>Ga0310695_10014020_pt1 | contig 10902 bp, 7 predicted proteins | sample RumenRJG_04DNA_FD_203882 | JGI IMG/M metagenome (GOLD analysis project Ga0310695, IMG submission 203882) | Bovine rumen microbial communities from Lethbridge, Alberta, Canada - RJG_04 (v2) (version 2) | ecosystem: Host-associated > Mammals > Digestive system > Stomach > Rumen | place: Canada... | reverse complement strand
CTGAGAAGAAGGTTACCCTGGCCCACGGTGCAGGAGGGAGCCAGACCAACCAGTTGATTCATGATATATTTAAAAAATACTTTGACAACCCGGATCTGACCGGGGACGATGCGGCAGTCCTGTCCATGGCCCAGGGGCGGATTGCGGTTTCCACCGATGGCTTTATCGTCTCTCCGGCGGAATTTCCCGGTGGGGACATCGGTAAGCTCAGTATCTGCGGCACTGTGAATGATCTGGCCTGCATGGGAGCAAAGCCCCGCTTTCTGACCTGCGCTTTTGTCATCGAGGAAGGCTTTCCCATGGACCGGCTGGACCGGATTGCCGCTTCCATGGGCCGGACCGCCAGAGAGGCCGGGGTTCACATTGTGGCCGGGGATACCAAGGTTGCCGGAAAGGGACAGGTGGACGGCGTATTTATTACCACGACGGGAATCGGGATCATCCCTGAGGGCGTGGAGACATCCGGGACAAAGGCCAGGCCGGGAGACCTGGTGATCGTCAGCGGTGACGTGGGCAGGCATGGCTGTACCATCCTCCTGGCCAGGGATGATTTTGGCATAGAGGCGGAGGTCAGCAGCGACTGTGCACCCCTGAATGCCGCTGTGGAAGAAATGCTGACTGTGACCAGGGACATCCATGTCATCCGGGACGCTACCCGGGGCGGTGTGGGTACCGTACTCTATGAGATTGCTGATCAGAGTGGTGTGGGAATTGAACTATCGGCGGCAGATATCCCGGTCCAGGGACCTGTGAAGGGCGTTTGCTCTATGCTGGGACTGGAGCCTCTTTATCTGGCATGCGAGGGAAGACTGGTCATCGTTGCTCCTGCTGAGTACGGCGGCCGGCTGCTGGAGAAACTGCATGCTGGGAAATATACCCGGGATGCGGCAGTGATTGGCAGAGTGACCGAGGACATGCCAGGCAGGGTGACCATGGTCACGGAAATTGGTTCCAGGACGCTGCTTCCACCTCCGGGCGGGGAATTGCTGCCCAGGATCTGCTGATGGAAGCCGGCTGTGATAAAGGAGAAAGACATGGAAACGAGAATTGCAGTACTCTCCATCATTGTGGAGGATATAGAAAGGACAGGCCCACTCAACGAACTGATCCATGAATATTCCGCTTATGTGGTGGGCAGGATGGGAATTCCCTACCGGGAAAAGGGGATTAATATTATCAGCCTGGTTCTCGATGCACCTCAGACGCAAATCAGTACTCTGTCGGGGAAGATCGGCAGGCTGTCCGGCGTGACGGCCAAGGTAGCCTACGCCAAGGTTTAGGAAGATATTGCTGCGGCAGCCATCCGGGAATGAAGTTGCCGCGGCAGGGAGGGAAGAGATACCATGAAAAAGATAGCTGTATATGGAAAAGGCGGAATCGGGAAGTCCACCACGATTTCCAACGTGGCAGCGGTTATGGCCGGGCATGGCCTGACCGTTATGCAGATCGGATGTGATCCCAAGGCGGACTCGACGGTTCTGCTGCGCCGCGGGAAAGAGATGGAAACCATCCTGAACCTCACCAGGGATAAAGGGAAGAACATGACTCTTGAAGAGATGGTAACGCCAGGTTTTCGCGGGGTTCTCTGTGTGGAAGCAGGCGGCCCTCCGCCGGGCCTTGGATGCGCGGGAAGAGGGATAATCGCCGCCCTGGAGATGCTCAGGGAAAAGGGCGCCTATGATCGTTATCACCCGGATGTGGTGATCTATGACGTGCTGGGAGATGTGGTCTGCGGCGGCTTTTCCATGCCCATGAGAAGTGGTTATGCCGACCAGGTTTTTGTCCTCACTTCAGGAGAAAATATGTCGATTTATGCGGCAGCCAATATCGCCATGGCCCTGGAAAACTTTAAAAAGAGGGGCTATGCAAAACTGGGGGGCCTGATTCTCAATCGCAGAAATGTGAAGGAAGAGGACAGGAAAGTCAATGAGCTTGCTGAGGAGATTCACACAAAGGTCGTTGCTTCTTTGTCCCGCAGCGAGCTGGTGGCAGAGGCGGAGGACCTTGGTATGACTGTGGTGGAAGCATTTCCGGATTCCCCCATGGCTGAAGAATACGAAAGACTGGCGGAAGAGATGGAAAAAATCTGTGGAATTGACAGGAGATAAGAAGATAGTCTGATGGAATCCCCAGAGAGAAAGAGTGGGATAGAGAAATCCTTAGAGGTGTTTTATGCTGAAAATGATTCATGGGAACAAAAACGATCCCAGACTGAAACCCTGGGAGGAGACACCCAGTGAGACTGAGACCGTGGAGCTCTCCCGGGCAGCCTGGCCGGCTCCCTTCCGGCCCGGCCTTGAATACAACAGTCCGGCCCATGGCCCCTGGAACATCGTTCATATTGGCATGCTGGTGCCTGAGTCTCATCAGATTTATGTCTGCGGGGCCAACTGCAACCGGGGCGTCGTCCTCACAGCGGCGGAGATGAATGCCAGTGACAGATATTCTTTTATCACATTGACCGAGGAAGATCTTTTTGGTTCGGATATGGAGGAGCTGGTAATCGACGGGGTGACAGAGATCATCCATCGTCTGTCGGCCGCTGGCAGAAAGCCCAGACTGCTCTTTTTATTTACTGTCTGTGTCCATCATTTTATGGGTACAGACATCCCCTACATATACAGAATACTCCGGGAAAGGTTTCCTGAAATATGTTTTGTGGAAAGCTACATGGATCCCATCATGCAAAAGGGAGGGATCACGCCGGATGAGAAACTGCGTGCAGGCCTCTACCAGGGCCTGATCCACTCCGGGGAGTGTGTGCGTGACCACACTGCCGTAAATATTATCGGCAATGATTTCCCGACACCCGGGGAGAGCGAACTGGTCCGTCTGATTGAGCGGGCCGGCTGCCATGTCCGGGACCTGACGTCCTGCCGGTCCTGGGAGGACTATCAGAAAATGGCGGACAGCTTTTTGAATATTTCCATCTATCCCCTGGCCCGAAGCGGGGCTGAGAAGCTGTCCCGAAGGATGGGGGTCAGTCATCTTCATCTCCCGGCAGTCTTTTCCTACGATCAGATTGATGAGGAACTGGCCTGCCTGGCCCGTGCTCTGGATACAGAGCCCTATACCAGGAGAGAATTGGAAGGCTTCCGGCAAAACTGTGAGACCAGGCTGGAGGAGACCAGAATCCTCCTTAATGGAATGCCATTGGCTCTTGACGCATCCCTGACTCCGAGGATCCTGGGACTGACCAGGCTTCTTTTAGAACATGGTTTTGTGGTCAAACATCTTTATGCCGATGTCTTTGCCCCGGAGGAGAAGGAAGATTTCCTCTGGCTGTGTGAAAAAGTTCCGGATCTGCCGGTCACCTCCATGATTCATCATAATATGAGGACCTATCCCCGTTTTGATCAGGAGCCTGTTCTGGCTTTGGGACAGAAGGCAGCCTATTTTCACCAGACTCCTTATTTTGTCAATGTGGTGGAAGGGGGCGGCTTCCATGGTTATGATGGAATCTGCCGGCTGCTTAATCTCATGCAGGAGGCCTGCCATGAGAAGAAAGATACCAAAGACCTGATCGGAAGGAAAGGCCTGGGATGTCAGGCAGGGTGCCTGGCACTGTAAAGAATCTGTGAACAGAGGAAAATGTTATGAACGAAAACAGAAGGATCAATCAAGAAAAAAGAATTCCGGAACCGGGTCCGGCTTGGTCTGTGGGAGAAAAGGCCCGCAGGCAGGCCCACGCTTTTTTGTCCAATTATACCTCAGATGTTTCCGGTGTCTGCTCTGCTCTTTATGAGCTTGGCGGCATGGTGGTCATGCATGATCCCTCCGGCTGCAACTCCACCTACAATACCCACGATGAGCCGAGATGGTATGATAAGGACAGCCTGATCTTTATCTCGGGCCTCTCTCAGATTGACGCTATCCTGGGAAATGATGACAAGTTGATCGACGATATCGTCAGGGCAGCCCGGGACCTTCATCCTGCCTTTATCGCTCTGGTCAGGACGCCAGTGCCCATGATGACCGGCACCGACTTCGAGGCCATCGCCAGGATTGTGGAACAGGAGACGGGGATTCCGGTCTGGTACTTTCCCACCAGCGGCATGAACAGTTACCTGCGGGGGGCGGGAATGGCCATGGAAAAGGCTGCCCGCTGCCTGGTGGAGCAAAGCCCGGCAGCCGGGAAGAAAATGCCGGTTCCCGAGGAGGTAAGCAGGAGCAGACCGGTTCGGGTCAATGTTCTCGGAGTGACCCCGCTGGACTTTTCCATCAACAGCAGCAGAGGATCTCTGCAGGACTGGCTTTGCAGCCAGGGATTTATCCTTCAGAGTATGTTTGCCATGGGAGACGGGGATGCAGAAGCCCTGCGCTGTCAGATCCGGTCTGCAGGTCTGGCAGATGTCAATCTGGTTGTCTCCTCCCTGGGACTTCCGGCAGCAAGGGTCTTAAAAGAAAGATTTGGAATCCCCTATGTGATCGGACTCCCCTGTGCAGCCTTTGGCCAGGTGATTCATCAGGCTCTTTACAGGGCCTTAGCCACCGGGGAGGATCAAAAGGATCTTTTCATGAACGGTCCTGAGGGGCAGGCCAAAGGAAAATATATCATCGGAGAACCTGTGACAGCCCTTTCTCTGGCATCTTGCGCATGGATGGAGCAAGGAGAGAGCTTTCAGGTCATCTGTCCCCTGGAACTGGATGAGGATCTGGCAGATGCAGGATGCCTTGTGCAGTCTTCTGAAGAAGAATTGATCAAAACCCTGCAGCAGGGCCAAAAGATACTGGCAGACCCCATATATAAAAGGATTTGTCCGCCTGAGGCAGCATTTTATCCATTTCCCCATGAGGCTTACTCCGGAAGGATATACCGCAGGCAGATGCCGGATCTGATGAACGGCATCCGGGAAATCCAGAAGGCAGATCTTAAGAATTCCCCAGCATTGACACGATAAGCTGGAGATATTTTCATCCCCCCGTCAGCATTTTCTATGACTGGCGGGGGGATTTGTGGTACACTGTATGAAAGATGAAAGCCTTCGGAATAGAAAAACAATGTGCCCCGCTGCCTTTGGAAAATGCAAATATGACGGACCGGCAGTCGATGGGGATAAAAAATGGGATGGTGTTAGAAATGAGAGAACAGCTTGCTAGTCTTAGAAAATGTATGAAACAGCACCAGGTGGATGCCTGTCTGATACCGACAGGAGATTTCCACGGATCGGAATATGTCGGGGAATATTTTAAAACCCGTGAATATATTTCAGGTTTTACCGGTTCTGCCGGGACCTTGCTGGTTATGGAAGAGGAGGCCTGGCTGTGGACGGACGGCCGCTATTTCCTTCAGGCATCAGACCAGCTTGCCGGAACCGGCATCGGGCTGATGAAGGAGAGAGAACCGGAAGTCCCTGCACCGGAAGAATATCTCAGCCGGCACATGAAGGCTGGACAGACCCTGGCCTTTGACGGCCGGTGTGTTATGGAGGACAGAGCCCGGAAACTCAGCAGCCTGCTGGAGCCGGCGGGAGTAAAAATCCGTATGGATCTGGATCTGGCCGGGGAAGTGTGGCCGGACAGACCCTCCATGAGCTGCGCTCCTGCCTGGGAGCTGGATCTTGCTTATGCCGGTGAGTCCCGGGGCAGCAAAATTGCCCGGGTAAGGGAAGCCATAAAGGGGAAGGCAGATTATCTTCTCCTGGCCTCGCTCACAGACATCTGCTGGCTCCTTAATGTGCGGGGAGACGATGTGGAGTCCACCCCCGTCGTCTTAAGTTACCTGCTTCTGGGGCGGGATGCTCTGGTGTGGTACGTTCAGGACTGCCTGCCCGGAGATCTTAGAGAACGGCTGGAGAAGGAGGGAATCAGGATCCGGGGCTACGACGGGATTTATGAGGACCTTGCAGGTCTTACACCCGGCTCTGTCCTTCAATATAATGGGGCCACGGTAAATGCTGCTCTGGCTGCCAGGGTCAGCAAAGAGGTGACTGTCAGGAGGTCAGCGGACCCGACCACCATGATGAAGGCAGTGAAAAACCCTGTGGAAGTGGAAAATATGCGCACGGCCCATATAGAAGACGGGCTGGCTGTCACCAGGTTTATCTACTGGCTGAAAAAAGAGGTGGGCCGGGGAGCGAAAATCACGGAAATCAGTGCTGCCGAAAAGCTCGAAGAACTCCGTGCCGACAGTCCTGACTATCTTGAGCCAAGCTTTGCCCCGATTATTGCCTGCAAAGACCATGCGGCCATCGTCCATTACAGCGCGACCGAGGAATCGGATGTGCCCCTGGGTCCCGAGGGTTTTGTCCTCGCAGATACAGGCGGCCACTATCTGACCGGAACCACAGATATCACCAGGACAATCGCTCTCGGCCCTCTCACTGAAGAGGAGAAGGAAATGTATACTCTGGTTCTTCGCAGCCATATTGATCTGGCTTCAGCCCGCTTCCTTCATGGCTGTACCGGCAGGAGCCTGGACGGCCTTGCCAGAGAACCTTTCTGGGAGAGGGGGCTGGACTATAATCATGGTACCGGGCACGGGGTCGGTTATCTGCTCAGTGTTCACGAGGGACCCAATGCCTTCCGCTATCACAAGACAGCCGCGCCGGGGGAAGAATGTGTGTTTGAGGAAGGGATGATCACATCTGACGAACCGGGCATATACCTGGCCGGAAAATTCGGCGTCCGGCTTGAGAACCTGATTTTGTGCAGGAAGGATGTTCTGGGAGGCTACGGACAGTTCCTCTGCTTTGAACCCCTCACCCTGGTGCCTTTTGACCGGGATGCCATTCTGGCGGACCAGCTGTCCCGGAAAGAAAAGAACTGGCTTAATGCCTATCAAAAAAAAGTAAGAGAGACACTGCTGCCCCGGCTGTCTGCCCGGGAGGCAGAATGGCTTATGGAGGAAACCCGGCCTTTCTGATCCGGATTGTGTCAGGATGTTCAGCTTTTTGACGGAGAAGAAAGCCTTCGGGAAAGAATAGATTTTTTGTCTTGAATGAAAATGGGAACTTTGTTATACTCATTAGATGAGTGTTTATACTGGAGATTTTGTCAGCCAGGATAATAGCAGATGTTGAATAGAGGAGGCAGACATGAAGAATCCCATACGAAGTTTTTTCTCGTTTCTGATAAAGATGGTAGTAGTCGCCGGACTGATGGCTGTCATAGCGGTAGCATCTTTTGAGGGAGTGACCTACTATCTGACGGGCACTACCTATGATCTCAGAAAGGGACTTGGGGGCTCGGATACTACCGGCTCCAAGGCTGAGGACACGACAGAGCAGGAGCCTCTTGATGTGTCGGATGTAGAGTCTACGTTGATCTATGTGGACAGCAGCGATCATATGAGGGAGTACATTGCCCTCGACATGTATAATAAAAAGTCTCAGGCGATGGATATGATTATGATCCCCGCCAATGCCCAGGTATCTGTCAGCACATCCATTCTCAAGGAGATCCGGGAGAAGTATCCCAAAGCCAAGGGAACGCTGAACTTTATGGATATCTGCCGCATGTACGGAGAGGAGCGTTATGAGCTTCTCACGGAAATTATTGCTGAGATGACGGGACTGGAGATTGCCGGTTATGATGTCATAAGCCAGGAGGACCTGCAGGAAGTTCTGGATGCGGCAGATCCGGTCAAGTACACCCTCAGTGAAAACGTGTCCTACAGGGACAGCAGCAATGAGCTTCAGGTCCTCGGCAAGGGAGAACTCTCCCTGAATGGAGAACAGGCCGTGGCCCTGTGCACCCACTATGACGGTACTGCCCAGCAGGAATCGGACCGTCTGGAGGTAACATCCGCTTATTTTGAAGAGTTTTTCAATAATCTGACAACGGGAAAGAAGCGGGGAAAAGTCCTGGAAGTCTACAACAGGATCGTCAAAAGTCAGGGACAGGAACATATCACCTCCAAGGCTGACAAGCTGAGCAGTCTGACGGCAGATGCAGTGACAGTCAGGATCATGCAGGGCGGTGAGAGCGACGGCGTTTTCACCCTGGATTCCCAGAAGATCCAGCTGCAGCTTGCCGCCTTGATGAGGAAAGCCCAGAATTATGGCTCCACCACAGCCAGCGCTTCCTCCCAGGATGAAAGCAGTGAAAAAGAGAGCGGGAAAGATTCCAAAAAGCTTTCCATCGAGCTCTATAATGCAGCCTATGTCAGTGGCCTTGCCGGTGAGTGGCGTGATTATCTTGAGTCGGAAGGTTACACCATCACCCTGGTTGACAACTATCAGGATGAGGGCCCGATCTCCACGACGGTGATCAGGGTATCGGAAGACGGCATCGGAGAGGATCTGCTGCAGTACTTCCCCAATGCGGAGATTGAGAATGTGGGCAGTTTTGCCACTTCAGCGGACATTCAGATTCGGATTGGTACGGACAGCACAGATGTGCCGGAAATTACCAACACAGATTATCAGGTTGATGAAGATGAATACGAAGAGATGGATGAGCTGATTCCCCAGGAGGAGTACCGGAACAAAGATGACAGTGAAAGCAGTGACGAATCTGAGAGTGAAGATTCGTCAGATTCCAATCAGAATTCAGATAACTCCGATGATACAACGGAATCCTTCTTCAGCTTTGATACCGATTCTGAATAGAAAATGATTGATTACGGCAGGGGCTGTCGTATTAAAACGGATCAGAAACTTGAGGATAAGGCAAGGATCCCTAATGTCCTAGGTGTTTGTCGTTTGGTGGTGTCTGTGCGTTCTGGGACGGACTGATTTTCAGTCCGTCATCAGACGAACAGATGCCAACAACTGACACAACACAGGACATGGGGATCCTTGCCTTTTTTTGAAGAGACAGCCGTTTTTCAGCGGCAGTCTTTCGATTTCCTATGGCTCTGGAGGACATGGTTTGTCCAAAACCTATATAAATTGTATAATTGTTTCTGACTATTGGTTGCTGATATATGGTAAATTTTACAATCAACCCTTGAATTAAGGTAAATTTTCCTACATTTCCTCTTTTATTTTTGGATATTATGTATTAAAATATAGGGGATATACTAAGAATTAATCGTGGGTTTTTGAGGGTTTGATACAGAATCCAGGCAGGGAGAAGAACTGGTGAGAATACTGTATCCGGATGAATCCAGAAGGGCAGGGAGTTAATTATGATTTCAAATCAGATCTTACAGGATACTATAGATGGGATCAAGGCGATCACCAGGATAGACCTGTGCGTCATGGACACAGACGGCAAGCCGCTGGCGTCCACCCTTGATGCTGTGGAGGAATATAAAGAGGCGGTTCTGGTTTTTGCTGAGTCCCTTGCGGAGAGCCAGGTGCTCCAGGGATACCAGTTTTTTAAAGTATTTGATGATAATCAACTGGAATATATTGTGCTGGTGAAGGGAGAGACTGATGACGTCTACATGATTGGAAAGATGGCAGCTTTCCAGATTCAGAATCTTCTGGTTGCCTACAAGGAGAGGTTTGACAAAGATAATTTTATCAAGAATCTGCTTCTTGACAATCTATTGCTGGTGGATATCTATAACAGAGCAAAGAAATTGCATATTGAGACCGACGTTAAGCGCTGTGTCTTTATTGTGGAGACTCAGAATGACAGGGATAATAATGCCTTTGAGACGATTCGGAGCATCTTTTCCTCAAAGACCAGAGATTTCATAACGGCGGTGGACGAGAAAAATATTATTCTTGTCCGGGAAGTGAAGAATACGGAGTCCCAGGAAGACCTGATGAAGACGGCCCAGGGCATTGTGGATATGCTTAATACCGAGGCCGTTACCATGGTCCATGTATCCTTTGGCACGGTGGTCAGTGAGATCAAGGAGGTTTCAAGATCCTACAAGGAAGCGAAGATGGCCATGGACGTGGGCAGGATCTTCTACCCGGAAAAGAATGTCATTGCATACAGCAGTCTGGGAATCGGCCGTCTGATCTATCAGCTGCCTCTTCCCCTCTGCAAGATGTTTATCCGTGAGATATTTGAGGGCCGGTCGCCGGATGAGTTTGATGAAGAGACACTGCAGACCATCAACAAGTTTTTCGAGAACAACCTCAATGTATCGGAGACTTCCCGGCAGCTCTATATCCATCGTAATACTCTGGTTTACAGACTGGATAAGCTGCAGAAGAGTACGGGTCTTGACCTGAGGGTTTTCGAAGATGCCATCACTTTTAAGATTGCTCTGATGGTGGTGAAATATATGAAATACATGGAAAACAGTGGTTATTGATTTTTGAAGCCTTCCGCCGACATATCTGCCGCGGAAGGTTTTTACTGCCCGGAAGGAAAAGGAATAGTTTAGGAGGAATAGGAATGGAAGGCAACAACAAGGATCTGAGAAGAAAAAATGCGAGAGCATACCTGGCGGAGGATCATCCGGAATACAGGGATTATGAAAGTTTCCCAAACGGTATGCCCGGGGAGCTCCCCTCCAGAAGAAAGAAAAACAGAGGACCAATGCTGTTTCTTTTCATTCTGGTGATCGCAGCCTCCCTCGGCATCGGTTTTGCTGCAGGTATGCTCCACCAGAGACCTTTTGCCAGTGCAGAGACGACAAGTCTCGACAAGGAGCAGATTGTCAAAAAGCTGGGTCTGCTTGAACAGTTTATCAATGGCTATTATCTTGACGAGGTAGACCAGGAGAAAATGCGTGATGGAATCTACAAGGGATACATCAGCGGTCTGGATGACCGTTATGCGGAATACTATACCGAGGACAGCTACAAGCAGCTGATGGAGGAGGATTCCGGTGAGTATCAGGGAATCGGTGTCACTGTGACCAAGGATCCAAGCACCGGCTACACCCTGATAGAGGGAGTCTTTAAAAATACCCCGGCGGCAGAGGCTGGACTGGAGCCGGGCGACTACATTATATCCGTCAATGGCCGTGATACCAAGGACATGGAATTGACGGAGGTCGTAACCGAGATCAAGCGCAAAGATAAAGAGACGGCAGAGCTCAAGGTATTC
>Ga0310695_10014019_pt1 | contig 10903 bp, 11 predicted proteins | sample RumenRJG_04DNA_FD_203882 | JGI IMG/M metagenome (GOLD analysis project Ga0310695, IMG submission 203882) | Bovine rumen microbial communities from Lethbridge, Alberta, Canada - RJG_04 (v2) (version 2) | ecosystem: Host-associated > Mammals > Digestive system > Stomach > Rumen | place: Canada... | reverse complement strand
TTTGTTTCAATTTCATTGCTAAAATTGACGGTTCGTTTCTTCTACCCAAGTACTCATAACGAGTACTCGCTTCTTGTACTACTTCTGTCTATGTAAATCTTTCAAAGAACTCTTTCTTCTGTGCTTTCAGAGGTCGTTTCCTCGTTAGCGGGTGCAAAGGTACATACTTTTTTCCATCCGACCAAGACTTTTCCGGAAAAACTTTTGATTCCAATGCCACTTTTTGACGCCTCTTGATACAAATCAAAGACAAAATGGCAATACACCTTATAATATATCATATAGGGAAGAATTTGTGATAATAATCTTCAGATTTGCCGATTTTGTTTGGTCGTTTTAAAAAAATGTCGTAATTTCGCCGCCGTTTTTATGATAATAGAAGATTATGAAGAAGAATAGAATTAAAATTGGAATGATGGCCATCGCCTGTATGGCCTTGATGAGTTGTGGCAATATGAGTCAAGTAATGAGTGCTATGACCAATGGCACAGGTATCGCAAACGCCATCAAGAGCGTTATCGGCCTCGACAAAGTCAAGCAGCAGAATCTTATAGGCGAATGGAAATACAAAGGTCCCGGCTGTGCCTTCATGAGCGAGAACCTGCTAGCGAAGGCTGGTGGAGAAATGGCAGCCGTACAGATTGAAGAAAAGCTGCTCCCCTACTATCAACAGGTAAATGTATCCAGTAGCAATACCCAAATCACCTTCAAGGAAGATGGTACGTTTTCCTCAAAAATCGTAGGTACCCCATTCAACGGCAAATACACTTTCGACGAGGAGAGCCAAAAGATCACACTGAAGGGCCTATTCCTAAGTGTCAACTGCTATGCCAAAAAAGAACTTGGCGGAATCTCCATATTATTCGAGGCCAACAAACTGCTAACTGTGCTTCAGACGATGTCGGCCATGAGCGGCAACAAGGATCTGCAGACGATAGGTGATTTGAGCAAAAAATACGATGGAGTACGTGTCGGATTCGATATGAACAAGTAATTTTGCAAAAATATGCAGAAATATTTGGCCGGGTGCAAAATAATATGTATTTTTGCACCCGAATTTTGAATAAATATTCCGCATGAAAGTTAAAAACAATAGATTAGAAGCGCTGAGACTGATCATATCAAGCCAGCAATTAGGAAGTCAGGACGAGCTCTTGAATGCCCTTCAGAAAGAAGGATTCAAACTGACACAAGCCACACTGAGCCGCGACCTGAAACAACTTAAAGTAGCGAAAGCAGCCTCTATGAGCGGTAACTATGTATATGTACTGCCCAATGAAACGATGTACAAACGCGTCAGCACACCCAACAGCATCCGCGAGATGATGAAAGTGCCTGGCTTTGTCAGCATCAACTTCTCTGGCAACCTCGGCATTATCAAGACACGCCCAGGTTACGCCAGCAGCATCGCTTGGAACATTGACAACAGCGACGTACCCGAGATACTCGGCACCATCGCCGGCGATGACACCATCTTCATTGTCATCAAGGAAGGCATCAAGCATCAAGAGATAGTTGACGCACTGAGTGATATCGTGCCAAACATGAAATAATCTACATTACCAAGATTCCAAAAGAGGAAAACCATTATGGAACAAGAAATAGAAATAGAAGTCCTCGTAGCCGGTCCGGAACACGAGAAATATGTTGATACGATTCTGGAGACCATCGCAGAAGCTGCAAAAGTACGAGGGACAGGTATTGCCAAACGTACCCACGAATATCTCACCAAGAAGATGCTGGAGGCTAAAGCGGTAATCGCCCTGACCAAAGACGGACGTTTTGCGGGATTCAGCTATATTGAGACCTGGGAGAATATGCAGTACGTAACGACCTCCGGTCTGATCGTGCATCCCGACTTCCGCGGACACCACGTAGCCAAGCGCATCAAGGACATGACATTCACGCTGGCCCGTACCCGCTGGCCGCACGCCAAGATTTTCTCACTGACCAGTGGCGCAGCAGTCATGGCGATGAACACCGCCTTGGGGTATCAGCCTGTCACCTTCGCCGACCTGACAGACGACGAAGCATTCTGGAAAGGCTGCGAAGGATGCGTCAATGTGGACGTACTGCACCGTACAGGCCGCAAATACTGCATCTGTACAGCCATGCTCTACGACCCGACAGAGCATCTGCCCGCCAAAATACCTGATGAGGTCATTGAGCGCATCAGGCAAATCGATGGTGAGGCATAGAAAAGGTAAAAAAGCAAAAAAGTAAAAAAATAAAAAGATATGGCAAACAAGAAAGTTGTAGTTGCATTTTCAGGAGGTCTTGACACCTCCTACACCGTTATGAAGTTGACCCAGGACGGCTGGGACGTTTACGCAGCATGCGCCAATACTGGCGGCTTCAGCGAGGAACAGTTGAAGAAGAACGAAGAGAACGCCTATAAGCTGGGTGCTGTGCAGTATGTCACACTCGATGTGACCCATGAGTATTATGAGAAGTCGCTGAAGTACATGATCTTCGGCAATGTACTCCGTAACAATTGCTACCCCATCTCCGTCAGCAGCGAGCGTATCTTCCAGGCCATCGCCATCGCCCGTTATGCTAAAGAAATCGGTGCTGATGCTATCGCCCACGGATCGACTGGTGCGGGCAACGACCAGATCCGTTTCGATATGACCTTCCTCGTGATGGCTCCTGGTGTGGAGATTATCACACTGACCCGCGATAAGAAGCTGACCCGTAAGGAAGAGGTTGACTATCTGAACGAACACGGATTCTTCGCTGATTTCACCAAACTGAAGTATTCTTATAACGTAGGTATCTGGGGCACCAGTATCTGTGGCGGCGAACTGCTCGACCCCACTCAGGGACTCCCCGAAGACGCATATCTGAAGCATGTTACGGCCAAGGAACAGGAGTCACTACTGAAGATACAGTTCGAGAAAGGTGAAATTGTCGCTGTCAACGGTGAGCACTTCGACGACAAGGTCAAGGCTATCCAAAAGATCGAGGAGATTGGTGCCAGCTATGCCATCGGCCGTGATGCGAACGTAGGCGACACGATTATCGGCATCAAGGGACGTGTAGGCTTTGAGGCCGCTGCTCCGAAGCTGATTATCGAGGCCCACCGTCTGCTGGAGAAGTCAACGCTCTCTAAGTGGCAGCAGTACTGGAAAGACCAGGTAGCTAACTGGTACGGCATGTTCCTCCACGAGAGCCAGTATCTGGAGCCCGTGATGCCCGATATGGAAGCCATGCTGACTTCTTCACAGCGCAACGTCACAGGAACCTCGATCCTGAAGCTCCGTCCTTACGGCTTCGAGACCGTTGGTATTGACTCCGACAACGACCTGACGAAGTCGAAGCTTGGCGAATATGGTGAGACACAGACGGGTTGGACTGCCGACGAGGCTAAGGGTTTCATCAAGGTTTCCAGCACACCGCTGCGTGTCTACTATGGTATCCATAAGGACGAAAAGAGATGATAAAGGTAGGAATCTTAGGTGCAGCAGGCTATACGGGCGGTGAGCTCATCCGCCTGTTGCTCAACCACCCGGAGGCAGAGATTGTCTTTGCCAACTCTGAGAGCAACGCAGGTAACCTCGTCAGCGTTGTCCACGAAGGACTCATTGGCGAGACTGATCTGAAGTTTACCGACGAGATGCCTTTCGATCAGGTCGATGTCGTATTCTTCTGTTTCGGACATGGCAAGAGCGAGGCCTTCCTCAAGGAACATACCATCCCCGAGAACGTGAAGATCATCGATCTGGCCCAAGACTTCCGCATCAAGGGCGACCACGACTACGTCTACGGTCTGCCTGAGATCAACAAGGAAGAGATTCTGCAAGCCCAGCACGTGGCCAATCCCGGCTGTTTTGCCACTTGCATACAGGTAGCCCTGTTGCCCGCTGCCTATCTGAATCTGCTCAAGGACGATGTGGCTGTCAATGCCATCACGGGCTCGACTGGAGCAGGACAGAAGCCAGGCGCCACGACGCACTTCTCTTGGCGTAATAACAACCTGAGCATCTACAAGCCCTTCCAGCACCAGCACATCGCAGAGATCCGCCAGTCGCTGAAGCAGGTACAGGGTTATCTCGATGCCGACATCGACTTCATCCCCTATCGTGGCGACTTCGCCCGAGGCATCTTCTGTACAGCCGTTGTCAAGACGCCAGCTCCTGTAGAGGACGTCATCGAGGCCTATCAGGACTTCTATCGTGATGCCGCCTTCACCCACTACAGTGACAAGCCACTCGACCTGAAGCAGGTAGTGAACACCAACAAGGCACTGGTCCATGTCGAGAAATACGGCAACAAACTGCTCATCACCTCCTGCATCGACAACCTGTTGAAAGGTGCCGTAGGTCAGGCCGTACAGAATATGAACCTGATGTTTGGCATCGACGAGGCCGCAGGTCTCCGCCTGAAAGCCTCAGCCTTCTAAACCCATGATTACTAGACTTACTTATATCAGTTTGCTGCTCTTGCTCTCTACGACCATAGAGAGCAAGGCTGTTTCTGACCATAACTCCGCGGCCGTCTGCCAGGTTCAGAAGATAGAACTTGAACAACTGCCAGACCTGAACATTTCGCGAGCCGGTCACCAGGTATTCTGCATCAATGGCGAATATGTCGTAGCAGGCGGACATACCAATGGCTTCGTCCCTACCCCAACGGCCGAATACTTCAAGGATGGCCAGTGGCACGTGATACAGATGACCTACAATCACGACTTTGCCCTTTCAGCCAAACTGAAATCAGGCAAGATACTCATAGCTGGTGGCTGCGAACAGCCTTCAGGCATCGGACAAACCTTTAATGCAGAACTTTACGACCCTGAGACGCACAGCTTCAGAGGTTTCGGCATCTTGCAACGTAAACGAGCCTGGGCATCAGCCCTCGAACTCGACAGCGGCGAAGTAGTCATCACTGGCAACTGGTATCATAACGACGGTATCGAGATGTTCTATGAGGCACAGAGTGTCAAGGGCGACCATCAGTATCGACAGAGTTTTACCTATATCAGAGATGTAGCCACACAACGTACGACCCCTTCCATCATCCGCATCGCCAAAGACGATGCCCTGATCTTCGGTCCTTATGGCATCAGGGGCGATTCGCTGAGAACGGCCTATGCCTACCGGTTGAAAGGCGACTCCGTGCATATCCCCCTCTTTGATATCTGGCAGCCGATCAGCATCGGTTCCCGCCATGCGGATGCCAGCTTTATCGGCGACGAGACCAAGGGCGACTTCACCTCCTTGGTGCCCGTCAAGGATAGTACAGGACAAGTGGCGATTGCCCGTTTCAGCGGCACTGAGGCCAGTCTGCTGCCGACAACCTGCCCTGTCCCGATGGTGTGCAAGGGCGACAGCATCGTCTATTTCAATATCACAGCCGATCGTCAGCGAGGACGGGCTTACCTCTTCGGTCTCAGCAAGCATTACCAGACATTGCAGGAGGAAACCTATAACTACATTCTCATCATCGACTATGCGCACGCCTCAGCAAACGGAGTCCCGTTGACGCTCTGCTATACCGAGCCGCTGGAGATGATGCCCGACTTCAGTCCGATTCTGACACCAGAAGGCGATCTGCTGATAGCCGGCGGACTGGACAACGGCAGTAACTTCACGCCAAGCAACAAGGTCTACCTGCTTCCGTTTGGAGGTCATCCTGCAGCCATAGGGAAGACAGCTAACAGCCTGTGGCTCATCGTGTGGCTGACGAGTGGAGCCTTTCTGTTGTCTGGAGCCCTCATATTCCTGTATCTTTATATGAGGAAACGTCGCGCAGCCTCGCAAAAAGAATCCGAGCTGCCCCAAAAAGAACCCTCCGACGAGGAACTCATGCTGCGCATCCGTGAAACGATGCAGTCGGAGAAACTCTTCCTCAACAGCAACCTGAAAGTGGCCGACCTTGCCACTCTGTTGGGCACTAACAGCCGATACATCTCACGCTGCATCAACGTCTGTGAGGACCGCTCGTTCTCCGACTTCGTCAACGGCTATCGCATCGAGTATGCCAAGCAACTGATGGTCAAGAATCCGGAGATGAAGGTAGGCAATGCGGGTACAGCCTCAGGCTTCTCTAGCGAACAGAACTTCTTCCGCATCTTCAAGCAGGCAACAGGTCAGACGCCTGGTGACTGGCGAGACAGCCTATAAAAGCGTCAAAAAATCACTCAATCGACTCACAAATGCAGAAATTGTGAGTCGATTTTCTTAATTTGCGAGTTCCGCAAAGGGGCTTTTTCGTAATTTTGTACCATCATTATTCACGAAAGGCTACTAAATGCAAAAAGAAGAAAAAGAAATAAATCGCGTGACGCTCTATCCCGACGGGAAGTATCGCTGGGTGTATGAAGTGTCGATGATGAAGAATCCCAGCATCCTGATCGACATCTTTAAGGTGCTGGGCATCAGTCTGGGCATCGTGTGGCTTTTCACTGTGCTACTGGACATCTTTGATGACGACCTTTCACTTGAGAAGCTTTGGAATCTCACGATGGTCTTCTTAGGGCTCATGCTGGCGTTCGTCGTCATCGGCCTCATCGCCTATACCATCCTCGCATGGAGCTATGGATGGAAATACGTGGTCATCTTCACGATGGACAAGAAAGAGCTTGTGCACCAGCAGATGCCCCATCAGGTGAAGAAAGCCCAGGTGTTGGGAGCATTGGCCGCAATAGTGGGTGGGGCCACCGCTAACCCAGGAATGGTAGGCACAGGCGTGCTTGCCGCCTCGCGCACCACCTCGAGGTCCACTCTTGTCAATGTCAAGAAGCTCACTCCCGTTCGTTGGATGAACCTCATCAAGGTCAGCCAGCTGCTACAGAAGAATCGCGTTTACGTACCCGATGAAGACTTCGACTTCGTCTATGACTTCCTCTGTCAGAATAGCCCCAACGCCGCCTATCGCCCTAAGGGGTAATCCGAGAGAAAAACATATTTTCGACTCACAAATGCAGAATTTGTGAGTCGATTTTCTTAATTTGTGAGTCTTCGAACGAGTATTTTTCCTATATTTGCAACATATTAACTATCTATTATTCATTAAAATCAATTAAAGATGAAAAACTACAAGACTTTTATGAGCACTCTGATGCTCTTCGTCCTGTCATTAGTAATGGCAGGCTGTGATGAACAGTTAGACAAGGCAGCATCGTCTAGTTGTCTTGCCCACTTTTACGGAAATTAATAGATTCTATAACAAAAACAATTAAACTATGGAAAAAAAATATCTACTCAAATCTAGTCTGGTATTCGCCCTATTAATGGCTTTCTGCATCAAGGCCTTGGCTCAAGATGACATTCCTAAGGAGAGAAGCTATTTCTATATGGAGAACGGGAAGACGAAGGCCTTCAAGGCATCAACCCGAGCAGACGACAAAAAACACTGGGCGTTCAAATCAGTCATCGAGAACTGTTTTGACACAAAGCTGCTTGGCAAAGAAGCATGGATGATGACAGCTGATGGAGCAACGAAACTGAAAGTCACCTTTGAATATACGAACAACGACGATAGCTATAACATCGCGTCGTCCGACGTTGAGTTCTGTTTCTATAAAGGAGATGACTTGTTTAATGATGAATACATCGCTCTCGACGCCGATCCTAAAGTTGTCGGGACCTTCACAAAGGAGGAATCAAAAAAGGCAGTCACCCTGTATTTGACGGCACCAGAAGCATTCCCAGATCCCGACATTTCGTGGTACGCATACTATGTGATTATCAGGTTGAAGCTTGAGGACGGGAGGACTGCTGCTGCAGCCAAGCAGATTGGCATCACCCGTAATGGTCTTTTCCTGTTGCATGGACTGAATAGTGATAGGATGTGTTTCGCCCCGTATAGGGACTACTTGAGGAATACTGCCAAAATCTATCTTTCTAACCAGATATACGTTCAGGACTACAGTTCATCTAACACCAGCTCCTTCTACGATAATACGCACAAGAACAATGTCGTGAAGAATGGTTTGCTAAAACTCAGCGAGAGTTTGTTCAATGCCGGTATAGCAAGCACCAAGTATGATATGATAGGTCATAGCATGGGAGGTATCCTGGAGCGCCTCTACGTCCAGGAAGTCGATGACGAGCACACAAACAGGCTGATTACCCTGAACACGCCTCACTTCGGATCGATTTTAGGTAATATATTCATAGATTATGATGAGTTCCGACAGACTCCAGGCGTGGGATACTACAATGCCATACAAAAGTTCAATGCGCTACTGGATAAAGCCTTTAGCAGAGACCGAAGCATGCAAGCCGTGAAAGATCTTGCTAAAAATAGTCCTGCCATTCAGAGACTGGCATCGAAAAGGGAAGCATTTTATGGAATACCCGTGTGCGCTGTAGGCTCCGAAATTAGCAAATGGGGACTCACATTTGCTATCAAGGAGGGGTTCTACGCCATTTTCCCCAAAATAGCCTCTTTCCTCTTTGACGCGAAACCCGGAACGGGGAAAGCCTATCTTGATAAGCAAGCGGAAAAGGGCTCTGACTATGTGGTCTCTGTGGAAAGCCAAAAGGGCGGATGCGAATACAGTTATATCTATAAGGGAGGTTACACTCAGGCCATGCATTGCCATGTTACCGAATGGAATATCATTCACGAAGAGCTGACAAAGCTGCTGACAGCTACTGATACCTACCACATCTTCAGCACGGAGGGATTTGGGGATATACCTTCATCCGCAGGTACCAGAGCAGAAGAGGAAAAAATAGAGCTTGTCAAGAAGTTTGAAGAACCCAAGTCCACCTCTTTTATCAAGATTGAAGCAAAGAAAGTGGATGGTGCCGACTACACCCATGAGCTGAAGCTTACCACCAGCAGCGATATGATGACGAAAGTAGCCTTCTGCCTGCTGAATGAAGACGAAATGATTGCCGACTATGAAAAGGACGAGATGCATTTCAATATGAGTGGTTTCGAAGGCGAGAAATGGATCTATGCCATCGGTCGCACAGACTACAATGCGCTGGTGATAGATTCTGTGAAGGTGACACTGGGAGGCACAAATGGCATCAAATCTGTGGAGAACGACGAAGAGCTCCGTTACACTGTAACTGGGAATAGCCTGAATATCCAGAACCTCAGTGAGCCTTATAGCATCGCCGTGTACAATTATGCCGGCCAGATGCTGTCAGAAATGAGGAGCAATCCAGCCCACTATTATACACTCCCCCGCAGCAAGGGACTCCTGATTATCAGCATCCGCTCGAACAAAGGCAAGCAGTTCCTTAAAGTCATGTCTAAGTAATAGTATTCACCCTAAAATATGAGACAATGAAAAAGTATATTTATCTATTGATAATGGCATGCTTTGCCATCCAGCTTCAGTCATGCTCAAACGCCGATGATGACACTGCGTCATCAAACGAGCCCCAGCAGGACTCTCAGTCCAACTATAAATCATTGCCAGGTTTACTCACCAGAGGCGAGATACTTGATGGCATAAATAATGGTGAGATCTATGGAGGTAAAGATACTGAGCCTGTTGAGGGCAAAACGTTCTACCAAGAGTCCACGTCAGACGTCGTTATGGTCACTGCTTTAGGCACCTTCTCCACAATAGACCAGGATGGTAAAGTAGAAACTTATGATAATCTTGGAGGATCAATTCAAACCGAAAATGGAGGCTCGTTTACAATGACCAGCAAAGGGAAAGGTCTGCATATTGAAGGTTCTGGGGTTACCAACCCACTATCTGGGTTCACACATCAAACCACAGTGTCTTTGGATATTGATGATAAAGAGTTGATAAAGAGCGGTAAGGCGAAAATTACAAAATTCAGCATCACGACATATTCAGAAGTGTCAATATACGGGAGTGGTTATACTGTAAATATGCACCTTGAAGCCGCAAACATTCCGATGGTGGAAGATGCCGTTATATATACACACTGGAAGGGCGGAACAATAACGGATTATTCGTACTCTTCTGAAGGGATCAGCATGTCTCTCTACGACAACCCCGCCAATTTCATTGAAGTGTGGATCACATTCAAGGATGGCGCTATTGCGAGTACAAGAATAGGATTATAAGCAACAACCCTGAAACGGGGGACAGGCACACACTCTCTGAGATGTGCCTGACTCTCGTTTTCTACGTTTCCCCGTTTCTCTTGGGAATAATAGAAATCCTGTGCGGCTTAAAGGGAGAAAAACATACAATCGACTCACAAATGCAGAATTTGTGAGTCGATTTTCTTAATTTGTGAGTCTTCTAACGAGTATTTTTCCTATATTTGCAACATATTAACTATCTATTATTCATTAAAATCAATTAAAGATGAAAAACTACAAGACCTTCTTGGGCACATTGCTGCTCTTCGTCCTGTCATTGGTAATGACAGGCTGCGATGAACAATTAGACAACCCGACAACAGACACACCCACTGAGTCTCCGACGGATTCTCCGACAGATTCTCCGACAGATTCTCCGACGGAGACACCAGAACCCGAGACGCCTCCTTCTACATCTTTTTATTGTAATACAGAGATGCCTGCTGTATGGGTTTTTAGTAAAGATGCATCGTACATATCTTTCTATTTTGAAACAAACATCACTGATTTCACCATCAGCAGTTCAGAAACATGGTGTACAGTACAAATGGAAAATGCTGAAAGAGAAAACCTAAAAAGACTCATCATTAACGTTACGGAATTCGCAACCAATGACTTTTTAACCCCACGAAAAGCCACAGTTCTCATTAAGGGTGATATCTATAACTTCTCTATCACCATCGCGCAAAACGCAAATGTAAGCATTTCCACGCTTGGTCTCCCATATAAGGATACAGGTTATACGCTCGAACTTGCACCTGGGGGATCCAAGGAGGTAACCATAAAGGCAAACTGTTATAGTTGGTCAGCTTCAACGGATGCAGACTGGCTCACTCTTACACAAAAGGACTACACAACCCTTATAGTGACTTCA
>Ga0310695_10014018_pt1 | contig 10905 bp, 6 predicted proteins | sample RumenRJG_04DNA_FD_203882 | JGI IMG/M metagenome (GOLD analysis project Ga0310695, IMG submission 203882) | Bovine rumen microbial communities from Lethbridge, Alberta, Canada - RJG_04 (v2) (version 2) | ecosystem: Host-associated > Mammals > Digestive system > Stomach > Rumen | place: Canada... | reverse complement strand
CAACGGAGTATAGAGATGCAAAAAAGTAGTTTTTTCTCGAAAGTTTTTTCTATATTTACTTGTCTTTTGCTTTTAGCTTCTTGTGGTAAAGCGAGCAAATCATTAGCGGTGAGCTCGGTAAAAAGCGAAAAGAAAAAAGTGGTTATCGGCTTTTCTATCGACACACTTGCTCTTGAGCGGTGGCAGAGGGATTTAGACATCTTTATGGACAAGGTGAACGAGCTAGGGGCTGAAGTCATTGTGCAGAACGCAGGCAATAGCATAGAAATGCAAAACAAGCAGCTTATGTATCTTTTGTCGCAAAAAGTGGATAGCGTTGTTATTCTTGCTAAAAAGTGCGACACCCTTTCCGACGCTGTGCAGAAGTTTCGTGCGAAAAATATTCCTGTTATCGCCTATGACCGCTTGATTACTAATGCTGATATAAGTATGTATATTTCAGTTAACACGGAGCACGTCGGCGAGATTATGGCGAAAAATATGCTCACTCGTAGCACTGGCGGCAACTGGTTTTGTATTTTAGGACCTGAAGACGATTACAATATGAACCTTTTGCATAGAGGGATACAAAAGGGGATAAAAAACACAGGGATTAGAATAGTAAAGACTTATCATACAGAAGGCTGGAATTACGATGTGTCTTATCAAGAGGCGGTGAATGTGCTTACAGGCAAAATCACTCCAAACGCCATAATCTGCGGAAACGACGCTGTTGCAGGAAGCGTGATACAAGCCGTAGAAGATTATTGCCCTGAGCGAAAAATCCCCATCTGTGGACAAGATGCGGATATTGCTGCTTGTCAAAATATAGTGAGGGGAAAGCAGGAGTTTACGGTCTATAAGCCAATCACAAGCCTTGCTGCAAAAGCGGCAGAATGTGCAGTCTTTCTTGCAAAGGGGGGGGCTGTTAGTGAGCTTGTAGATATACAAAAGTCCTCGATAGACAACGGATTTAGTGAAATCCCAGTGGTGTGGCTAGAGCCGAGCTTGGTTACAGATGACAACATTGATTCTGTCATTGTAGAAACAGGCTTCCACACCCGCGGCGAAATCTACGGTCAGCCGTGAGAGATATGAAGAAAGACATGCTGGGTTGATTTATCATAAGAGTTTGTTTTATTAGGGGCTTTAGGATTTTTGGTGAGAACTTAAAGCACTTTAGGAAGCTGAACAAGATTACTAAAGAAGAGCTTTCGGAAAAACTCAGAAAGTAATCTTTTTACAAAAACTGTTCCATCTGTATGAAACCAGAAGTTCCATAGGACGAAACTAAATGTTTTGTCCTATGAAACTAAAGGTTTTGTCCTATGAAACTAAAGGTTTCTCGCGATGAAACTTTTTTAATTGTTTGATAAAGGCATGAAGATTTTCGAGAGAATGTGTTACTAGAAAAAGACAAGAGAAGAATGTTAGAAGTTATAAAAAAAGCCAAGGGATTGTGTTAAGAAAAATCTCTTGGCTTTTTTAGTATTTATTTTATTTTCTGTCTTCGATAGTTCCTGTGTGTCCTGGGATTCCTTTTCGGGAAAGTGGCCAGAAACGATAGCTTGCTTTGCCGAGTATCCTCTTGCGGTTGACGTATTGCGGCTGTATATTGCTTTCGTAAAGCACTGAATATTCGTCAAACGGCGTGAGCGATTTGAGTGTGAACTCGTAGGAATGTCGCATATCAAGCGAGTTGAAACGGTTGTCGCCCATCATAAAGTAGCAATTTTCTGGGATATAGTTCGCGCTTCCGTCTGCGTTATTGGCAGGGAAAACTGGCATATTGCGGGAATCCAAAATGCGCACATATATGCTAAGCGCGTCTGCTAAGTGCTTATATGAAAGTAAATACTCGTCGTTTTTCCAGTCGCTGTATGCGATTTCTGCGGCGGTAAGTTCTGCACAGCGCACTACGCTTCTTCCGATTGCAAGTTTAATCAAAAGATTTAAGCGGAAGTTTGCTTCATCATAAGGATTGCTCCCGACTTCATTTCCGTTTAGTGCAGCTTGTCCCACTTCGCTCTTTGACCAAGCTGTCATAAACTCTTCAAACCACTGTACTCCGCCTTGACTAGAAAGCAACTTTCTAGCTATGTTATCGCTCTTTGAAAGCATAGAAAGTGCATAAAGTTCGTTCTTTTGATAAAGGGATTTTACTTCACTTTCTGCTACTCTCTCTGAATCTGGATTTAGGGAAGCAAAACGCTCTGACAAAGCAATACATTCGGCTAAAGTGTCTGAAATAGACATTTCACGTCTTTTTGCTTCGACTTTTAGCATAATGTCGTAAATGCTTTGGGGAAGAGGGAATACTTGAATGCCTGAATGAAGTCTTTTTGGTACTTCGTTCAAGTTCCAAGCTGCCCAAGTTGCGTCGTCTGCTACAGGTGTAAACTCATTGCTTTCTTTTGTGCGGTGATAAAGAGTGCCGTCTTGCATTACAAGTTGCTCTCCTGGAACGCCTGCCAAACGCTTGACTAAGGGGTCAGCTTTTGGAGAGCCGTTTTCGTCTGTGTTCAAGTTGACGTGAGTGAGGGTAATCATATAGACGAAGTTTGAAAGCACTGTGCGCATTTCGCTTGTCTTTGTGCTTTCATAGTGCGGATTTCTGAAAACTACGATGTCACCTCGTTTATAGTTGTGGATATAAGGCAAGCCGATATCTGACATTGGGAACTTTGGACCGTTAAAGAGCTTGAAGACGATAACTCTGTCGCCAATCAAGAACTCTGGTACCATGGATTCTGACGGGATAACGTAGAGCTGCACTAAAAAGATATTGAGCAATAAAACTGCAAATACAGACTGAAAAAGCGCGTCTACCCATTCCAAAATCCAAAGAATGCTTTTGACAAGTGCGTTTTTTGCGATTTTCCCGCTTATTTTATCAGAAGATTCTTTCCACGCTTTATCTACTGCTTCTAGCTTTTTCGGCTTTAAAAAGTTCGTAATCACAAAGTTAAGTACAAACATAAAAAGCCATGAGAGAACGCAAAGCACGTCGAGAATAAACGGCACATTCCATGCACCGACTCTGCGGATTATGTAGGACGCCATGTGAACGATAGGGGCGTATTGGATAAGGTATTTGAAAAGGCTTAAAAGAGCTGCTTTTTCTCCTTTGAAAAGTGCTTTATAGACGAAGAAAAGAAAAGCTGTGTAACAAATCGAAATCGGGAATGCCAAAATCGATGCATCAAGGCTAAATGTGATGTGCAATAGCGAAAACAAAGCACTTGCAACTACAAATGCAAGAGCCATCTTGTTTATTTTAGTTTTTGTGTTCATAAGTCTCTCTCTCAATTTATAAGTTTTTCACAGAAGTTATTTTACACAAGCGACTGCGCTTGTTAAATCACTGCTTTTGATTTTATAGGGGAAATGCTTTAATACTTCTTCATAGAATGCAAGAGTGCGAAGTCCGTGCAAGCGGAGTGTGAAGCGTCCTGCAACTTCTTTTGCTTTTTTGCTCATAGAAGAGTGCAATTCTTCATCATCGAGAACTTGATAGATATAGTTGTCCATCTCTTCGTCTGTGTCTGCCATAAAGCCGTCTTCGCCTTGGAAAATGGTATCTGCAAAACTTGTGTCTTTTCGGCACACGACAGGAACGCCGAGCGCAAGGGCTTCAAGGATTGTCATAGAGTGCATTTCAGAAAGAGAAGTCGTGATAAACACGTCTGCTATTGCATACAAACTAGACACTTTGAACCAATCGACAAAGCCTGTGAAAATGATTTTGTCGCCTAGTTTTTCTTCTTCAACTCTTTGTTCCAAGTCGTAGAGTGCGCCGCCTGCACCAACAAAAAGCATTTTTACGTTGCTTCTTTCTTTTACGATGCGAATAATCACGTTGAGCATTTCTTCCACACGCTTTTCTTCTACAACTCGACCAACATAAAGCAAAACCTTGTCTGTTTCTGCGATGTGATACTCTTTTCTCAGTTCTGCTTTTTCTTCGTCTGACCATTCGTGAGAAATAAACTTCTCGGTGTCGATTGCATTCGGAATTACTGCGCAAGGCTTATTTGGAAGCATTTTTGGCATATTGAAATACACTCTAGCTTTTTCAGATACATTGATGAGTGCATAGAAGTTTTTGTAAAGCTGTCTGACAATCTGACGAACTACGCTTTTTGGAACTAGTGCGCCCATGGTAAAGTAATGCCTGTAGTAATCTTCCCACATTGTGTGAGTTGTCGCAATGACGGGAATACCGATTTTCTTTCCTGCTAAAACTGCCATTTGTCCGATGAAAAACTCGGTGTGCGCGTGAATGAGTCGGATTTCGTGTTTTTCAAGAAACTCAACGACTTTGTGGCGGATAGGGATACCTATGTATTGGTCGTCGCCTACGAATGAGTGAATTGACTTCACTCGCAAAATATCTTCATCTTCTTCAAAGTCTGCATCTGATGAATGTTTGTTTGAAACCGTTACGATAACTACTTTATGACCTAGTTCTTCAAGAATACGTTTAAGCTGAATAACTACAGTTACAATGCCGCTTTTTGTGGGCAAATAACTATCGGAAAACAATGCAATATTCATAGACTCTGATTTTACATCATATTCGTTATATTTTGCAAGTGTAGAGCTTTACACATTTGACTTTTTCTCTTGCTAAAATGTATACTTATCTTATGACTACATATCTTGGAAAAGTGGGGGAGTTAACCCTCAAAGGAAGCAATCTAAAGGAGTTTGAAAAGAAACTCGCCGCTAATCTTAAAACTGCGCTTGGTTCGATAAAAGACGTGAAAATAAAAGTTGCAAGCGGTCGCCTTTATGTCGAAGTCGATGAAAAATATAATGAAGCTGTAGAGTTTGCGCTTTCTCATTTGCTAGGAATTACGGGTTGGGCAAAAACAAGCGTTTGCGAAAAAGACGTGGACGCGATAAAAGAAGCTGTTTTGACAGAAGCGAAAAAGGCAAAGGAAAGAGGTTGTCTTTCTTTCAAAATTGAGTCAAGACGAAGCGATAAGTCTTTCCCTCTCAATTCGTATGAGTTAAATTGTGCTGCAGCTGCTCCGATTTTCGACGGCGGATTATTAAAGGTCGATGTGCATAAGCCTGACGTTACAATAAGTGTGGAAGTTAGAGAAAAGTGTTGCTATGTCTATTCTGACGCAGAAAAGGGAAGAAGAGGCTTGCCTTTGGGAGTGAGCGGAAAGGGCTTGCTTTTGCTTTCGGGCGGAATCGATAGCCCTGTTGCAGGCTACAGAATGATGAGGCGAGGTATGAGAGTGGAGTGTGTTTATTTCCATTCATACCCATATACAAGTGTAGAAGCGCAAGAGAAAGTTGAAACTTTGGCGAAAATACTCGGTAACTACGGAGTAGATACTCATTTGAATGTCATTCCATTTACAGATGTGCAGATGAGGATAAAGCAAAAATCTCCTGTGGCTTGGACTACTTTAATGCTTCGCGTTTGCATGATGAAAGTTGCAAATCTGCTTGCTTCTCGCATAGGAGCGCAGTGCATTATCACGGGAGAAAGTTTGGGGCAGGTAGCAAGTCAGACAATCGAGAATATGAGCGTAACCGAGCATTTTTCCGATTATCCTCTTTTGCGCCCTCTTGTTGGCTTGGATAAAGAGGAAATTATAGAAACAGCAGAGGAAATCGGTACATTTGAAACTTCGATTTTGCCTTATGAAGACTGTTGTGTCCTTTTTAGTCCGAAGCACCCGATTTTGCGCGGAAGTGTAGAGGAAGCCAAAAACATCTACAAAGAGCTTGAAATCGACGATTTGATAAAAGAAGCCTATGAAAAGCGTCAAATCATTTGGTACTCTGCGCATAACCACATTGCAAAAGAATATGTGGGCGACGGAGCTGGATTATTGAAAAGTTACTAAGCGTCAAAATGACGTTTCGTGAAAACGAGTAAAAGCAAAAACGTCATTTTGACGTTTGTAGAAAATGAGTGAAATCTTAAAACGTCATCATGACGTTTTAAGAAAACGGGCAAAAACAAGAAACGTCATCATGACGTTTTGTGAAAATCGCTCAGTCTGAAAACGTCATTAAAGATGTTGGGTGTTTTGCAAGAGTCCTGTTTATTTTTCAACTTCAAGCCACTTCCAGTATTCACTGTCTTCTTGACCGACACGCCAAAAGGCTAGATTCGTTATGCCGAGTTCTTTGTAGAGTTTTGTGCGCTCTAAAAGTGATTTTTCGTCTTCAAAATAGCCTGTTACTTCGATTTCTTTTTTGAACTTAAAGTATGGCACGCCCTCATCTCTGTCTACGCTGTGGATATTGTTTTCGTTCATAAGGCGGTTGATGCCAGAAAAATAATATGCCTTGTTTGTGGTGAAATCTCCCCATGTGCGCCCATAAAACGGCAAGCCCATAACGAGCTTTTCTGCAGGGATTACGCTTGCTGAATATTCTCCCACACGCTTACTCCAAGGCATTGACGCAATAGACCCCGCTTCGCTTGTTGCCCAATGCTCGTCGTATGCCATAACTATTACTTTGTCGACGATTTTTGCAATGTCGCGATAAGAATACACATCTCCTTTTATGGTTTTGACACGGGCAGGAATGGCAACAGAAAGAATTTTCCCGTTCAAGCCTTTTTTTAGCAAAGAGAGAAAGTCAAGGAAGTTTTTGCCGTCACGGGCGGGAACTAGCTCATAATCGATTTGAAGCCCGTCATAGTTCGCGCTTGCAGCTATTAAAGATTTTATCAGTCTGTCGCGCACAGGATAAGACGGATCTAGCACAAAATGTGTGAGGGAACGGCTTTCACAGGTTGAAACTAAATGCACTCTGCCTGAAAAAGCCGCAAAGTTGTCGCCTAAGTTTAAAACTTCAAGCTCTCCGTATGCGTTTACATCTGCTGAAAAATATCCAATGTCGGTTATAGGCATATCATAATCAAACTCGTCTTCCCTTTTCGCCATGACATAGCCCCATACTTCGCTAAACTGCATTACTTCGCTTTCAAGCTCTTCCCGAGGATATGCCGCGCCTAAATTTTCTTCAAAGTCCCATTCTGTTGCATTGTTTGTGTTTATCTCACTTTCGCCAGAGTCATTTGTTTGGCTTTCTACTATGTCTTCTTCGAGAGCGATTTTTTTAGCTCTTTTCTTTTGTGTGCATTGTACGCAAAAAAATGCTATAAAAGCCAAAACTAAAAGCCCGCCGATATAAGTAGAAAGAGCTATCATCATCTTATTAGGGTCTTCTAGTATCTTTTTAAACTTATCTTCTCTCTCCATTTTCTCTCCTAAAATGCTTTTAAAACCAAGAGTTTTGTATGGCTTTAATATTCAGGTTTAATGTAACTCGGTTGGTCTTGCTTTCTCCGATTTTGATATTTTTCCAAAAGCCCTCATCTTCAAAGCCCACTCGCCAAAAGCCTATTTTCTCTATTCCCATATCTTCGTACATTCGGCTGCGGTAGAGCATAGAGTAATCATCTTCATAATATACCGTAACCGAAAGCGGCACTGTGAAAGAAAAATGTGGAATTGCGTTTGTTCTTTTTATCTCTGGCCTTCCGTTTTCTTTCCATATGCGCATTATGCCAGAATGATAAAAAGCTCTGTTCCAAGTTCTTCCCCAAGACCTGCCATAAGACGGTAAGCCCATAACTAGCTTTTCTGTTGGAATTACTGTTTTTGAGTACTCTGCTATTTTCCTGCACCATTCTATAGACGCAATAGAGCCAGGCGCACTAGTAGACCAATGTTCGTCATAAGCCATTATTATAACACGGTCAACTAGTTTTTCAATTTTAGGATAGGGATAAATATCATCGCTGATTGTTCTCATTCTTGCAGGCACAGCGATAGAAAAGATTTTTTCTTTTGGAAGCCTTTTTCTTACTTCTTCCAAAAATGTTAAAAAGTTTATTCTGTCTCGGGCAGGGATATATTCATAGTCGATTTGTAAACCGTCATAGTCTTTTGTGGCGGCAACAAGGTCATTTATAAGTTTTTCTCTTAAAGGAAACTCTGGGCTCATCACGAAGTGCGAAAGAGTTCTGCCGTCGCAACTTGTAACCAAGTGCACTCTGCCCTTGAACCAAGCAGGGATTTTGCTTCTTTTGGGCACAGATGAAAGCTCTCCATAGGTGTTTATCGTTGCTGAAAAATAGCCTACATCTGTTATAGAAAAGCCGCGTTTGAACTCGTTTTCATTTCCTTCCATAACATAGCCCCACACCTCATTGAAAGTAGCAGCGGTTGGCAATGCAATCTCATTTTCTTTTGAGAGTGCGGGGAGCATTGAAAAGCAGAGAAGAAACAATAAGATTACTGCTTTAGAGATCTTTGAAAAAAAATCAGAAAATAACATCAATCCTCGCTTTTTAAAATGCGATACATAGGCTCTTCATTTGGGTGAAGCTCTAAGATATGCTTTTCTGCTTTTAAGACTTCTGTGGGGTCGTGAGTAACGTGCAGAATTGTAGTTGTTCCGCTTTCTGCTATGACTTCCATAAGGTCTAAAATCTTTTGTCTGTAGTTTTCGTCAAGACCGTGACAGGGCTCGTCAAGAATTAAAACAGGAGGCTGTTTTACGGCTGCTCTCAAAATTAGAATAGCTCTTTGCTCTCCATAGCTTAAAGAACTAAAAGCGTCGTTTTCTCTGCCTTCAAAACCGCCTAGCTTGAGCCATTTTTTAGCTGCTTGCTTTTCTATGTCGGTTTTTGCTTCGTATAAGCCGATTGAATCGTGAAAGCCTGAGATAATAACGCTTTCAAGGTCAAAGCCGCCTATCATTCTATAGTCAACGTGAAGTCTGTAGCTTACAATGCCCAGTTTTGCCTTGATGTCCCAAATACTTTCGCCAGTTCCCCTCTTTCTGCCAAAAAGCCAGATGTCATTGCAGTAAACTTGCTGATTGTCGCCTGTGATAAGCTCCAAAATAGTGGTTTTCCCGCTACCGTTAGGACCTCGAACAAGCCAGTGTTCGCCTTTTTTTACTGTCCAGTCTAAGTTTCTTATGACTTTTGTTTCTCCCCAGCCTACGTTTACATTGTGAAACTCTATCAAGTTCTCATCATCATTGTTTGCGTCATTGGCTTTAGAAAAAGTGCTGTCATTGTGTATTTGTGATAATTCTTCTCTAAAGCTCTTTCTCTCTTCTTCGTTCTTATCAGCTTCAGCGGTTTTTCTTTCTTGTAATAAAGCTTCGTAATCATCTCTGTTGCCACAGAAAGATACTTTGCCGTTTGTGAACTCCAATACACGATTTATGCTTTTAGGTATTTCTACAAAGCGTTCCATGCTCAAAATAACGTGCGGAAAAGGATTATTTTCATTTAAGTCATATCCTTTTAGCTGCTTTGAAACAACTGTGTCGAAGAACTCAAGCAAAATGCGTCGGCTTTCTTTGTCTAAGCCTGCGAATGGATCGCTCAAGATTAAGAGCTTTTTGCCAGAAAGAAGCGAGCGACAAAGAAGCGTTCTGCGGATTTCTCCAGTGGACATATATTTCAATCCTCTGTCGAGTATCTTTTCCACTCCGCATAATTTCACTTGTGGCAAGGTTTCAAGTCTTTTAGCAATTTCTGGAAGTTCTACATTTCTGTTTGAAGAAGCTCCTAAGACTTCGGCTATATATCGTCTGCCAGTTCTGCCCTCGTCGAGCCTGTCCATATAGTCGCTTTCATCTCTCTCTCTCTCTTCTTCTATAAGAGAAGCTGCTGTTTCTAGCGATACTGTTTCTACACTATCTTTGAAAACCGATGAAAAAAGAGATACCGCATTAGCCGAATTGTTCGGGGCAAAATGCCTTTTGTTGCTAGAAAGAGCCTTGATAAAATCAGCTTTTCCGCCGCCGTTATTGCCTGTGATGAGCCAAGCCTCGCCCGTCTTAAAAGTCCAGTCGATTCTGTTTATATAAGTCTTTGTTTCACTGCATATTTTGCAATTTTCTATACTGATGAGATTTGCCATTTGCATATCCTCGTCTCAAATTATCCTCTCTTTTATTTCGGCAGCCGATGGCTGTTTTGTGAGAGCCGAAGGCTCTTTTATCAGCCACAGGCTGTTTTGTCAGCCAAAGGCTACTTTGTCAGCCAAAGGCTGTTTTGTAAGCATAAATAAAAAAGCCTATAGCTGCCTTAAAAACAACTATAGACTTTTCTATTAAATACTCTGTGCGTGCAAATAAGCTTCTGGCTATTTTACAAAACACACTGTGTGTGAAAATAGCCTATGGCTTTACAAAACACGCTGTGCGTGTGCCTTTGGCTTTTTCAAAACAGCCCTCGGCTGTTAGTTGGCGAAAAGTTCGGTTGAAAGATATCGGTCGCCTGTGTCTGGAAGAAGAACTACGATGGTCTTTCCCTCAAACTCTGCTCTTTTTGCAACCTGCTTTGCTGCCCAAAGTGCTGCACCTGCTGAAATACCGACTAAAACGCCCTCTGTTTTACCGAATTCTCTACCTTCTGCAAAAGCATCTTCGTTTTCAACAGCGATGACTTCATCATAAACTTTCTGGTCAAGAGTGTCTGGAACAAATCCCGCTCCAATGCCCTGAATCTTGTGAGGACCTCTTGTGCCTTTAGAAAGAACAGGAGATGTTGCAGGCTCTACAGCAAACACTTTAACGTTAGGGTTCTTTTCTTTCAAATACTTACCGACTCCGCTCAATGTGCCGCCTGTGCCAACTCCTGCAATAAAAGCATCGACTTTTCCGTCTATGTCTTCCCAGATTTCAGGACCTGTTGTCTTGTAGTGTGTTTCTGGGTTTACAGGGTTTGTGAATTGACCTGGGATAAAGCTGTTTGGAATGGTAGCAGCAAGCTCATTTGCCTTTTCGATTGCGCCATTCATTCCTTTTGCGCCCTCTGTCAATACGATTTCTGCACCGTATGCCTTCAAAAGACTGCGACGCTCCACAGACATAGTTTCTGGCATTGTGAGAATAGCGCGAAGTCCGTAACTTGCTGCA
>Ga0310695_10014017_pt1 | contig 10905 bp, 11 predicted proteins | sample RumenRJG_04DNA_FD_203882 | JGI IMG/M metagenome (GOLD analysis project Ga0310695, IMG submission 203882) | Bovine rumen microbial communities from Lethbridge, Alberta, Canada - RJG_04 (v2) (version 2) | ecosystem: Host-associated > Mammals > Digestive system > Stomach > Rumen | place: Canada... | reverse complement strand
ATACGCGTACCTTATTATATAATATAAGCCTTCAGCGACTGCTGATCATGTGTCAGTTCACCAAGTCTCACTGTGACCAATTGATTATCTAACTGCGGATCAGCCTCCAGAGGCGGGAGTTCTACACGGATATAGTTGCGAGTGAAACCATGCATAGCCTTCCCGCGTGGGGCTTTCTCAAACAGTACTTCTGTCTCCTGGCCGATATAACGGGTGTAAAAATCAAGCGTCTTTCTGTCCGAAAGCTCCAATAGCCGTTTCGAACGTAGTTTCTTGTCTTTCTCACTCACCACATAGGGAATGCTCAAAGCCGACGTACCTGGACGCTCCGAATATGGAAACACATGCAGTTGCGTCACATCCAATCCGTTGAGGAAGTTATAGGTCTCCTCAAAGCATTCTGGCGTTTCCCCGCGACAACCCACCATCACATCCACGCCGATGAATGCATCTGGCATTACCGCTTTGATACGCTGGATCTTATCTGCAAACAACTGTGAATCATAATGACGATGCATCAGCTTCAACACTGTATCACTACCGCTTTGCAACGGGATATGGAAGTGCGGCATAAATGCCCTGCTATTGGCACAATAGTCAATCAGTTCATCCGACAACAGATCAGGCTCCAGCGAACTGATCCGATAACGACGGATATCCTCTACCTGATCAAGGGCTTTCACCAGGTCGAAAAATTTTTCCCCTGTCGTCTTGCCGAAATCGCCAATATTCACACCTGTCAGCACGATTTCTTTGCCACCTTCCTGAGCAGCCTTCTCTGCCTGAGCCACCAGAGAGGCAATTGTCGGGTTTCGAGAGAAACCACGAGCGTAGGGAATAGTACAATAGGTACAGAAATAGTCGCAACCATCCTGTACTTTCAAAAAATAACGAGTTCGGTTTCCCCGCGAGCATGATGGTGCAAACGATTTGATGTCCTTCGTATGAACGGTATAGAATCGTCCCGCCAACACCTTGTTCTCTCCTGTATCCTCGTCATAAGAAGTCCACGCCTCTGAGAGATATTGTATCAGGTTCGCTTTCTCATTCGAGCCCAACACTAGATCCACCCCTTCAATCTTAGAAACGGTCTCCGCTTCCAGTTGCGCATAGCATCCTGTCACCACGACAAAGGCCCTAGGGTGCTGACGTACCATCCTGTGGATTGCCTGTCGGCACTTGTGATCAGCCACTTCCGTCACTGAACAGGTGTTAATTAGACAGATGTCTGCTTCTTCACCCTTTTGCGCCGTACGCACCCCCATCTCCTGAAGCATCTTTCCGAAAGTCGATGTCTCAGAAAAATTCAGTTTACATCCGAGCGTAAAATAAGCAGCCTTCTTGCCTTGAAAAGCCGAACTATCTATCATCTCACATTGGTGTTATTGTTTACGGGCACAAAGGTAATCATTTTTTTGCGTTTTTCACCATTTTTTGAGGTTTTTCCATTAAATGCCGAAAATATGCCATTTTTTAACATTTCATATCATGTTGATTATCAGCCATTTGTAAAAAAGTTACAAAAACAAGCAAAAAAAAAACGAAAAAAATGATACGTTGTATTAAAAATATGCGTAACTTTGCAGCGTTTTAATAAACAAATGATTGTTTTACAGATTTAAAAGCATTAGAAAAATGAAAAAATTAGTATTCATGTTCGTAGCAGTTGCTGCTATCTCTTTCGCATCATGTGGTAACAAGGCTCAGCAGGCTCCTGTTGACACCGATTCTATCGCAGAGGTTGTTGATAGCGTTATCGACAGCGTTGCTGTTGATTCAGTTGCTGCTGATTCAGTTGTTGCTGAGTAATCAACCCGAACTGAAAGAAACAGAGCCGTTGGACGAGAGTCCAGCGGCTTTTTATTTATTTGCCCTCATACAGGCATAAAAAATCCCGAGGACTAATGCCCTCGGGACGCTGTTGTAATAATAAATAATGATGCCTTACAGCAGTGATTAATTATTAATTGTTTGATTTAAAAAGTTTCTGGATTATGCCTCTGCAGGAGCCTCTTCCTCAGCGGGAGTTCCGAGAGCCTCAAGGGTCTCTTCCTCAGCAACCTCCTCAGCAGCAGCGGCCTCGTCGGCAGCAGCTTTCTTTGCATCAGCAGCAGCCTTGATGGCAGCCTCAGCCTCGGCAGCGGCCTTCAGTTCAGCAGCATTCTCAGCAACAACCTTCACGGGAATCTCAACGGTCACCTCCTTGTGGAAATGTACGAGAGCCACGTAGTCACCAATCTTCTTGGCATCCTTCATGGTGATGATCTTACGATCCACATCCTTACCCAACTTAACGAGTTCATCAGCCACATGAGCAGCGCCTACAGAACCGTAGAGCTGACCGGTAGCACTCACCTTAGCGGCAATCTCGAGAGCCACTCCATTGAGCTGTGCAGCCTTCTCCTCTGCGGCAGCTTTCAAGGCTGCGAGCTTGTGGGCCTGCTGCTTCAGGTTCTCAGCAAGGATTTTCTTGGCAGAAGGACTGGCAATAACGCCCTTTCCCTGAGGGATGAGATAGTTACGGCCATAGCCTGACTTAACATTCACGATATCGTTCTTGAATCCCAGACCGATAATATCTTCTTTCAGTATAATTTCCATAATCTTGCGTCCTCCTTAATTATTTCATCAAATCGGTTACGTAAGGCAGCAGTGCGATCTGGCGGGCACGCTTCACGGCCTGAGCCACACGGCGCTGATACTTAAGAGATGTTCCGGTGATGCGACGGGGAAGAATCTTACCCTGCTCGTTGAGGAACTTCTTCAGGAACTCGGGATCCTTGTAGTCGATGTACTTGATGCCACTCTTCTTGAAACGGCAGTACTTCTTCTTCTTCGTATCGATAGAAGGAGCATTCAAATAACGAATTTCACTCTGTTCTGCCATAGTTTAAGCCTCCTCTTTTTTACCAAGTTTTGCGCGGCGCTTCTCGGCGTACTCCACAGCATACTTGTCAAGTTTAACAGTCTGGAAACGGATCACCTTCTCGTCACGACGGAAAGCGGTCTCCAACGTCTTAATCACTTCTGGCTCAGCCTTGAACTCTACCAGGCAGTAGAAACCTGTAGACTTCTTTTGAATAGCATAAGCCATCTTCTTCAATCCCCAGGCCTCTTCACTAATGATCTCTGCACCTTTGTCGGTGAGAATCTTTTTGAATTTTGCGGCCGTTTCCTTCATCTGATCATCAGACAAAACGGGAGTTAAAATGAAAACGGTTTCGTATTGATTCATACTTTAATAAATTAATAAAATTAATAATGTGCTCCGAAAAGCGGGTGCAAAGGTACTAATTTTAGTTGACAGTAGACATTTGGCAACTAACCGTTAACTCAAACTTTAACATGATTTAATACTTTTCACACTTTTTCTGTTGTCTGACGTGTAAAACTACGCCAACGAACACCATCAGCAGCCCACCGAGCAATAGAAGATTACTGGATGTCAATCCAGCCATATCGCCGATACCTAAAAGGAGGGCACCAATCACAATCAGCACCACTCCTCCATATTGCTTATGAGCAATCATGACTCCTGATAGAATTATTCCTCCTCTGGTGTGATGAGCTTATAACCCTTGCCATGGATATTGATAATCTCGATCTGACTGTCCTCTTTCAGGTGCTTGCGCAGCTTGGTAATATACACATCCATCGAACGGGCATTGAAGTAGTTGTCATCGATCCAGATAGTCTTCAGGGCAAAGTCACGCTGCAGAATCTCGTTCGAGTGGCTACAGAGCAGAGCCAGCAGTTCGTTCTCCTTCGTGGTGAGTTTCGTCTGCTTCTCTCCGATACTGAGTAGCTGCTTCTGGGTGTCAAAGGTAAACTTACCGATATGATAGACGGTTGATTCCTTGCTCTTCTTTCCCTTTGTGCGACGCAGGATAGCCTCTACACGGAATACAAGTTCCTCCATTGAGAAAGGTTTGGTGATATAGTCGTCAGCTCCCAGTTTGAAGCCCTCGAGAATATCCTCCTTCAGCGTCTTGGCCGTCAGGAAGATAATGGGCACATCGGCATTAGCCGAACGAATCTCCTGAGCCAGCGTAAAACCGTCTTTCTTCGGCATCATCACGTCGAGCACACAGATGTCAAACTTGTTCTTCAGGAATGACTTAAAGCCGGCATCGCCATCGGTACAGAGTTCTGCCACATAGCCCTTAGCCTGCAAATACTCACGAAGCAACATTCCGAGGTTCTCATCGTCCTCGCAAAGCAAGATTTTCACTTTGTCTTCCATAATTGTTCTTTTCATTTTTTATTTGTTAATACTATGAATTGTCCTCACTAAGAATCGGGAGTATGATGGTGAAGGTAGTACCCTTGCCCAATTCACTCTCACACTTGATAACACCCTCGTGCAGCGAGATAATCTTCTTCACATAGGCCAGTCCTAATCCAAAGCCCTTCACATCGTGCACGTTACCCGTATGAACACGGTAGAACTTGTCGAAGATCTTTCTCACGTTCTCCTTCTTGATACCCAAACCCGTGTCACGGATAGAGAAACAAAGCTTTCCCTTCTCGTTCCACGTACGGATATACAGATCTAGTGGCTCTTCAGGTTTACGATACTTCACAGCGTTGTCCATCAGATTCGTGATGGCGTTCTGGAAGTGCACCTCATCGACAAAGATGGCGGAATCCACGGCCTCAATCTCCGTATAAATCTTTCCACCCGTATGCTCTACACGCAACGAGAACGACTGGGCGATATTCTCCAACAACTCGTTCAAATCGAGTTCCTTTTTCTTAAAAGTGGCCGTCTGACGGTCAAACATCGACATCTGGAGCACCTTCTCCACCAGGAAGCGCAGACGCTTCGACTCGTCGTTAATCACCCCACCAAGGTGTTTCATCATACCCTGCGTTTTATCTACAGAGTCGTCATTCAGCATCTGGGCAGCCAATGAAATACTCGATATAGGGGTTTTCAACTCGTGAGTCATATTGTTGATAAAGTCGTTCTTGATCTCGTTATAACGTTTTTGACGGAAGATCACCACAATCGTGAAGATAAACGTGATAAGCAGTACCACCGTAAAAACCATCGCCGGGATCATGAACCTTACACTCGAGAAAATATACGAACTCATGTCGGGGAAATGGATCTTCACCACACCCATCTTCGGCGACGGGTCATTGCGGAACAGCGTCTGCTTATATGTATATTCCTCACCTTCCTCACTGTAGTCCGGGCAACGATAGACCTCGCGCCCGTCGGCAGTCTCCACACGGAAGTGGTAGGGAATGTTAATACCGTTGTTCATCAGCTCCAAACGGATATCGCGGTCGAGCAACTTAAAGTTGATGCGTTCTTTCAAAGGTTTGTCGCTGGCCGTATAGAGGATGTTATAGACAACCTCGTCCAACAGGGCCTTCTGATAGACATATCGGTTGCGCGCCACCTCCTGCAACGTCTTCGATGCCTCTGAGATAGAGTTTTTATCAGTGCGCAGAATCATGGCCTTAGGCACATTGGCGGGTTTGATAGCAAAAGTCTTCAGCTCGAAGCTGGAATACACCGTACCGTCGTCAGCAGCCACCGCAAACTGATGACTCTGCTTCACTGTACCATCGAGGCCGTCCACATACATCGAGTCTTTCTGGATGGCCTTACGCTCCGTCTGCTTCACGTCTTTCTCCAGATAGCGCAACGTCTCGTTCATCTCCAGATTTCGCGAAGCCTGATACAGGCTACGGTTCACACTCTCGTCGAACTGCTCCTTCTTCATCTTGGCCATCTCTTCGATATAGGAGATTTGCAGATAGAGAAGTCCCACGAACGAGAGTCCCATGACGATGGCTATCAGCCATATTGTACTTTTCTTCATTGTATTGTTTCAATTCTGACGCAAAGGTACGTCAATTCTTAAAGCAAAGAACCAATTATGTTAATTATTATCTATAATTTTGTATATGTTAACAATTTTACAATATTTAGTTGAAATATTACAAATAACAAGAATCCCCACAGTGTCATTCTGCGGGGATTCTCTATCTTTGGATACGAAGGAGATTAGTCCTCTTCCTTCATCTCTTCCTCGTGCTGTTTGATCAGAGCCTGCTGGATGTCGTTCGGAACGAGCTCATAACTTGAGAAACTCGTGGTGAACGAAGCGCGGCCACCCGTGATTGAACTCAGGGCAATCGAGTAGCTGGCCAATTCCTTAAGAGGAATCTTAGCGGAGAGTTTCTGATAGCCGGCCTCAGAGTCCATACCCATAATGATGGCACGACGGCCCTGCAGATCACTCATCACGTCACCCATATAGTCGGCGGGCACCAGCACCTCCAGATCGTAGATCGGCTCGAGCACCTTCGGACCGGCCTCCTTGAAAGCAGCCGAGAAAGCATTACGGGCAGCGAGCATGAACGAGAGTTCGTTAGAGTCTACCGGGTGCATTTTACCATCGTAAACGATCACACGAACGTCGCGAGCATACGAACCTGTCAACGGACCCTGTTCCATGCGTTCCATCACTCCTTTCAATATAGCGGGCATGAAGCGCATATCGATGGCACCACCCACAACCGAGTTGATAAACACGAGCTTACCGCCCCACTCCAAGTTGATTTCTTCCTTGCCCTTGATGTTCATCTTGAACTCCTGGCCGTTGATCTTGAAGCTCACGGGATCCTCCATGCCTTCCTGATACGGTTCGACAATCAGGTGCACCTCGCCGAACTGTCCAGCACCACCCGACTGTTTCTTATGACGATAGTCGGCACGAGCCATCTTCGTGATTGTCTCACGATACGGGATCTTCGGTTCGATATATTCAATCTGAATTTTCTCGTTGTTCTCCATACGCCACTTCAAGGTGCGGAGATGGAACTCACCCTGTCCATGAACGATAATCTGTCGCAACTCCTTAGACTGCTCGACCACCCATGTCGGATCTTCCTGGCGCATCTTGGCCAAGGCAGCCATCATTTTCTCGGTCTCAGCCTCGTTGACGGCCTTGATGGCACGCGAAAACTTCGAGTTTGGATACTTAATGAAATCGAACTTGTTCTCCACGTCCTTGCCGTTAAGCGTGTTGCCAGTCTTCACATCCTTCAGTTTTACGGTACAGCCGATGTCGCCGGCCTTCAACTCGTCAACCTGGATGCGGTTGGCTCCTGCGCAGGCAAACAATGTACCCATACGCTCTTTCGAGCCACGGTCGGCGTTGGTCAGATCGTCGCCACTCTTCACCGAGCCACTCATCACCTTGAAGTAAGACACCTCACCGATGTGGGGCTCAACACCCGTCTTGAAGAAGTAGAGTGATGTGGGGGCAGAAGCATCGGCAGGAACCTCCTTGCCGGCAGCATTCTTGATAACGGGCATCTCGCTGACGAAAGGCACCACGTTGCCAAGGAACTCCATCAGTCGGCGAACACCCATGTCGCGACCTGCACAGACGCAGAATACGGGGAAGATTGAGCGCGTCACCAGACCCTTGCGGATACCCTCGCGCATCTCGTCCTCTGAAAGGTCTTCCGTCTCGAAGAATTTCTCCATCAGCGTATCGTCTCCAGCAGCGGCAGCCTCCACGAGGGCGGCCTTCATCTCCTTAGCCTTATCGAGCTGGTCGGCGGGGATATCCTCGATGATGGGTGCGCCACCCTCGGGTTTCCACGAATACTTCTTCATCAGCAGCACGTCGATCACGGCATTGAAGCCTGCGCCTGTAGCAATAGGATACTGCACGGGCACACAGTTTGGGCCATAAACATCCTTCAGTTGATTCAGAATCTGGTCGAAGTCGCAATTATCGCGGTCCAACTGGTTCACCAGGAAGATCACGGGCTTCTTCAATTTCTCTGTGTTACGGAAAGCATTCATCGTTCCCACCTCGGGGCCGTACTGACCATTGACAAGCAATACAGCCTGGTCAGTCACGTTCAAAGCAGTAATGGCACCACCGACGAAATCGTCTGAACCCGGGCAGTCGATGATGTTGAGCTTCTTGTTGTTCCATTCCACATGGAATACGGTCGAGAAGACTGAGTAGCCATACTCCTGCTCCACGGGGAAGTAATCGCTCATTGTGTTCTTACCCTCTACGGTGCCACGGCGCTTAATGATGCCTGCCTCATAGACCATTGCTTCGGCAAGAGTAGTCTTGCCGCTACCCGCACTGCCAAGCAGTGCAATGTTTTTGATTTCGTTAGTTTGATATACCTTCATATCTTTAAGTTTTTAGGTGAATATTTCGTTTTGCGGGCACTAAATTAGACATTTCCCCACAAATCACCAAAAAAACCTTTTAAATATTAAACTTTCTTAGTAATTTTACAGCCGAAATGGCAGGATTATACATACATATTCCATTTTGCCGAAGCCGATGCATCTATTGCGGCTTCTATTCGACGACGGCGCTCGGCCTTCGTCAGGACTACGTCGATGCCCTCTGTCGGGAAATCGAACTCAAGGCTTCACCATCGCCCATCAATACGATCTATCTCGGCGGCGGCACCCCATCTCAGCTCTCCATCCCCCAGCTCCACCAACTTTTCGATTCCATCTATATATATAATAATGTGTCTCCCGAAGCCGAGGTTACCATCGAGGCGAATCCTGACGACATCTCGGCTGAGTTTGCTGCTGAGTTACAGCAGCTCCCCATCACCCGCGTCTCGATGGGCGCCCAGACCTTCAACGACCGACGTCTGCACTTCCTCCGTCGCCGCCACACTGCCGCCCAGGTTACCGAAGCCGTCAATCGTCTACGCTCCTCTGGTATCCACAACATCAGCATCGACTTGATGTATGGTTTCCCCAGCGAGACACCCGAGGAGTGGGAGGCCGACACCACTCAGGCCCTCGCCCTCGGCGTGGAGCACATCTCCACCTACTGCCTCACCATCGAGGAGGGCACACCGCTCCACCGACTGCTGCAGGAGGGCCGCATCAGCGAGACCGACGAGGAGACTGAGCGACGGATGTATTACACGCTCATCGACCGCCTAGAGGCCGCAGGATACGAGCACTATGAAATCTCGAACTTCGCGAAGCCCGGTTTCCGAAGCCGACATAACTCGTCATATTGGAACCTGACACCTTACATCGGTCTCGGAGCCGCCGCCCACTCCTTCGACGGACACAACTGCCGCCGTTGGAACATTGCCGACATCCGACAGTATATCAAAGGCATCGAGAACGGACAGCTGAATTTTGAGCAAGAACTGCTTGATGAGAACACCCGCTATAATGACATGCTGACCGTCACCCTACGCACCAATGAAGGTCTCGACCTGAATAAACTTTCAGATTATTATAGCGACTATTGTCTCCGTGAAGCCAAACACTACATCGAAGACGGATTACTACGCCTCAGGAACGGTCATCTCTCACTTACGAAAGCAGGACTCTTCGTCAGCGACATGATCATCAGTAGCCTTATGTATATCTGATTACCCCGGAGCTGTTTTATAATAGTGGGCATCGAGAATCACTTGAAACGGACTCGGAGGCCTACGACAAGCATGCGACCAGGGGAATAGAGGGCGTATTTACGACGAGTGGAGTCGATGCGGTGATCCACGCGGTCGAAGATGTTGTCGATGCCGATGCTCGGCTCAAGGAAAGCCCAACGGACGAGGTCGAAGGAGTGAGCGGTCTGGAGGTTCCAAATGCCAAAGCCCGGTGCGTCTTCATATCCGGGGTAATATGTCTTGGACTGCAGACGACCATTCAGGTTCACGTTTAATCCGTAGCAGCCCCACGAGCGGTGGTAGTTGGCGGCCACGGTGGCGGCATGGCGGATACTGCGCTCCAGCGGCGACCACTCGCCCCCACTCTCACTGCGGGCATAGGTATAGACGTAGTTGGCCGAGAGGTTGAAGCCGCGGAAGATGTTCGCTGAGACATTCACCTGCACGCCCTTCACGTCGCCACGGTCGCTATTCTGATAGAGGGCATACTGCTCAAGTTTCGTGGCCTGGTCATCGGTCATCTCGGGAAACTCGGCTCGAAGCATCGCCATCGATGTCTCGTCGACCTTCACGTTCTGCTTCACCACCATATCGTTGATGCGGTTCAGGAATCCCGTCAGACTCACGGCGATTACCTCATCGCGATACTCGGCATTGAGCGACAGATAGTGGCTCTTTTCGGGCTTCAGGTTCTGATTGCCGAAACTGATCTGGGGCTTACCGCGGTTCACGGAAAAGTAATGATAGTAGAGCTCGTCGAGGCCTGGGGCACGGAAACCTGCCGAGTAGGTGGCGCGGAATCGGAAATTTCCGGGCGAATACATCAGCGCAATCTTCGGCGTCAGATGGTTCTTGAATGTCTCGTGATGCGTCAGGCGCAGTCCTACGGTAGCCGTAAAGTCTTTGAGGAACTTCTGTTCGTGCTGGGCATAGGCCGCCAGACTGTAGACATGCTCATTGATATCACCCGAGGTTGCCGTCAGATAATCCTTGCGCCAGTCGGCCCCGAAGATGGTCGTAGCGTCTTTCAAAAGTCCGAGAATGGCCTTCACCTCGCCGTCCATCATGCGCTGTTTCTTCGACTGCACATAGTCGCCCACGGCATTGCTCTTCGTAGCCACATCGTACTCCTTGCCATAGCGGAAACGGTCAACGGTGAAATTCGCCTGAAGCGAGTTCTTCGCCGTGAACTTATAGATACCGCCGATGTTCCAGCGGAAACCCTTGTAACGCATCTCGTAGTCGGTACCGCCCGTGATGTCCGAACGCGTCTCCGGACGGTCAGTCTTCTTATATGAATAGTCTAAGCCCGCATTCAGCGCCAGGTGCTGATTGGGGGCATAGGTGAATTTCTGTCCGATGATGTCAGCGCGATAACCCGTAAACAGCGGGGCAATCGTCCGCTGGGTCTCTGTATCCGAGCCCTTCACGTATTCCAGGTCATTGTTCTGATAACTGTCGGCCTGGTCGTGGGAA
>Ga0310695_10014016_pt1 | contig 10906 bp, 4 predicted proteins | sample RumenRJG_04DNA_FD_203882 | JGI IMG/M metagenome (GOLD analysis project Ga0310695, IMG submission 203882) | Bovine rumen microbial communities from Lethbridge, Alberta, Canada - RJG_04 (v2) (version 2) | ecosystem: Host-associated > Mammals > Digestive system > Stomach > Rumen | place: Canada... | reverse complement strand
AACAAGGTCGTCCCGGATGAAGTTGTTTCGATCATCGGTGTCGTCCGCTCCATCACTACAGGGCAAAAGGGGCGCTATCAGATCACAGAGGTTACCATCTCCGATGGGACCGGTATGATGCGCGTGACATGGTTCAACCGTGCCTGGCTCATTCATCAGATCCGTGTCGGCATGGGAATTGTCCTTTCCGGAAAAATCGATATTTTCCTGGGCAGGCCTGTGATGAGCAACCCGGAATGGGAACCGGCAGATCAGGAGAATATCACCACCAACCGCATCGTTCCGATCTATGCGCTGAATCAGAATCTGAAACAAAATTTTCTGCGCCGCATGATGTACAATACGGTGCGTCACTGGGTAGGCCAGCTGCCGGAAGTACTTCCTGATTCCGTTATTGAATCTGCGGATCTGCTTCCGCTTCAGGAAGCCATCAGCAATATTCACTTCCCGGAGACCCGTGAGCATCTGCGTTATGCCCGTGAAAGGCTCGCCTTTGATGAAATCTTTTTCATGCAGCTTGCCGTCCTTTCTCAAAAACAGGAATGGAACGGGCTTCCGGCTGAGCCATTTGAGGTCAGTGATGAACAGTTTGAAAATGGCTGGATCGCACATCTGCCTTTCGAACTGACCAATGCACAGCGCAAAGCTCTGGAAGATATCCGCAAAGATATGGCTTCCGGACATCCGATGAATCGCCTTGTCCAGGGTGATGTCGGTTCCGGGAAAACGATCGTTGCCAGTCTCGCGGCTCTCATCGTGATGCAGAAAGACGGACAGGCGGCTATCATGGCTCCCACCGGTGTGCTTGCAGAGCAGCATTACCGTAATTTTGTCCGTTTTCTGGAAGGATTGGGAGAAAATGCTCCGATCACGCCGGAACAAGTCGATTTGATGGTCGGCGCCACAGCTGAATCCAAAAAGCAGGAAATCCGCAGCCGTCTGGAAAGCGGGGAACTCCGCGTGCTGATCGGTACGCATGCACTGATCGAGGAACCGGTCCGATTCAAAAATCTTCAGCTGGCGGTCATTGACGAGCAGCACCGGTTCGGCGTGGACCAGCGTGCGGCCCTGCGTGCCAAAGGCACAAATCCGCATCTGCTGGTGATGACAGCAACTCCGATCCCGCGATCGCTCTCCCTTACAATTTATGGCGATCTGGACCTGACCCTGATCGATGAAATGCCTGCCGGCAGAAAACCGGTCCGCACCAGGATCGTTCCTCCGATCGGGCGTGAACAGGTTTATAACTTTATCCGGAAGGAAGCCGCACAGGGCAGACAGGCATTCATCATTTACCCGCTGGTTGAAGAGGGTGATGATGAAGAAAAGGAAGGACGCGCCGCCATCGAAGCCAGCGAACTTCTGCAATCCCAGGTTTTTCCTGAACTGAGGGTTGCCCTGCTCCACGGACGCATGAAAGGTTTTGAAAAGGATGCGATCCTTGAGGCTTTCAAAAACCATGAATATGACATTCTCGTCTCAACCTCTGTCATCGAAGTCGGTGTAGATGTCCCCAACGCTACCGTGATGGTGATCGAAGGGGCGAACCACTTTGGACTTGCCCAGCTCCATCAGTTCCGCGGTCGGGTTGGACGCGGTGATGCACAGGCCTGGTGTGCCCTGATCCCTGACAAAGATAATGATATCGAAAACCAGCGGCTGAATGCTATGGTCGAAACCACAGATGGATTCAAGCTGGCTGAAATGGATCTGGAGATGCGCGGTCCCGGTGATTTCATCGGCAAACGTCAATCCGGTCTGCGGGAAATGAAGCTCGCATCCATGTCTGATGTCCGTCTGATCGAAAAAGCGCGCAACGAAGCGCTGAAAGTGTTTGAAAGCGACCCCTCCCTTGCACTGCCGGAAAATGCAGTGCTCAAGGCACGGGTCATTGAAACTGCAGCAGCCCAGCGAAAAGGAGAAATCAGCTAATGAGCAAACGTGCAATTTTCCCCGGAAGTTTTGACCCGATCCACAATGGGCATATCGATATTGCCCGCCGTGCCGCCGAGATTTTTGACGAATTGATCCTGTGCATTTACGCGACACCTTCCAAAAATCTTCTGTTTTCCTTTGAGGAACGGGTCGAAATGGCAGAACGGATATTCGCGGATGTTCCCAACATCACTGTAGCGGGCTATACCGGGCTGACGGTAGATTATGCCCGTAAAGTCGGAGCTAAATGTATGGTCCGCGGTTTGCGTGTCTTTTCTGACTTTGATTATGAGTTCCGGATGGCATTGGCAAATAAAAAACTGGCTCCTGATATTGAAACAGTTTCGCTTATTACAACGCACCAATATACTTTTGTCTCCTCATCAACAGTGAAGGAGGTCGTTTCCCTTGGTGGGGACGTTAGCGGCATGGTTCCTGATTTTGTGAAGGAAGCCCTGATCCGGAAATATTTTCCGGACAGAAATCATTAGAAAAGGACTGCCGGGAACTATTCCGTTGTCCCTGGCGTTTAAACGCTTAGGAGGATCAGACTATGAAAAACACGGGCAAGTTACTTTTCCTTGTTTTATATATGGTATTTATGATACTGGCAGGTACCGCCTCTGCACAGCAATGTATCTGTCTTGATGCTAAAGGTGTTCCCTACAAAAATAACACACCGGGCAACACTTTATGCTACCAATTGACGGCAACAGGGTTGGTAAAGAGCAAAACGCTCACGTTTCAGAAATGCAAAGAAATGAATGCCAAGCAGGGGCAACAACAGCAGGATTTACTCAAGCAGCAGCAGGAAGCCCTGAAAAAACAGCAGGAAGAAGTCCTCAAACAGCAAGAGGCCTTGAAAAAGCAGCAGGAGGAAACCCTCAAGCAGCAACAGGAAGCCCTGAAAAAACAGCAGGAAGAAGTCCTCAAACAGCAAGAGGCCTTGAAAAAGAAGCAGGAGGAAGCCCTAAAGCAGCAACAGGAAGCCTTGAAAAAGCAGCAGGAAGAAGTTCTCAAACAGCAAGAAACCCTGAAAAAGCAGCAGGAGGAAGCTCTCAAGCAACAGCAGGAAGCTCTGAAAAAGCAGCAGGAGGAAGCCCTCAAAAAGCAGCAGGAAGCTCAGAAACAGCAGCAGGAAGCTGTTAAAAAGCAACAGGAGAAAGCCCTCAAACAGCAACAGGAAGCTGCAAAAAAACAACAAGAAGAAGCTTTGAAACAACAGGAAGCGCTCAAACAGCAGCAGGAAGAGGCCCGCAGGCAGCAAGAGGAAGAACTGTTGAAACTGCAGCAGGAGATTCTCCGTAAACAAGAGGAAGAAGAAGCCTTGCGGAAACAGCAGGAAGAAGCGCTCCGTCAGCAGATGGAACAGCTATTAATGCAGCAGCCGGAACAGCAGACAACACCGGATGTTCCTGAAATGATACTGACACTAATACCAACGCTTTTCCCCGAGCAGCCGGAAACACAGACTGGGAGGATCGAACAGATCCTTCAGGTCGGTCCCGTCGATGTCATTCTGCCCGGAACAAAAATCAATCTCCAATGGGCATATATCATCGCGGAAGGAACACATCCATTGGATGTAGATTTCACGATAACAATGGATATACAGGACATTACCAAGGGAGAGACCAAAACAACTTCTGCATCAATGTCATCTTCAAGCTGCAGCAATTACATCTGTTCATATTCAGCGGCATCGCAATTAAAGGGGCTTACGCAGGCAATCGTGACCTGGAGTGTATCCGGTACCTTTACCGACAGTGAATCACAAAAAACGATCTACGCTGATAATGCAGGAATGCAATTCGGAATCCAGGTCAATGAACCCAAGCCTGTTCCTACACGAACTCCCGGACCGGAACCTACTCCCGGGCCAAACCCCTCGGTTCCGATTCTGGAATATCCCAAAAACCGTGTTACCTCCCGGTATCTCGGTTTCTACTGGAGACCTTCAAACAACGCCCAAAGCTATATAGTCGAATGGCAAAATGACAAAGGTCAGCAGGGATCTATGGATCTGGATGCCTATGATGAATCCTGCCGGAGAGGACGCTGCACTGTATATGCCACGATGCCCGGTCCGGGGAATTATGTATGGCGTGTAACGGCTGTGAATCGTTCCGGATATACCTCATCCCGCGAAACCTGGTTTGAAATTATGCCAGGCATCCCGACGCCAAGACCGTACCGTCCAAACGGAACCGTGTTTAACAGCACATACCCCTCTTTCGAATGGGAAGATATTTATAACGGGGCAACCGAATACCGTGTACAGGTCGTCGGAAGATACGATAACATCATCAGGATGGATCTCTGGTACAACGCGAACGATGTCCGAACCGGAAGCGGCACGTGCTATTTACAGACGAATCTTTTCCTGCCGGCAGGCTCATACATCTGGCGTGTTCAGGCAAGAAACGGAGAAGTTTGTTCCGGCTGGTCATCCTGGCTTGAATTCTATGTGGAATGCGATTACTGCAACTACAATAATACTTACTACGGGAATTATGCCAATACCGTTCCGACCTGCTCTTACCCGGTCGGCTCTATCACCACCCGCACTCCGGATTTTCAATGGCGGACGCTTACCGGCGCATCCTACTACATGGTAACACTTTACGATTCCGCGGGTTCTGTCCTTCTTGACAGTCAGGTTTCAAACGGTAACTGCACCGCAGAGCTGTGCAGCTGGTCGCCGGGATATAGCTTGCCGAATAATGGCAATTACAGCTGGTCAGTTTCGGGATACGGAGCGAACGGGCTGCGCTGGGGATCCGCAAACGGCACATTTACACTCAACGCTGAAATCGCAATGACTCCGCTGAGTATTCTCAGCCCCGAACAAAACGGTTACCTGACGGATGCTTCTCCAGTCATTATCTGGACAGATCCGGGCACAACAACCGCACTGTTCCATATAGAGATCTACAACAACCGTAATGTGCAGCTTTTCAGCGCAGATCTCAACCGGGAACAAGCCTGGTGCGATGGACAAACCTGTTCAATCGAGTTCAAATCCATCCCGGACGCGGAGAACTATCTTCTCACGATCACGCCTTATTCAGAAATGAATACAGCGGGAGAAATGGTTTCGTTGATTTTCAGCAAAAGCAGTACCGTCCTAAAGCTCAACGCACCTCAAGAGAACAGCATTGTTTCTTCCCGTCCGCTGTTCCGCTGGAACCTCGATGCAGGTGCAAATGCGCAATATGAACTGATTCTGACCGACGCGAATAACTATGTCACCACATTCGCCCCGCTTGCCTGCGGCGGAGTCGGTGTCACGTGCGAGGGAACAGAAGCATTCTTCTCACCAGCTGACCCGCTGACGGCAGGGACTTATTCCGCAAAGATCCTCGCTTATGAGACTGCCTACAGAAGCGAAGAAACTCACTTCACCGTCCAGTAAACGTAACAAAAACCTCTCCCAGGGCTTTCCCGGGGGAGGTTTTTATGTGAACCTCATATTCGTTTTCCCATAAAGTGTGTTCCGAGATAGCCTCGGGATTTCAAATGTTTGCAGACGGTGGGGAGATAGAGTGGCTGGGGAGATAGAGTGGCATAGATCCAGACAGAAAAAAGGATCCGGAGCTGAATCCGGATCCTTTCATTATCTGCCGTTATTCTTCTCACCGTGTGTAATGCGGGAATTCCGCGGGCACACCGACTTTCGGATCTCTGTAGTTCGTGACATCGGTGAACGTGAAGGCAGTGCTTATGCTGGTTGCACCGGTCGCTACAATGCCAAACACATAAGATCCGGCCTTTTTCGGCGGGCAGAGATAGGTATACCCCTTCAGGTTCCGTGAAGAATCTACATACTGGTTGTTGATAAAGAATTCGACCTGATATGCATTCACTACTTCATAATAAACCTTCGGGCACTTGCCGTTATCCGTAGCATAGAAATCCGGATACCATTTGTAGATCTGCGGGGCATTTTCATTTGCCTTCTGATTATCACTGCCGGTGGCACTGTTTACGATGAAGTCGTACCAGATCGTTTGTCCAAAATTCGTTCCGGCGGAATTTTTCATTTGCCACCAGGCGGTATATTCACCATTTGCCGCGGGAGTCGTAAAAGATACGGAAACCTGATAGGTTTCACCAGGCGCGACCAGTTTGGTGATCTGTGTGGTTGTCGGACCGAAAACAGAACCTTTCACATAAGTAAAGGAATAGGATGAATCCCAGGTACAGGTTCCGGTGTTTTTGATGTTCCAGGTCTTGGTCGCGTTCATATTCGGTTTCAACACCGTACGATCCGGAATGCTTACATCCCCGACGAACTGCATACCGTTGTAACAATTTGCGGTATTGTTGGCTCTGACCTCGGGAAGTGTGATCTCCCGTGAGATCACGATATCTTCAGGCAGCACATCTGCAGGATTGCTTGTCTGTGCAGGACGGGTAATGGAAGCTTCGATCTGCTCGGAGAAGTCCTTCGAAAAATACTCGTCAGCGATTTTCTGTGCAGTGCCATCCTTCATCATTTCACGGAGAACGGTATTCAGTTCCGGAATCAGGTTGGAACCTTTCATAGCTGCATAGCCGTATTTTTCATTGACGACATTCTCACTGACGATAACAATGGAAGAATCGTTCTTATATTTGGAGCGGTAAACATCGCCATCGACAAGAGCGAGATCGACCTTTCCGTTCTTCAGGGCATTCAGCACATCATTGTTTTTCGGAAAAGAGAACACATTGACCGGAGAAATTTTGCCACCCATAACCAGGTTGGATGCGATCCATTGTTCAAAGCTTGTCCCTTTCATAACAGCGATTTTGGCTGTTTTAATGTTGTCTTCCGTAATGGAGTTTCCGGCTTTTCCCAGAATCACACCACCGGCCTGATAGTAGGCATTGGTGTAATCGACTGATTCTTTGCGGGAATCAGTAATGGAAAAACCGCCGCCGATAAGATCCACCTGACCGATCAAAACCGCGTCGATCAAACCGTCGAAAGCCATGTCGATCGGTTCAACATTCACTCCGATCCGCCGTCCCATTTCCTTCACAAGGGCTATATCCAGGCCGTCCAGTTCCAGGCCATCCATATATACAAAGGGATAATAATCGGATGAAACGCCAAACTTGAGCACACCGGCCTCTTTGATGGCAGCCAACTGATCATCAGCACCGAAGACTGCGCCGTTCAGCAGGCATACCATAGCCAAAACAACGAGCAAAAGGTTCACTTTCTTAGTCATAACTGTCTCCTCACTCAAAGGGTCTTTCTGAATTATATCAGATTTATATAAATTCTCTGCACATTTCCAAAAACTATTCAGATGGATGGGTCAATTTTGCCAATGTTTCATACAAACGATCCGGTTCCACCGGTTTGGAGAGATGCGCCGTCATACCGGCTTGCAGGGAACGCTGCACATCCTCGTCAAAAGCATTGGCTGTCATGGCGATGATCGGAATGGTTTTCGCGTCCGGACGATCCAACCCGCGTATTACCTTTGTTGCCTCCAGTCCATCCATCACCGGCATTCTGACATCCATCAGGATCGCTTTAAATGATCCTTCAGGAGCCGAACTGAAAAGATCAATGGCTTCCTGTCCGTTTTCAGCGCGTTCGGCTGTAACTCCCTCCATTTCAAGCAGATCCATGAGGATTTCTGCATTGATCTCCATATCCTCAGCAATCAATACATGGATCCCTTCCAGAATGCCCTGTGAAGTATCTTCCGGGTTTTCGCCCGTTTCAGACGATGGCATATCCGAAGCGTGCTCCCTCTGTACAAGAATATTATGGACCTCACGCATCAAACTATCGGTAAACACCGGTTTGGACAGTATCCCATTCACTCCTGCAGCCAATGCTTCCTTCTGCATATCATCCCAGTTATATCCGGTCATGATGATCACATTGGTCATTCCTTCATCGAACGCACGCAAGGCTTTCGCGAAGGCGATGCCATCCATTTCCGGCATTTTGTAGTCTGTCAATGCAAAATCATAAGGCTGACCTTTTTCCATCTTCAGATGGATGTCTTTCAATGCTTCCCGGGGATCTGTCACATAATCCGCATTGATGCCGATTGCGTTGGCAACGAGCAGAGCATGCTCGCAAGCGACCACATCATCATCAATCACAAGCATGCGCAAACCATCCGGTATTGAAGCCCCCTGCTCATTTCGGATACTCCGGCTGGAAGCATTAAGCGTCACAGTGACCGTGAAGGTTGTCCCTACATTCTTTTCACTTTCGACAGTGATTTCCCCGTTCATCATGTCCACAATATTCTTGGTGATGGCCATACCAAGTCCGGTTGAACCATATTTGTTCGACGAAAGGGAATTTTCGATTGAAAAGGCTTCAAAAACCTTTGGGAGATATTCCTTGCTCATGCCGATCCCGGTATCACTGATGGTAAAGCGCATTGTGCAATAGCCTTCAAAAGCTGCCACTTGTTCGACGGTAAAGGTAACGGTTCCCGGAACATTTGTAAATTTCACGGCATTACCAAGAATGTTGATAAGAACCTGTTTCAGCTTCATGTCATCGCCGATATAATAATCGTTCAGATTCCCGATGATCCTGCACTCATATGTCAATCCTTTGTCCTCACACTGACCATTGATAATGACATTGATCTGATCCAGAAATTCACGAAAACGAAACTCTTCATTCTTCAGCGACATTCTGCCGGATTCGATGCGGCTCATATCCAGAATATCATTGATCAAACCAAGCAGATGCTTCGCACTGGCTCCGATCTTTTCGAGCTGTTCCCGTGTATGAGGCGCCAGATTCGGATCTCTGAGCGCAATATTATCCAATCCGATGATCGCATTCATTGGAGTGCGGATTTCATGACTCATATTGGAAAGGAAACTGGTCTTTGCACGGCTGCTTTCCTCTGCCAACACCTTTTCCGCTTCTATTTGTTTTTCCCGCTTGAGCATTACGGAAAATATCAGGAAAAGAAGACCTAAGGCAGCAGCGAGCATAGCGACAAGAATCAGCGTGTTATTTTTCAAAGACCTGCTGATTTTTTGCATCACTCCTCTATGGCCGAATTGAATCAACCCATCGAGATCGTACTCATCATTGTTGATCTGAACTTCACTTGTAACCGTTGCTTGGGAGTAATTTAAGGCTTTTCTGGCTGTTACTTCCGTCGATTGACGCATCCAGACTGATGCTGTAAAAATAATCAGCACAACCAAAACGACCCATGCTATTATCGAGCGTCCAAGACGTCTGTCTCTGTCTCTTCTGAAAATATACAGAAAATAGATCAAACCTAAAATACCCCAGGAGGAAAGAATCAGGTAAGATTCCATGGACAGGGTATCCACTGCCAATAGGCTCGGAATCAAAAAATACAGGACGAACAGGATGGAAATAATAAATCCAATCAATCCTGTAACTGCAATTTTTTGATTTTTGTGGGATTTTGCGTCTTTATACGCAGAAGCAGAAACATAAGCATAGGCTATCGTTGCCCCAACCGTAGTAACATCCACGATCCAGCCGATGGCCGTTCTTCCGAGGAAAGGCATAATCACAGAAATACATAAGATAAAAATAACAGCTTTTTTAGGAACATCGTTTTCGTCAAGATCTCCAAAAGCAGCGGGCATCATTTTATCTTTTGCCAGCGTATAAAGAAGCCTGCTGGAAGCAATATAATTTCCGACCAAACCGGTCATAATACCGCTGAGTGTTGTTACTCCAAGAATAACCGCTCCAAAGGTACCAAGAAGTGTTTCAGAGGCAAAAAAGGTAGGTAATCCTTCGATTCCGTCATAATTCCCCAGATTTCTGATATATTCCACCCATGATGAGCAACCTTCCGGCAAAACAGTAACCGCAAGAATTGCCAGTGCTGCATATGAAAAAGCTGCCGCTGTAATGGCTATGGCCATGATACGGAAGCTTTTCCGGGTTGAAAAATTGAATTCCGAAGAAGAATGACAAATCGATTCAAAACCAACATATGCCCAGGGAGCAAGGGCAATGATCGTAAAGATTTCTTCAAAAGGTTTCGACCCAGGAGCAAATGCCGGCTTGAATACCAAATCACGGGTGACATTTGGATTCAGTACTGCCGAGCCGATTCCTATTACGATTCCAGAAATCAGCAAAAAAGCCATAACGATCTGAATTCGTCCGGCGAGCTCTTTTTTCAGGCAAAACAGTGCAGATATCACTAATGCGCCTACAGCCAGCAAAACTTCACCAAAGTAAATATCAAAACCGGCGACCTGATAATGCCATCCGAATTGGAAAAGGTCACCAAACAGATTTCTTGCAATCAGCGGGAGTGCTGTCGCATTAGCCCAAATAATAGCCACATAAGTCAGAACAAGGAACCAGGCACACAAAAATCCGTTATCATACCCGAAAAGATTTCTGGTAAAGGTATATGTTCCACCGGCATCGGGATAACGATTTATCAAATAATGATAGTTGATCCCAAGTACCAACATAATCAACCCGCCGATGGCTATGCCTGCAAGTGTACCAACCGGTCCGGCAATCGGTAAAAATGTGGTGCCCGGCATAACAAAAGCGCCCCAGCCGACGGCACAACCAAAGGCCAATGCCCATGCACCAAGGGGAGAAAGGTATCCGCTCAGTTCTTTAGTTTTACCCTTCATGGAATTCTTCATAAGACCTCTCTCATCCACGAAAATATGCACGATCAATCATGGATTTTATCAAATCCCATTTTTTTCCTATGCAATCAACTGTTCTCATATTTTTCAATGCATACCAGTGCATTTTGATACATCTCTGAAAGATCCTGCAGCTTTGCTTTTACAGCCTCATCTGACATTGTCCGATTATTACCCGGACGAAATTCTTCTGTAATTTCCTCTGCTGCTGCAGCTATATTATCAAGTCCCAGATTGGCACAAACACCTTTCATTGCGTGTGCACTTTCAAACAATCCGGTCCCATCCATTTTTTCGGCGGCGGCAGCAAGATTGATTCCTACGT
>Ga0310695_10014015_pt1 | contig 10907 bp, 10 predicted proteins | sample RumenRJG_04DNA_FD_203882 | JGI IMG/M metagenome (GOLD analysis project Ga0310695, IMG submission 203882) | Bovine rumen microbial communities from Lethbridge, Alberta, Canada - RJG_04 (v2) (version 2) | ecosystem: Host-associated > Mammals > Digestive system > Stomach > Rumen | place: Canada... | reverse complement strand
CGAAGGCCGCCGAGGAGAACCGCAAGCGCGAGCAGGAGCGCAAGAGCCGCGACGAGGCCGAGAAGGCCGCCCGCGCCGAGCGCCGCGCCAAGGCCGCCACTCGCAAGCCCGCCGCCGGCGGTGCCGCCGCGAAGAAGTCTGGTGTCGCCGCGAGCGTCAAGGCCGCCGCCAGGGCCGCGAAGGAAGCCGCCGAGACCAAGGCGAAGGCCGATCTCGCCGCGAAGCGCAAGGCCAAGGTCGCCGAGGCCGAGGCCGCTGTCGCCGCCGCCGCCGAGGCGCCCAAGGCCGAGCCCGCCGCCGAGGAAGCTCCCAAGGCGGAGTGACATTGCAACGGACGGGGAAACCCCGGTTTCCCCGAACCCCATCAACAAGGAATGAAAGGTTTTTGAAAATGGCTATCACAATTCAGCAGATCAAGGAACTCCGCGAGGCGACCGCCGCCGGAATGGGCGCCTGCAAGGAAGCCCTCACCGCAACTAACGGCAATATGGAAGAGGCCGTCAAGTACCTCCGCGAGAAGGGTCTCGCCGTCGCCGCCAAGCGCGTCGACAAGGAGTCCAAGCAGGGCATCGTCGCCCTCGCGGTTGCCGCCGACAAGAAGTCGATGGCGCTCGCCGAGGTCAACTGCGAGACTGACTTCGTCGCCAAGACCGAGGCGTTCATCAAGTTTGTCGACGACGCGGCCAAGGTCGCGCTCGAGGGCAAGGACATCGAACAGACGCTCAACGACGACTACAAGATGCTTCTCACCAAGACTGGCGAGAACGTCAAGATCCGCCGCAGCGAGCGCTATACGCTCGAGGGCGCCGGCTGCCTCAGCGGCTACATCCACATGGGCGGCAAGATCGGCGTTCTCGTCGAACTCGCGTGCGACAAGCCCTGCGAGAAGCTCGACGAGGCGGCGCACATGGTGTGCCTCCAGGTCGCCGCTAACGCGCCCAAGTACGTGAATCCCGCGGACGTTCCGCAGGCCGAGATCGACGCCGAGATCGAGATCAAGCTCAACGCGCTCAAGGAGCAGAAGGGCAAGCTTCCTCCCGAGCAGGCCCTCGTCGGCATCAAGAAGGGCATGGCTTCCAAGTTCTGCACGCAGATCTGCCTCGTCAAGCAGGACTACGTCGCGGATGGCGAGCAGACCGTCGAGCAGTACCTCGCGTCCGTCGCGAAGGAAGTCGGCGCGCCCATCACGGTGAAGCGCTTCGCGCGCCTCCAGCTCGGCGCCTAATTCCGCGCATGGCGGTGCTTATCGCATTGCCGGCACTGTTTCTGCTCTCGGCGTTCTTTTCCGGGGCGGAGACAGTGCTCTTCTCTTTAACGGGGGCTCAGCGCGAGCGCATCCGCGCGAAGAGCGCTGCCGCTGACGCGCTCATCACGAAGAGTCTCGCCGACAAGGCGGTTCTCTTCTCGACCCTGCTCGTCGGCAACACTCTCGTAAACTTCGCGATCTCGACGCTTGGCTTCCTCGCTTTCCGCGCCTACGTTCCCGGCGGGAGCTGGCTTGCCGTTCCGGCGATGACGGTCTTGCTGCTCGTCTTCGGCGAGATAACCCCGAAGCGCCTCGCACTCAGGTATGCCGAGCAGCTTGCGCCGCCGTGTGTGCGGCTTCTCAGGTTCTGGCGCTTCGTCCTGCGGCCTTTCAACAATGTCCTGCGGCTTTCTTCCAAGGCGTTTGCGCCTGCGCTCGAGCGCGAGAGGCGGGCGCTTTCCGATGAGGAGCTTATGACGGTTCTCGAGTCTGCGGCGGAAAAGGATGAGTCGCTTGCCGAGGACGTGGAGATGATAGAGGGCGTCTTGCGGCTTTCCGAGATCCACGCGAACGACGAGATGACGCCGCGCGTCGACATCGAAGGTCTCGACCTCGATCTTCCAGAAGACGCCCAATCTGCCGCGCTTGCGAACGCGAAGCACCATTTTCTTCCCGTCTTCCGCCGCACGCCCGACGCGATAGAGGCCGTTCTCGACGTCCGCTCCGGAAAGAGGGAAGAGCCGATTTTCGTTCCAGAGAACATCACGCTCGACGACCTATTCGTCATCTTTGCGAGGAGCGGCAAACGTCTCGCCGTAGTTCTCGACGAATACGGCGGGACTGCCGGAATCATCGCCTTCAACGACGTCCTCGAGCTTATCATGGGCCCGAAGGTCTTCGGCGGCAACGCCGGCGACGAACCCGCGATAGTGAAGAAGGGCGAGAACGTCTGGGAGATCGACGCTCGCGCGAGTCTCGAGGAAGTGAACCGCGAGCTCGACCTCGAGCTCGAGGCCGAGGATGCCGACCGTCTCTCGGGCTGGGTCACTTTCCACGCCGAGAGGATTCCGCATGTCGGGCAGGAGATCGAGGCCGACGGTTGCCGCGCGACCGTCCTCAAGCGTCGCGGCCGCCGCGTCACGCTCGTCAAGTTCGAGGTGCTTTCGCGCCCGACGACGACGTCCGACGAGGAGCTGATAGAGGAAACCGACGCAGCGGTAGAACGGACAGAGGAGGACGACGCATGACGGTGTTCCTTCTCTTCCTCGCGGCGATCGCCGCGCTCCTTCTCGCCGCGTTCTGCGCCGGCGCGGAGACTGGCTTCCTCTCCGTGAGCCGCGAGCGAATCCTCCACCTCTCCCGCGCGGGCGGCCGCAAGGCGAAGCTCGTCCATGCCGCGCTTTCCGACATGTCGCGAACCTTGACGACGCTTCTCATCGGCAACAACCTCGCCGGCGTCGTGTTTTCGTCGGCTTCCGCCGCGCTTGCGATCGAGCTTATGGGCGGCTCGCGCTTCGGTCGCGCCGTCTGGAGCTTTGTCTCGGCTCTTGTTGTCCTCTATGTCTCCGAGTTTCTTCCGAAGATGCTCTGCGCCGCGCGGCCGCTCCACTGCTGCCTCGGGATGGCGCGCCAGTATCGCGTGCTCGCGGCTATCCTGAAGCCCGTCGTTATGCTGCTCCTTGCCGTCACAAACCTCTTTGTTCCGCGCAAGGACCCGAAGTACAGCGTCACGGCGAAGGACCTGATGCGGATACTACGCGACCGCAAGGACGGAGTCTGCATCTCCGACTTCGAGAGCGCGCTTATCGGCCGCATCCTCGTCTGCCGCGCGAAGGGGCGCTTCATCACGTCCGAGGAGCTCGTCGACGCAGTCCGCGACGTGGACTGAAACGCAAGCGATTATGGTATAATATCCACTTATGAGAATCGTAGTGAAAGTTGGCACGCATGCGATCGCGAACAAGGCCGGGAAGCCCGACCACGCGGCGCTTAAGCGTCTTGTCGCGCAGTTGAGTTCCTTAAGGAAGTCTGGGCATGAAGTGTTCTTCGTCTCGTCGGGCGCAGTCGCCGCAGGCGTCGAGGCGCTTGGGCTTAAGTCGCGACCGGCTGACGTGAACGACGTCCAGATGTGCGCGGCCGTCGGGCAGGCGCGGTTCATCTACGAGTACGAGCGGCTCTTCGCCGGCCATGGCGTGAAGATCGGCCAGGTGCTTCTCACCCATTTCGATTTCGAGGACCACCACCGCGCGCAGAACGTTAGGAAGTCTCTCGACCACCTCGTGCGCTCGGGGATCGTTCCGATCATAAACGAGAACGATGTCGTTGCGGACGAGGAGCTAAAGGGAAAGACCTTCGGCGACAACGATTGGCTGTCGTTTCTCATCGCGCGGCTCGTCAAGGCCGATGTGCTTGTCCTTCTCACGACAGTCGACGGTCTTCTCGACGCGCAGGGCAAGAAGATTCCACGCGTCGATAGCTTTCGCAATATCGCGCGGCTTGTGCGCGCCGGCGAGAAGGGCTCGCTTTCCAAGGGCGGCATGGACTCGAAGCTGAAGGCGGTCAAGGCCGCCGTCTCGTCCGGAATCGACACTTACGTCGCAAACGGGCGCAAGAGCGTCCTCGCGCCGCTTCTCGCGGGGAAGCCCGTCGGGACTTTCTTTCCCGGCTCGGCACTGTAATCCGCTTCGAGGTGCCTAAATGACGCTCAGGCTCAACGGAATAGACGTCGACTGCGTGATCGGGGAGCGCCCCGACGAGCGCACACGGCTTCAGACGCTACGCGTCGACATAGAGCTTGAGATCCCTGACGATGCGGCAGAGACCGATTCGCTCTCCGATACCGTGGACTATGCGGCGCTGACTGAGAGGATTCGCACCGCGCTTGCGTCTGCGAAGTGCCGTATGATCGAGCGCGCGGCGAAGATTGTGAAGGACATCTGCCTTTCCGACGCGAAGGTGCGCGCGGCGAAGGTTTCTGTCACGAAGTCCGGCGCGGTGCCGCATCTCGAGTCGGCTCAGGCGGTCTTGTGAACTTGGCGGGAGGACGACGATGAAGATCAGTGCAGTGGTTTTTGACTTTGGCGGCGTGATGACGACTTCGACGATGCCGCAGCGCGTGATCGCGCTGGCGAAGGAGAAGGGCATCGACTGGAACGTGTTTGTCGACGGGTTCAACGCGCACCGCCTCGACTACGACGCCGGGCACATCACGCTTGGCGAGATGTATGCGCTTATATGGGGCGACGCGGGGCTTTCCGTCTCGGACGAGACGACTGCCGCGTTCATGAAGGCGGACGACGAAAGCTGGTGCTACCGCAACGAGAGGACGCTTGAGTGGATGAAGGCGCTTAAAGGGCGTGGCTTCAAGATCGGCATTCTCACGAACATGGCACCCAAGTTCGCTCGCGAGCATTTCGAGTCGGTCTTCGCCGACTTCATCGCGCTTGCCGACGCGATGGTGATCTCGGGCGACGAGGGGATCGTGAAGCCGCAGAGGGCGATCTACGATCTCCTTCGCTCGCGCATCAACCTTCCCGCCGAGGAGCTTTGCTTCATCGACGACGTCGAGAAGAATGTCAACGGCTCTCGCGCTGCCGGCTGGAACGCCATCCGCTTTGTCACTAACGACCAGGTCGCGGCAGATTTCGAGAAGTTCATCCTCGAATCCAATTGACCACAGCACACAAGGAGTTTAGAGAAGGCGGGGAGATGCCTTGCGGTATCCAGCTGGCGACAGCTTTGTCGCCGCCTTGAAGAATCGGGCGAAGTAGGCCGCCGAGGAGAAACCTGTGCGCCGTGCGATTTCCGAGATTGGCAGGTTTGTGTTGGAAACGAGGTTCTTTGCCACCCGCATGCGCTCCGCCAGCTGGAACTGAAGCGGCGAGAATCCCGTCGTGATGGCAAAATGGTGCCTGAAGCTGTCGTAGGTCATGCCGACGGACTTGGCAAGTTCCACGAAGTTGATCGTTTCGCAGGCGCGACGGATGATTTCGGACTGCGCCTCGCGGATTGCGCCAGATGTCGTGGCCGCCTCGCTGTCGAAATCCTCCTCCGCAATTCGCCCCAAAAGGCTCATGAGGTCGCCTGCCGACGACAAGGGCCTCCTTTCGCCGAACTTCAGCATCTGGTTCACCAACCGCATAGCGGACGATTCGAACTCATTCGCCTTCGCCACCGGCAGGACAAAGCTCCCGTCCTGGTGAAAGACGCGGCGGACGATGGAACGCGCCATCTTCCCGCCAAACCCGATCCAGAGAGTACCCCATCCGGTCTCGGGATCGGGACGGCACCGGTGCCATTCGCCAGGGGCAAGAAGAAGCAGCATCCCCTGGGAGAGCGCGACTGGTTTGCGCGGCGCGAATTCAACGACGCCTTCGCCAGAAAAGACAAAGCACAGCTGGTATTCCGAAAGGCGTCGCCCCGTCTCCCATGTGTAGTAATAGCCGCTCGGATGTTGCCGCATTGGATAGTCGGTGTGCGGCGAAATCCTCTGCCAGCCGACGTCGTAGACACAAAGCCCCCAGCCCATGGAGGCTTTGTCCTGCGCGAAATATCTAAACTGGGTGCTCATTGGAGTGAAGTATACCACAATCGCCAAAATATGCAAGTCGCCAATATTTCATATTGAAAAGTCGCCGCATAATGGATTATAATACCCAACCATAAAGTACAAGTTACCAAGGGAAGGAGTTGCCAGGATGTACACGCGGCCAGTCAAGCACATCATGGGCGCAATCGCGCTGTTCGCCGCCTTTGCGGCCTGGGGGCGGGATATTTCGATCGTGTCGGTCAACCGCAGCGCCGGTGGAGACATCGAGTCGGTGACACTGGGCTTCACCGCCGCCGACGAGCCGTCGTTCCTGTATCTCGTGTCCGATACGGAGGACAAGGGGACGGACTGGCACAACTGGAGCGGCGTGGAAAAGGTCGCCGTCATCCCCGGCGGCACGACGCGCCACACGCATGAGTTCTTGTCCAAGTGGAGCGGCACCGCCAGGTTTTTCCTCCTGAGCGGAGGATCCATATCCATGCCCATCGACAGATGGCTAGACTACGTCGAAGTTGACGGACGCCAGACCGTCGAGACGCCGTTCGTGGCGACAGGTCTTGCCAGGATCGAGATGGACTACGAACCGACCGCGCTCGACACGGCCTGCGTCTTTTCATGCCGCAATGCATTGGCCGGCCCTGAATCGACGTACACGCTGTTCTACATTTCGGGCAGTGGCTGGCGCTTCGACTACAGCGGTAACGGCTCCGCCAATACGCCTCTGTCCGAGCCCGGGATAGACTGCCATATCGTGACGTCGAACGGACAGGCGACGGTGAACGGGACGACGGTGGCGAACCACACGGCGAAAAACTTCTCCAGCGGAGATCTCCTGACGCTCTTCGGGCTTCGCTACGGCACCACCAAGTACGAGGCCAAGGGCCGTTTTCGAGGTCTCAAGGCATGGTCGCAGCACTGGGTGGACGAGACGCTGGCGCTGGATCTCGTTCCGGCTTCCTCGAACGGCGTCGCTGGCCTCTACAACCGGATAGACGGCACGTTCCTCACCGACCGCGAAGGCGTTGGGCTTACGGCGTCCGCCGGCGGCACCGATGTCAATGTCGTTCAGGACCAGACCGGGGCGGTGACCGGCAACTTCGGCGCCGAGCGGAATGTGTGCGTGACATCGACTACGCGCGACGAGAACAACCGCCTCACTGAAGTCAGCCTCTCAATTACCGCCGGCGCCGCCACCCGCTGGCTCTACGTGGCCCATGGGAACTGCGCAGGCGACGCCGGCAATCCGGCCAGCTGGAGCGCCTGCGACGAAGTCGCCGAGATCCCCGAGGCGACATCGACGACAAATCTGGTCTTCAATGTTCCGGCGGAGTGGAACGGGCAGATCAGGTTCTTCCTCCTTGAGCACGACGTGATTCCCTGCGACGTGAGATACGAGTACGTGACGGTCGGCGCGTCGAAATACGTCGAGACCCAATTCATTCCGACCAGGGACACGAAAACCGAGATGAAGCTGGCGTTCACCGACGTGTCCGCGAGCCAGACTCCGTTCTGCGCGCGCGGAACGGCCACGTCGGCGAACACATACACCATGTTCTACATCGCGGACGCGGGCTGGCGGTTCGACTTTGGCTCAAGCCAGAACTCGTCCGCGGTCGAGGCGGAGGCGGACCGCGCCTACCTCATCGAGACGGATTCCTCGGGCCTGTCGGTTGACGGCAACCAGGTTATCTCGGCGACTGCGGGACAGTTTACGGCCTTGGGGCGCCTGGCGCTCTTTGCGTCGCACTACGGCAACACCACGTATGGCAACAACTTCACGGGGCGGTTCTATCATTTCCGCGCCTGGGACGCGCAGTCCAACCTCGCGCTCGACCTGCTGCCGTGCAGCGTGAACGGCGAAGTCTGCCTCTACGACAGAGTCAGCAAGACCTACCTGCATCCAAGCGCGGCGATTTCGCCGGATGGCGCGGCGGTCGCCGACAACGGCTACGCGGTCACGGCCAGCACCGAGGTTCTGCCGCTGACGGCAGGCGGGTTTGTGGTGATTGTGAAGTAGAGTCCAATGAAGATTAATACGGGTGCATTCCATATGCGCACAATCAAATATGCTTTGGGCGTTCTTGCGCTGCTTGCCGGCGGTGCGTCGACGGCGTTTGCGTACGTCCCCGAGCCGCAGCCGGTGAAAAGCGACGTCGAAATCACGGCGATCTACTATCCCGGCACGGAGCAGATGTCCGAATGGGACGTGATTGCAGGGACGTGCCCTGAGCGCAAGCCGCTTTTAGGGTGGTTCGACGAGGGCAACCCCGAGGCAATCGACTGGCAGATCAAGTGGGCGGTCGAACACGGCATCACGAGCTTCTGCGTCGATTGGTACTGGAACAAGGGCTACCGCCGCCTCGAACACTGGCTGAAGGGATACTACCGCGCGAAGTACCGCGGGTATCTGAAGTGGTTCATGATGTACGCGAACCACAACCAGCCGGGGTCGCACTCGACCGAGGACCAGATCGCCGTCACCAAATACTGGATCGACAACTACTTCAGGACGAGCGAATACTACACCATCGACGGCAAGCCTGCGGTATGCATCTGGGACGCCGGAAACCTCGACCGCGACTTCATCGACGAGGCGGCCGCGAAGGGCGAGCAGCTTAAGCCAGGCGAAGGCATCAAGCGCGCGTTCGCAATCAGCGAGCGGATGGTTCGCGAGGCCGGGCTCCCCGGCATCTACTGGATCGACATGTGGCGGACGAAGAAGTTCGACCTGGACTACGCTTTTCGCCGCGTCGAGCAGGGCTATCGCGCCGCCATCCACTACGGCATCGAGCATTTCTCGCCGGATCTTTCGCCAGAGGCGATGAAGCCGGGCGACACGCGCAACCGATTCGGCTACGATGCCGTCGTCGCCACCGCGCCGAAGATCTGGGACGAGCTTTCGCGGCAGAATGTCCTGCCGTTCTGGGTGATCATCCCGACCGGCTGGGACGACCGTCCGCGCTCGTTCACCCACTCGCGCGTCATCACCGGCCGCACGCCGGAGAAGTTCGCCGAGATCTGCCGCCGGGCGAAGGCGTTTTGCGACCGGCACGGCAAGAAACACGCCATTATCATGCCAATCAACGAATGGCAGGAGGGGAGCTACATCGAGCCGAACGAGGAATACGGCTTCGGCATGTACGACGCCATCCGCGACGCCTTCTGCGAGAAGCCGGCCGGCGGCTGGCCGAAGAACATCCGTCCCGGCGACATCGGCATGGGCCCGTACGACTTCCCGCCGTCCTTCCGCTCGCCGACGCCGCGCTGGGAGTTCGCGGACTCGGTCGAGGGCTGGTATCGGCAGCCTTACGGCGGCGGCGAGCTGGAGGCGAAGGACGGCTGCCTCAATTTCTGGATCAACTTTCCGCGGCGCAACTACAACATCCGCCAGCGCGTGGTGCCGTTCGAGGCCGCGAAGTACAAGACCTTCCGCGTGCGGATGCGCGTGACGCCAAACGCCAAGGCGGGTCTTGGGAACGTGAAGAGCCCGGACATGCGGCTCAAGTGGGGAACGGTGGAGCATCCAATCATCGGCCCCGGGCTCGCGATCGACGAAAGGCGCTGCGTCGCCAGCTGCCCGGTAAAAGCGGACGGCGAGTTTCACGAATATGCGATAGACCTCGCGGCGAATCCAGACTGGAAGGGCATGGTCGACGAGCTCTGGTTCGAGGCCTGCCCCATCATGCACGCGCGCGTCGCCGTCGACTGGATGCGGTTTGAATAGACTGCTTTGCGCGTGGTTGATTATCGCGCGATAGTTTCGCTATAATATGCCCACAACCGTTGTGAATGAGAAAGTGACGGGAAATAGCGAAATGGGCGACAAAAATAGCAACGCCAAAGGGGTGTCTCCCCATTTGATCAAGGTGGCTGGCAATCGCCTTGTCTTTGTCGGGCTCGCGTGGGTCGTTTCGCTTTTGGTGACGGCATGCGTGCTGCCGCATGCGTTTGGAAGCTGGAGCGAGACGGCGACGATGGCGGCGGCGGCTTTTCTAATGCTCGTGTTCGGCCCATATCTTCTTGTCGTCGGGCTTTGCGGCGGAATGGTTGGTGATGTCGGCTGGGGGCTCGTGGTGATGATTCCGTTTGTTGCCGCGCAGGTCGCGTTTCTGTGGCTTCTTTCGGGGAAGACATCGCTATGGCGGCGTCTCGGTCGCTTCGGTCGACCAGCGCGGCGCATTGCCGTCGCTGCTCTCGCGATTCTCTCGATAGTCGGCGTCTGGAGTTCGCTCCCGAGTGTCGAGGCGCACAAGGTCGCTGTGGGCGGCGATAAGATAAAGGGAGAGCCGCTTCGCTTTGTCGTCATTTCTGACTTGCATTCGTGCTACTATGGCTACAGGCAGCGGACGATCTTGGACGCAGTTTCGCGCGAGCGTCCGGACGCCGTTCTGCTCGTCGGCGATATTGCGGACGACCGGCTTGCAGACAATAACGCGCAGATGCTCATCTGCCAGCTTGCGAAGCAATTCCCCTGCATCTATGTCTCCGGCAACCACGAATACTGGAGCGAGCGTGTGGACGAGATAAAGGCCTGGATCCGCGGCTATGGCGCGACGGTGCTGGAGGGCGATGTCCGCACAGTTGAGATAAAGGGAACGACGGTTGACTTCTGCGGCATCGACGACCCGACTTACATTCTTGGCGCGTGGTTCGAGCAGCTTAAGGCCGTCCACGAGAAATCAGACCCAAGGCATCTGCGAATTCTTCTTTCGCACAGGCCCGAGTGCGCCGACATTTATGCGAAATATGACTTTGATCTCGTCGTCGCAGGTCATTTGCATGGCGGGCAGCTGCGCTTGCCTTGGCTAGATGTCGGGCTCTACGGCCCGGCATGGGGCTATCGCCAGTTCTTCCCGCAGTATTCTGACGGCATCTATGCGCTAAACAACAAGACGCGTCTCGTCGTCTCGCGCGGCCTCGCCCGCGAATCCACGCCCTTGCCGCGTTTCTTCAACCATCCCGAAGTAATGGTGTTGGAAGTCGCTTCGACATCCCGCTAATCTCTCGCGGCAAATCCGCCGCGCGGGAAAACCGCGCAAGGTGGAATTATGCTATACTATTCGCCATAAGTATGAAGATGCCTGAAATAGTGGAAAGGTGATGCATGGTTGC
>Ga0310695_10014013_pt1 | contig 10908 bp, 8 predicted proteins | sample RumenRJG_04DNA_FD_203882 | JGI IMG/M metagenome (GOLD analysis project Ga0310695, IMG submission 203882) | Bovine rumen microbial communities from Lethbridge, Alberta, Canada - RJG_04 (v2) (version 2) | ecosystem: Host-associated > Mammals > Digestive system > Stomach > Rumen | place: Canada... | reverse complement strand
TCTAATGTATCTATCATCTTTTGACGCAATTCTTCTACTGATTGTTGTTTGCTTGTTGTTTTTGTTATTCTATTTTTTGCTCAATCATAAAAATCAACAACACCTTTAATAGCAAATGCTAACATTACAACAAAAATAGCTATATCAGTTAATGAATAATTTTTAAGTAAATCTAACATTCTATATCTCCTTCCTATATAATTCTCATAATTCTATCTAATAATATATAAAAGTTATGGGAGGAAGATTAGATAAATTAGACCAAAATAAAAAAGATACTTTACTTCATAAAGCAAAGTATCTATTATTTATAAAAATATTTTTAATTATTACTTTCTTCTAATGCTTCTAACCTTTCAATTATATTTTTTAATTGTTCAGCAATACTACCATCTCTATCTACATTAATATCACCAATGGTATCTTGTAAATCTTTTCCATTATTCATGTCTACATTTTTTGCATCAACTGAAATAGTATAAGATTCTTCGCTAATTGAACCATCTTCATTTTTTATTTTAATAGTTTTAATTTTATCCATAAATTAAACCTCCTTTTACGTCTTTGTTTCTAATAATATATAAAACTTTAAATATAAAAATTAGATAAAATAGACCAAAATAAAAAAGATACTTTGCTTTATAAAACAAAGTATCTTTTAATATATAAAATGCTATTGAGTAATTTTTTGATTAAATGTAATAATTTCAGTACTAGTTGCAGGAAATAATGTTACTGTAGAAGGGTCATCTATTCTATGAATATCTGGATTTCCATAAAATTTATTTCCCATAACTAAACAATTTATATTTCCATAATATCTGACAGAACCAGATGGATTACTAATAGTTTCAATTGTGTATATATAATCATTAGCATTACTTCTCTCTATATCTATTTCATCAGCACATGTAATAATTTTTGAAGTCGTATCGTATGCAGTAACCGTACTAGAAAAAGCTGTTTCATTAGTATCTTGAACATCGGTTCTATAAAATATAGTAAATGTTTTTCCAACCAAATTATCATTTTTTGGAAAACCTAATGGCATTTGAATATGAGTTGAATCAATTATACTACAATGTCCATCAATAGTATCTGGTAATGTAAATATATTATTAGTTAAACTCCCTGTCATAGCGTTTAAAAAGATAGGATATTTATATCCATCGGTTTTACAACAAGTATTAGAAATAATATTACTATTAATATTAACATTTTTTGCATCTTGGATTCATAATGCATAACGAGATATTGTGTCAAAAATATTGTTTACAATTTCTATTTTACTATTAACTTTTAATATAGTATGATGTGAGCTATTAGATATTCAAATTCCATCACAATTATTATCTACATATCTAATTTCATTTCCTTCAATAATAGTATTATGAGATGGGTTTAATCTAATTGCAGCAGCGCGGCCACCTCTTGCATCTCCATCAATGCATGCATTATGAATAATATTATTAGAAATAATCGTATCGATACCACATCCTCCGATAGCAATTCCTTGTGCTCTTGCATTGTTAATAATATTGCCTGAAATAACAGTACGTTGAGCCATTGTTTGATTTTTTATAGCCTCTTTACCACAATTTTCAATAATATTATTAGAAATATTAACATAGTGGCTATATCCACTATCACAATACAATCCACTATCTTCAAAATTTTTACAAATATTTTCTGTTATAATAATTTTAGAACATTTAGCGATATACATTGGATTAGCTTCTCTATGAGAAGATGTATTAAATAAATTATTAAAATAATTCTTTTTTACATAAACATTTTTACTATAAGCAATTCCTATCCCTGTTCCGCCTAAATCAGTAAAAGAGCTATTAAAAATAGAAACCATATCTGCATAATTAATACTTATTGCATAGGATTGATTTGCATTAGGACTTCCAGTAAAACTACAGTTTTCTATATTATAATGAGCTGATTCAACATTCCCTTTAAACATATGCCCAGTTTTTGAATCTGCATTAATAGAGATATTTTTTAAATTAACATTTGTACTTGCGGAATTAATAATATGAGAAGTTTGATTATCTAAAAATTTTATAATAGTTCTATCTTTATTAATTCCAAAAATATTAGTTTTAATATTATTTAAACTAAAAGTTGAAACAATATAAGTACCTTCTGGCATAAAAACATTTTCAATATAATTACAAGCATTTTGAATTGCATTCGTATCATCATGAATTCCATCACCATATGCTCCAAATTGTTTAACATTAATTTGATTATTCTCTACAATCAACTCAGCATATAAACTATTATTTAGTTCATGGCAACTACCGCCATCATCTGTGTGAGTTCCACTTACTATTCTATATTCACCAGCACCACCGTCATTTGGTTCATAATAACCTAAAGTTACTGCCATATCACCAGCTTTTAATTTTAAATCTGCTTTCATATCTAAAACTGTATTATAATAATATGGCTTTTTATTCAATTTTAATTGAACAGACTCACCATCACTAGTTGATACATTTTGAGCTTCAGCGCCAATAGGTATATAATCAGTAAAAGTACCATCTTGTTTTTTAATTTTTATCTTTTTTATTAAATCTGCCATAAAGCATCTCCTTTCATTCGATTAATAAGTTATTATTTTAACTTTTCTAATACTATATAAAAAAATAGGGCAAGTCATTATTTTAACTTGCCCTACTTATATTAATTATTCTTCATCGTCTTTAACTTCCCAAGTAATTACTTCAGTGTCTGAACTAATATTTGCTAAATCTACAACCCCTTGAATTGCTTTCTTTCCTTGTACTACAATAGCTGCAGTAACTACACCTAATACAGCAACACTTGATAATGTATTAAGTAATTCACTTGATAATAATATTACTCCAAATGTATTTGTAATCATTTCATTAATAAATGGTAGCATAGTAAATGCAACAGCAACAAATACTGAACATAGATAAAATGCTAATACTTTTGCAATACCTTTTAACATTTTCTTTCCATTAAAAGTTTCTTTACCTGACCAAATATTAATTAATGTTCCAGTCACAATATTAACAATAGCAAGAATAGCTAATGTAATACCTAACCATCCCATTATTTGTAAAGTTTTTAAAATTGCTTCTACCATAATATCATGCGGCGGCCGTCGGTCTTAGAGCTTTTAGTCTTGCTCTTACGCACGCTTGATCGGCTCCCGCGCCTCCTTTCCTTATTGTTTCCGCATTCTCCACCTTCAGTACAATTATAACCAAAAAGTGGAATATTACTTTTATAATAACCTATTAAATATTTTTCTAATCTAACAGCTTGTTCTTGTGTCAATCCGCTAGATATTACAATGTGTTTAATATTTTTTCAACCATATTTTTTAATAGGTTTATAGACTAACTGGCCTTTATAGCCTCGTCCATTTTTTCATCTAGACTCAGGCTTTTGACCAGTTAATCCAATATATCGTTTCCCATTAGGAAAAATTAATTCATATACACAATAATTATACATTATAGTTTTTGTAGACTTGATTCTGGATAAAATCCTGTAGTTCCAGATCCATTTCCAACTTGATATGGATATGGTCTTCCTGACCAAATTCTCAAAATTTGTCTAGTCCATCCAATACCATACGCAGTATTACTTCCACCATAAGAACTTCCATTACCAGTTCCTATAATTTTAACTTGATCTCCTACTTGTAATCCAGTTGGCTGTGGTGCAGGTTGTGGAGCTGGAGCTGGAGCAGGTTCTTCATATTTTTTAATTGAACTTTCATCCATCCATCCTAAGTCTCCTGTTGTGTTATATGGATGTGCGCTTCCTGGATTTTTTCTTGTGATATAAGTAATTTTATTACTTACACTTCCTGCAGGACTAGATGCATTAGAATTAGCATATAGAGGTCCATTAATTATTACATGATCTCCAATATTAAATGCATCACTTGGACCTGGAGTAGGTGTAGGAGCAGGACTTCCGCCATCTATAAGTTTTTGAACATCATCTGGTAAATAAATAAATCCTCTAAAATAATAATTACTTGAACATCCCCATCTACCATTATTATTTGTTCTGATTTGGTTCCAGAATATTGTGCTTGAACCCCATCCAGATTCAGATGTATAAACTTGATTGTTACTATCTACTCTTTCAACTATTGCTACGTGGCCTGCGCCTGAGTTTCCCCAACACATAACAGCTCCACGTCTTGGTGTACTACCTATTGCTAAACCTGCCGCTTGAGCTCTTTCTATAAAACCAATTGCGTTACAATTTAAAGTTTTATAAGTACATCCGCTTGTATCTCTTGCAATATTTATAATTTCATTAAATCTACCACTTGCGTCACTCTGTTACTTTTATGACCACATTTCTATGGCGGCTAGGTCGTTAAACCTAACTCTACGATTTCTTTTTTAGGTTATAGTCGTAGGTCAGACTGTATATTACTCTCTTGCGAGAGGATGTCTTCAGCCTTAATGTTACCACTAAGACCCTGCAGTCGTTACGGATTCCTATTTTCTAGGTCTTTCCTCGGTCTGAAGTACCTCTACTCTTTAACCGATATAGACATCTATGGGCAATTTATATTATACGTATTCTCAATGAAATTCATACGATTCTAAGTGACTTCCTTTTGCGCTCTGTCCTATTTGATATCTAGACATATTACAATGTCTAGCAGCTTCCATAGCACTTGGATATATAACTCCTGTTTCTTTACATTTAACAGCTTTTCCATTAGCTCTTTGAACTTTTTCTCTTAAATCAGTATTTTGTCATTGCTTTTTAGTAGCTTCTGAATTCTTCTTTAACCAATCCTCTGATTTATAAACTTCTAACATATGAGCCCTTCGTTCTGGACTATTCATTGCTTCTTTTGTTTTTTGACTAATGAGCTGTTTCTCTTCTTCTGTAAAAGGTCTTCTTTTACGAGCTTTAGATATCACGCTTAATTTTTTTAAAGTGTCTTCTGTAAAAGTAAACTCTGCATCTCCACCAGAAGTAGAATTATATCCAAAATCACAATTATTAGAATTGTATAATTTAATATAATATTTTTCTTTTTGATTTGCTTGTTCTAAAGATAAATTACTTTCTAAAATAATATGCTCAAAATTATTTCAGCCATATTTATTAACAGCTCTTCCAAAATAGGTTCCTTCATAGTGAGTGCCATTTCTTCAACGTTTATTTGGATCTTCACCATGTTTAGTTAATCCTACATATTTTTTACCATTAATTTTATTAACATGAACATAAACAACATAAGTATTTTCTTCCATATAATATTTCTCCTTTTCTTAATATTATACGAAAAGCAAATCAAAGTATTTTTTAACTTTTACCCAACGCAATTCGCCAAAGCGTTTCCTTCTCCCCAAAGCGGATTACCTTTAATACATGTATTCCATCCACCAGAACCTGTAACTATAAAGTTTTTGTTATTAGCAGGTCTGCTAGTTCTCATTGTAAAACCTGCAGCACCTATACCTTCAGGTTCATCTGCATTAAGGTTTTCAATTTCATAATGCTCATTCGCATCATTTAATTCTTCAGGTGTATCTGTGTTAAATAAATATTGAACATCTTCATCATCAATATCATCTCTTAAAAAAGCTTTAGCAACCATAGTTTGCACTTCTGCAGGTGCCATTTCCACTCTTTTAATTCTTTCTTCACTTGATAATTGTGCCATAGACTTTTACCTCCTTTATATAATTTGTAAAAAATGAAAAACAACAATTAAAATATTATCTTTCTCTTAATTGTTTTTGAAATTTTTATTAAAATTATTATATATTTTAGTCCAAAATGAATTTTACATTTATTATATTATATTTAAAAATAATAATTTTAATTAAAATAAAAAATAGGCTACTTGTAATAAGTAGCCTATTATATATAAAAATTTATATTTAATTAAATTAATTATTTTAATAATAAAATTCCCTATCGTTCCCTACACCAATACGACTCATTATTATTTTTTTATTTTCTTTATCAATTGAAACTATATCAAAAGCCTGTTCAGTTGTTGTCCCTTCAGTCATTTCATATTGATAATGAACACTGCCTTTTGTATCACAAGTTGTACAAATAGCTAATAATTGATGCTCTGTATTTACAATATTTCCATTTTCTGCAGACATTGTACTATCATCAAATATCATAGAAAAATCAGCATGATGATGTCCGCAAAGTAAACAAATAGGAGTAATATCTGGAGCATCAGTAAAATCATAACTATCTTGAACTCAACTATAACGTTGACTTTCTCCTCCAGGAATAACAATAGTTTTATTTTTTGCACCTAACATTAATTGAGCAACAGGTGTTGTATGTTGATTTCAAGATCAATGTTCTTCTGATTGAGTTCCATCAGCAAAAAACTGATGACCAAATACAAGAAAGCTTCATCCATTTTCCATTGACATAAGCGTATCATATAATCAAGTTAATTGTCTATACATTTCTTTTGTATAATTAGAAACAGTAGATGAAAAAGGTTGACCTCCAGTTCCTGTATTAAGACATATATATCTAATTTTTGCCTTATCATCATCAAAATAATAATGCATTCTATTTCAATAATATAATTCATTTGTTTCTGGCCAATCCGGATTATCTGAAAAGTGCATTAATTCACTTCACGGTTTAATACAAGATTCATATACAGTTTTATAAGATAAACGACATGCTAAAAAATCTTCTTGACTCATACCTGCTGGAGGATTAGTTCTATTTAAATCATGATTTCCAAAAGCAAAATAATGCTTAAATGGAATTTTATCAAATCATTCATCCATACATTCTCATAAATGATAATTTGCCAGTTCTATTGTAGGAGAACTTTTAACATCTCCCATAATATCTCCACCATTTAATGTATTTTCTATTTGACAATTTGCATTAACATATCCTACTAAATCAATAGAATGTTTAGCATTTGATTGTCAATGTTGATCTGTTATTCAAGTAAAACGAGTATCTGCATTTATTTTTTGAATATCTCTAATTTTATTATTAATATAAAGTTCTGAAATTCCATCAGATTTTCAATATGCAGGTAATAAATATTTTAAAAATCCTTTTGAACTTCCTCCTATAATATTTCCATTTTTTATTAATTGCATTTCAGAATTTATTTCTGATATTGAGTTTGTAATATTATCTATAGAATTTCCAAGTTCTTTAACCTCTTCTATATATACATCTGAAGATAATTCTATTTTATGTTCATTAGAATATATTATTAAATTAGTAATAATAATATCATTATCATTTGAATTATTATTATAATTAATACCAATTCTAAAATAAGCTGTATCAGAACGTTTTGTAAAATGTAATAATTTACTTTCATCAGTATATGATAAATCATGTCTTTCTAAAATAGCATTATTATTATCTAATTCATATACACGAATAGATAATCTATCAACTGGATATTTTAATTGTAAATCTTCATATGTCATATAAACATCAGAATCAAATAAATTTGCATCTATAGGATTTACGATTGCAGACACCTTATTAGTACCATTTATTAATGGCGTTTGAATTAATGAAGCTTTTGTAATTATGTGATTATTAAAACCATATTCACAAGAAATTACAGCATCTGATAGATCTTTTCGACCTATTGATTCTGTTAAACTATATTCTTTTACATCAGTTTTATATAATCTAAAATTTTCAATATTAATATCTCCTGCTACACTACAATCTTGTAAATGATAATATATATCAACATACGAAACCTCTTCATTAGTTTCAAAATATCTTTTTTTTGTATTGATCGCATTACGTTTTTTTCTTACTCCATTAATATCATATTCAGCAATGTAAAAATATCAATCGTCTGCGACTGCTGTAGAAACAATATTATCTCAATCTATATAATAACACATTGTTGGTTCTATAGAAACTTTTAATTTCATTTCTAAATTTTGACTTCCACTTTTTATAATTGCCGATGATTTAAAATCTTCAATTCTTATAATGGCATTATCTGTTGTTAAATAATTAATTTTATTTTTTAAAGCATTATCCAAATGTTTATAATTAACACTTTCATCTGCTATTGAAATTGCTTGATAAACACCCAAATCAATAACATTATCATTGTTTTTAATATAACTATATAAATGTCCATCAGCAAAAACAACATATACACCTGTATCTGGATTATCTGTAATTAAATCAGACGTTGTATTGTAACTACCTTTTGGACTTCCACTTGCCAAACTTTTTATTTCATTACTTAAACCTAATGTTGACGTTTTTAAGTTATCTATATTATTATCATTTATATTAATATAATCAGCTAAATTTATGCTATTTTTAGAAGAAATATCTACATGTTCAGCCGAAACACTTAACGGAATACTATCTGAGTAACTACCATCTGGATTCTCAAGCTTAACGTATTTTAATTTATCCATAAAAATCCTCCTTTATCGATTTATGTAAAATAAATCATATTTTTTATTTATATTTAAAATTTTTACATCCATTCCTATTTTCTAATACTACATAAAAAGAAAGGCAAATTAGTTTTTCTAATTTGCCCCTTCTTCATTAATATTTGTGGCAACCGACTCTCCGACTTCAGAACTAGGCTCTTCATTTGTTTCACCAAGCTCTAATTCTTTTTTAGCCATTTCCGCGCGTTCTATATCTTCTTGTCTACAAAATTCAAAATATCGTTGTTCAATTTCCGCCATTATACTTTTCATAATAAAATATACTGCATCTATTGACATTCCACTTTCGTTTAAATCTTGTATAATTTTTTGTTCTAAATCTCTAAAAATCATATCCTTTTATCTCCTCTAATTTTAATAATCTTTAACAGCCACAAGAATCCCATTTGTAAAACGCAATCCAACAACACTGTCATCTGTTTTTCTAATAATAATTTCATTTGTTGCTTTACCAGTTTCTCCAGAAGAAGTGTGTAAAGTTCCAATATTATAAAGTCCGTTTCCGTTCATCTGAATAGCCCCTCTTACATTTAATCCAGATACTTTTGGATGATTAGTTTCTATTCCCATTTCAAGATAATAATCTCCTTTGTGAATACTAATACTTCCACCAGTAACAGTGGCTCCTTCAACAGTACCTCCACTTATACTAGAACCACTAATACTTCCACTAAATTGACCACTGGAAGCATGTAATGTTCCATTACTTTCAACTCTAAAACGAGTTCCATAGTTAATTAAATCAACCGTTCCTTGAGACCATCCACCATTGTCTATTCTAATGTTTTTAAAGTGGGCGTTTCCTGCTGCATTAATCTCTCAATTTGGTCCTTTAAGAGTTCCATTTGCAGAGATATGTGTATTTCCATTATTGCTTTGTAATTCAGTTCCATTAATAGTTCATCCACCTATTTGACCACTAGATGAATATAAAGCCCCATCTTTATCAACAGCAAATTTGTTGTTAATAGCTAAATTTAAGTTATCTCTATTAGTTCCATTAATAGTTCTACTAAATAATCCATTATTACTTGAAAATCTAACATTTGCAGAACTACTTTTTGTTCCCGTATAAATTGAATCATCATCAATATTAAACCCAGCTAAAGTACCTCCGCCTTTTGCAGTTAAATGTCCATTTTCATCAACTACAAAATTTCCATTTCCTCATTCTATTCTAGGCATAGTTAAATCAATTAACATACCTTGATTATTTTTATTTCCAGAATTATAGTTTAAAGGCTTTCCGCTATCATTATAATTCTTTCAATAGCTACTGCTATATAGCATAGCTTTTGCGGCCGCAGGGTCTAAGATAATTTGACCTGGTCCATGTTTACCAAATATTGCAGATCCATCTTCCGCATTTAAGAACATTGTACGTTCACCAAAATTGTATCCAAACATACCAATATCTTTTTTATTTTTACTAACCTCTTTTACACTACCCATTAGCATACCAGTAAAACTATTATCTGCTTCTTTTTGACCTGCACCAACTTGTGGAGCTAATATCACTCCATTGCCATTAGCATCTATACTTACGCTATTGCCATCTCATCCATTGATAGCAGCGTTTCCATACTTATTTAATAATAAATGAATTGGTATATGAATTCTAGCAACTTCATTTGCACTCTTATTCATTATAACACATTCAAGAGCATTAGTTACACACTCACCATCAAAATCATCTATTGGTTTATATGATTTTGTATTTCTTGCTGCGGGAATATCACTTCTTGAATATTCTTTTAAGAATTCTTTAAGTGCTCAATTCCTATTAATAGGGTCATATATTCTTCCTCTAATGTGCCAATCATAATTAACACCATTAGCTTGAGTTAATGTACTAATATCTTCAATTACATTATTTATTACTTTTGTTACTTTTAATGTAAAAGGATTTGAATTATCGTATTGAGGTTTTCGACCATCTGCACTATAAGTTGCGTATCTAAATCCTGTATCTTCGATTAATGAAACTCCATATCCGTTTACCGCAGTTGCAGTTATGACAGGCATTGTAGCATAATATTCAATATTATCATAAGTAATTATAACTTTAACGATATTGGCAGGTGAATTAGCACCTTTATATCCACTATAACTAAATGTTCCATTATCTGTAACACTTAAACTAGTTTCATCATAAACATTACTTGTATATTTATTTTGTAAAATAGTTCATTTAACATTTGCAGTTTTTCCTTCTGTCGTATTACCACTTGAATTACCATCAAATATTTTTTCTCCATTATGCCATAATTGAGCATTAAACCATTTATTATTTTGTCTTGGAGTATAATTAATACTTCCATTTAATATCATTGGATACCCAAATCCAGTGTTTTGAGTGTTAGGGACTATTTTACATACAAATTCTGTTCCGTTAGTTCCAGGCTCTCCTTCTTTTATAAAAGTA
>Ga0310695_10014012_pt1 | contig 10908 bp, 14 predicted proteins | sample RumenRJG_04DNA_FD_203882 | JGI IMG/M metagenome (GOLD analysis project Ga0310695, IMG submission 203882) | Bovine rumen microbial communities from Lethbridge, Alberta, Canada - RJG_04 (v2) (version 2) | ecosystem: Host-associated > Mammals > Digestive system > Stomach > Rumen | place: Canada... | reverse complement strand
TGCACCCGCATTCGACGAAAAGTCAGTGCTAAGCATGTTTTTGGTTATCGGGATTTAGCGCAGTTGGTAGCGCACACGTCTGGGGGGCGCGAGGTCGCTGGTTCGAGTCCAGTAATCCCGACCAAGAGAATCGCTAAGATGCTTAAAATCAAGCACTTAGCGATTTTTCTTTTTCTCTTTTCCCGTGATTTTCCCGTGAACAGGCAGAAAATGGGTCGTACAACCCCTTATTGTACCCTCAAAATCCAATCCGACGACATTGTTCGTAAGGAATGCAACAGATGTCCTCTGCTGTAATTTCACGGTCAAGGGTGCCGTCTTTTCCATAGCGCATTGCACGCTTTATGTATATCTGCTCGATCATATTTTTAACAGAACGTGCGTTCGCCCAAGATTTCTTACTACTACCAGACATAGCTGACTCCAATTCATCACGGAAACTGGACAGACCATCAATAGTGAATGTATGTCCTACAGTCATAAGATAACGGACACCTATTTCTACTAACTCGTCGAGCGAGTAATCCTTGAACTCAAAACGGTTTGTAAAACGTGAATAGAGTCCCGGATTCTGTTCAAGCATTCTGTCGAGCTTATCCTTATAACCGCTCAGAACAACTGCGAAGTCTTTTTTGCTATTATCGGCCAGTTCTGACAATAGCATCGGTAGCACCATCTTGTTTGGGTCATTTGGATGGGTACCCTCCAGAAGGTATGCTTCATCAAACAGTAAGATGCCTCCCTCACTGTACTTAATCAGTTCTCTCAATATGTCTTCCGTATCGCCAAAGCAATCACCCGTGAACACTTTCCTGTCTGCTACGACAACATGCCCTTTGCTTAACAGCCCCGTATCTTTGAGAAGTGATCCATAGAGTCGACAGACGGTAGATTTGCCTGTGCCAGGATTGCCATAGAAGATAGAGTGAAGGAATATCTGCATCACTGGGTACTCTGGTGACTGACGCATACATGCCTTGTTATACTCGGCAAGTGATTTAAACTCTATCAGTCTCTTTTTAATATTTTCACATCCAACCAGCTTATTCAATTCCTCCATGGGATGCTTGAAAGGATAGAGAATATCTACATGCTGAGAAAGTCTCCTTGTCTTTATCCATTCAGGAGGATAACCTTCATCTTCGGAGATAACTCTCTCAAAAGATGGCTTAACTTCTACAAAATCATAATCAGAGTCTGGAAATACAGTACCCGTATTGGTCAGCTGTATGATACCGACACACCTATCAAGGCACCAGTTGCACCCTTTCATGACCAGCTTCGCCTCTGGGTTGCTTGCATCATATCGTCGTGGAGTGGACGGTTTGTCTTTCTCAGAGTTGGCTTGAATAAGAACTTGACATCGGTTACCATCCTTTACTTGGAAAAATCTCATTTCGCTATCTGTAAAACGAAAAATGCGTTCTTCCATGCCAAATAAGATGCTGCTATCATGATTGTTTACCATTATCCTACCTCCTCTAATCGTTAATTATGTACTCATGGAACATATTTGTTAGCCGAAGTTCTGATTCGTCAACGAGACACTCTTCTTCGTCAGTCGAATAGAGGTAATCCTCAATGCATTCAACAAACCTCTGACCACCTTTTCTTTCTTTGATATCCGAAATCTTAATGAGTTCGTAATACAGCTTGTAGAGAAACGTGGTTTTGCTTGTTGTCGCTTCGTTCTTGATTCTAATTATAGCATACCCGTTTTCTGTAAACTCTTTGTCTTTCTTTTTGTCATGCTTTTGTGCCTTGGGGGATAAATGAGAGCTCCCGTCTATCTCAATAACTATCTTTGCTTCTGGCAAAAGAAGATCGGGATAATATACATGACATCTTGCAAACCTAACTTTTCGATTCCTCAAGAAATTCTCCTTGACACATTCAGGTAAATAACTATAAGCTCGCACCTCAGATTCTGTACGCATTTTGATGCGACTTGGCACCTTCTTTAATCTCTGTGCCGTTTTCTCTTGTGTAATGTTGACATTCATATATCTAAGTTTTATTTGTTATTAATGCACTGCAAAGATAGTTGAGTTTGATCATACAAACAAATAATCAAGCTAAAAATTTTATGATTTTAATCATACTTAACAAATTAAAAGTTTGTATGATGATAATATTAAATTATTTTAATAATGTATGTGTTTATTATATCATTTGGAATATTTTGACTATTTTTGCAGGCATAATATCATAATCATACAAACATGGATGTAAAAACAGTCATAAAGGAAAAAGGGTGGACTATAGAACGGGTTGCTACCGAGATGGGAATAACACGTGTTACCCTATCTCAAAACCTTAGTAGAAATCCTACGGTTAATACTTTACAGCGGATAGCAGCTGTTATTGGCTGTAATGTGGGAGACTTCTTCCGTGATGAAGTGGCATCGATCCCTACGACTGACGTTTGTCCTCACTGTGGCAAACCTATTGTCATCAAGACAGAATTACTGAAGAGTGAATAATAAGAGCTTGCAAAAAGCGGCGCAATCATTATAGACTGTGCCGCTTACTTTATACCATTTGCATTACTATTTGATTGTGAAGAAGAATGCACCTTGCGTCAAGACCGATATGTCGAACTCTTGACTTGCTTGCTTAAGCTCTTCTTCAACTTCTGGATTGCGGATGATGAAGGCATATTCGCCCGGTTCTGCATCTATAGCGATGTCAAGTGCGGTAACATGCCCACCAACCTTGCGAATATTTGAACTTAACTTTATTCCTTTAGCGGCTGGCACAGCATTAGTGTACACATACTTTTCGTTATTCTGTCTAATCTTCAACAACTTTTCTACTTTGAATTGAAACTCCATCCTGTCAATTGCCTTGAATATCTCATCATCGGAGAGCTTCTGGTTAATATTGCCATCAATATAGCCCTCGTTAACAAGCCGTTTGCTAACATAGTCCATTAACTCGCTTTGCTTATAACTGATCTTTGAATACATATATTCCATATACCTGCACCCCAAGCCCTTGTGTATTTTGAAAACGAAGATGTTTTTAGGGTCTATAGAATCGATGAAGTCAGATATATTGCGTAGAAGCATATCGTTGACGGTCAATTCACCAATATTGGTTTCAAGATTGGAGTAAAGTGTGAACTTGGCTGTTCCCTTGAATTGCTCATCAGCATGTCTCTTATTATAAATCATGTAGTTTTGTACACTGTCAATGACTTCCCTGTCTGCAAGAGGTATTTTCAAGAATGACATATAGTCTTGTACATATTGCTTTATAGCATCCTGTCCGAAATCGGGAACGGGCTTCTCGTCAGTAATAGATTCTGGTTTAGTGATACTCATAGGCTTCATTTTGCCATCCAAATTAGCAAAGACGCCAACCGAGTCGTTGTATGCCTCCATGCCTGCATACTCAACGTCAATTCCATATTTTTCCTTCAAGTAGATTGCCTCCTGCATAGTTGGCTGACGTTGTTCTGTCAGAATCTTCATGTATACTGGGTCATCCTGAAGGCCCGTCATTTTCTGGGCTTTTGCATAAGCATCCTGAAACTCCTTTCTATCGTAGGCTACACCAGCGTCTTCCAATATTTTTCTTGTCATCTCCTCCTGAGACATACCGCCGTACTTCTCTTCGTAGTATTTCTTCAGTGCGATCGTATCGTCTTGCATCTCCATGAGCTTCTTAAGCTCAGGATTATTTTCGTACATCCGCTGTTGTGCTTCTGCTATAGCTTTCTTGTACTCGACACTGGTAGTGTCAATGGTAACTTCTTTATGGATGTCTTTTACTTTTGTGTTGCCCCATTCTTCCTGAGCCTTCTTCTTTGCTTTTCGTGCATCATTAGCAGCCTTAGCTCCTTTGAGTAAACCACCGAGGGCACCAAATTGAGCTTGACACGGTTCAATATATAATGACAGTACAAGTAAGATTGGTAATAGTCTCTTCATAATCTCATTTTTTATTGTGTGACTGTTGCTAAATATACTGTTATTTCATCGCCGCAATATGGGTTTTTGCTTCTTTCATTTGTGTTATCTATTATAAGTCAGGGTATACATCGTCTTAAATAACTTCTCGTTGTCCATAAGATCCAAGACAAGCTTTTCATCCGATAAAGCTTTGATTCTATAATGACTGCTTTCTTCGTCATTTTTCATCACCTTTGTCATCTCATTAAGTTGCAATCTCATATTCATAGCAATATCCTCATTGTCAGCATCAGTATTGTTATAAAGAACTTCTGCACCTATAATATTAGAAGAGAATTCCTTAGTGTTTTCATACATATCGTCTTTGGAATACAGCGAAACAATTCCTTTTTCATGGAATCTGATTTTACCCTCAACACTCCATTTCAATTCCGATTGACTGCCTGTTATGACTATGGCCATAGTTCCATCTTCGGTATAGATGCTATCAGAATACGTTTTCTTGCTGTCAATAGTTATAGTCGTCTTTAAATTAACTCCCTCTTCGATACTGGTGTTTGTTATAGAGTTCTTTCCATGCCATGGCGCTTTTGTCAACATAGAAAAAGCGGCATCTCTATCTTTCTTGAAAGAATCACTGAGAAAATTAATGCTGCCAAAACTGTCCTTTCCATTTCTTTGTTTGGAGCATTGTTTAATACCAAACTTAGCGAAAGCGAGCAAAGCCGCCAATAAAACATATGGGACAATTTTCAAAATGTAATGCAAGGTTTTTGTCATGAAAACCATATTTGCAGAAGGAGTGTTCGGAGGCAATGATTCTGTTTGTTGACTTGCACTAACAACAGGATCAGGTACGTCTATTACGCCAAAGTGTGTCGGTTCATGACAACATGGGCAGGTGTCTAAATCATCGTCCACCATTTCACCACAGATAGGACATAGTTTCTTTGCTTTTGAAGTCTCTTTCGCCTCCAACCACTCACCGCAATGCTTACATTTCTTAGCAACGGCAAGAATCTCTTCCCCACAATACGGGCAACGTTTTGTCTCTTCCATATTATTCAACTCCCATTGTTTCTAATGCCTTTTTAGCTTTCTCATATCCTTGCGCTGCAGAACGCCGCATCCACATTTTCGCCACATCTCGGTTTTTCCCAACACCGATGCCATCCCAATAACACCACGCAATATTATGTTGAGCATATTTATTGCCCTTTTCGGCAGCGGAAAGGTAGTAGGACGCTGCTTTTGACAGATTCTTGGCACATCCTTTCCCTTGCGCATACATATTACCTATTTTGTTCAATGCTGCAGGATCACCCGTCTCAGCAGCCTTTTGATAGTAGTAGAAGGCTGTTTCTTGGTTTTCTTCAACACCGATTCCCTTCTCGTAACTTTCTCCGCGACTCAAATATTCTTCAGAGCCGTAGTTATCCATTACAGCAGTGTCAGCGTCAACTTGCTCTATGACATCTTCATGCTTCTCGATTTCAGGAGTCGGCAGTTTGTTTTCCTTCCTATGATATACCATTCCGTCCTCAGTTTCTTCTGGCTCAGCAAAGTTGATGACAGGATCTTCCTTAATTGTCTGCGCCATACTATCTTCTTTGCTTTGATGGCCTGGTATTATAAGGAGGCCGCCAATAACAAGTGCCAGTAGAACTAATATGGCAATAATTACTCCTTTACTTATGCCTTTTCTCTTTGGCATAATTGTTTGCTCTGGCTGTGAAAGTTGTGGTTCTGAATGTGAAGCAGGTTTCACGTCCTCATCCAGCCACTCACCGCAATGCTTACATTTCTTTGCTACGGCTAATATCTCCTCGCCGCAATAAGGGCATTTCTTTGTCTGTTCCATATTACTATTCTTTCAAAAAGTCTTTTATCAGATTCATTGGGATGCCAAAGTTGAAATCATCATTGAGTGTGGCCTTGGCAAAATTGATGCCTCTTAGACATCCGTCCTCGTCAATGACAGGACTTCCAGACGACCCTTGCATTGTAGGAATACTATAGAGTAGTCTTTCACCGTCTGGCAACTGAGTTATCTTTCCACTGGTCATCTGAGCTTTGATGCCTTCCCTCGTCTGGGCAATTGCTATACCATGATTATAACCTATCATGTACAGTTGCTGGTCCATTTTCAGTTCATCCGCTTCCACTTCTTCCATTGGAGTTTCACCAGAGATAATCTGGTTGAAGTAATCACCGATAGATTTGGACTCTTTTTCCTTCATAATCCTACCTGATACATCAAAAACGTGGGCATGTTCTGGTGTCTGTTTCTTTTTCAGCTGAATAATTGCCAAGTCTGCATTCTCACGTCTCGAAATCTTGCGGATAGTACAGGGATTCCCTTCCAAAAAATCGTCAAAACCTTCGACATGAGTATCATTATAAGCAATGCCCAGTTTGGAGAACGTCTTTACCTTGATAGCCCTCGGATTCGCATTAGCAGAGATATAATCACACAAATATCGCCATCCATTAAATCGCTCTTCCACGTTGGCCATGACAATATTAATCCTTTGTAGCATTTCCTGGTTCGACACATATACATTACCAAAGACATCTTGACTATAACATTCCCTCTTCTTCTCTTCCAGCTCTGCATAAGCCTGTCTTGCCATTTCCATGGAATCAATGTATGTTTGGCGTTCTCTTCTCAGGGAAACTACTATCTTCTCTTGGGCTTCAAACTCATCCATCGCTACATCCACAACATGCCTGTTTGTCATAATGTCACCTTTGCTGTCGATGAAGAACCCTGTACCGAACATACGGTTGCAGTTCCTCTTGATTAGTTCCTCGTCTGTGGTCACGTTTACTGCATCACCGTTTTCGTCAAGCCCTGTTATGTACAGTGTCTGACCTGTTGGCAAGGTTATAGAGTAATAAGACTCACAATAAATCAGCACAACCCCCGATGCACATTCCTTAAACAACTCTTCTGGAGTTTTTTTAGTGGGTTCACTTTTGCAACCAACAAGCATTGACAAACTTGCCAACACAAGAATTCCTGCAATAAGTAGTTTTCTCATACACTATTTGTTTTTAGTCTTTACTCTTGTCTTACGGGTACAAAAGAAGCGTGAACCGATTCCATATCTTTCACTGTAGGCCCTGAGAAAACCCGAAATCCAAGATACAGTAATAGCAGTCCACGCCAAACGTGGAAGCTAATTACGCTGTCATCTGGATTTACTTGTAGAGTTTCTCAGGCTTTACAGTGATCAGACAAGCATAACGCTCCTATTTTTTCCCTCGATGTAATAGAACGCAGCCCTTTGGGGACTAATTCCTCGGCAAAAATAGTAAAAAATACCCATTCAGCCAAGGAAGTGGAGCTTTTTCAGTTGTTTTATACACCAAATCTGCTCAAAATCGTGGTTTACACCATCAATTTTGCTGCAAATTTAACTACATTGTTTAAAAGAAACAACGGAATATTCCTACTTTTGATTAGGGAAATCCCTATATTGCAAAGATAGCCACTATTTAACGGAAAAATGCGTGATTTAACTTATTTTGCATAAAAACTATTGTTCTCTTGATGGCAGGTGCATGGTAATTGAGACTTTTTTCATACCTTTGCCATCAATTTGAAATATTAGGTTGTATGAAGAATAAGAAACAAGATCCATACGAGGTACAATTGGCAGACTTAGCCAATGAGATTGGTGGCAATATGACCGTCGAATACTATAATGTGTCGTTTACACTCACCAAGGAGCAACTTCAGGATATGAAGGACAAAGGTCTCAGAACCGATATCATGTCATGCATTATGGCAGCACTGATCATGAATGGCAAGAATGAGACCGAAATAAAAGAGTTTTTGGAAGAAGCCAATAATGCCGGAGCTGCTCCCAGCGTAACATTCGAGGCTCCAGACGATGGAGCACTTAATGTAACATCGCCCGAAGAGAACCCAGAATTGGACAAACTGGTCAAGGCCATGGGGATTTAGTCGATGAAGAAAAGAATGAAGAAAAGTAGCTTGATTCCTCAATATCTGCAGGACGAACTCAGCAACCTCGTCCAAATGAAAGATACCTATACCAAAGAGGAAATCGATCAGTTGCGCCGAGACTATGACTATGTCCGGAAGCAAAGGGAACAGCTGAAGGAAGCCGAAGAATACGGCGCAATCCCCAAAGAGGAAGCTGCCATCACCAACTTGGTGCTGATGATAAAGCAGTTCATCATTCAAGAGACAACAAAAGATGCTGTAAGATACCTGACGGAAGAGAAAGAAAAGATTGAAAACAGGCTAAAAGAATTGCAGCAAGGCAATTAAAAATCAGTCTAGCACACAGTGGCATAGCTCTATGCCATACTACGTATAATCCCATAAGAAGCCCCGGCTTGCAAAATGCAGGTCGGGGCTATTCGTGTTTAGAGTTTTCTTTAGCTACCATCAAGCGCCCTATTACGAGACCTCAATGGCCTTGGTGACCTTCTGTTTCGGCTCCATCTTCGGCATGGTGACGGTCAGGATGCCGTCCTCCACCTTGGCAGAGATCTGATCTTTCACGACATCATCAGGCAGCGTGTAGCTCTGCTCGTAGTTCGAGTAGCTGAACTCGCGGCGCAGATAGTGGTGGTGCTTGTCCTCATGCTTGTGCTCGGCCTTATTCTCGATGGCGATGGTGAGGTTGCCCTCGTCGTTGATGGCTACGCGACAATATTCTTTCTTAATGCCTGGAGCTGCAAGTTCCATCGTGTAGGCCTTCTCACTCTCCTTGACATTGACTGCGGGTGCTGTACTGTTGGCACGAGGCATAAAATCAGTGTTCAGGAAATCATCAAATACTGTTGGGAACCAACTGTTTTTAAACATCACTGGTAACATAATCAATACCTCCTAGTTATACTTTTAGTTTAACGTATGTTCTGATCGCCTCGGCCTTTGTAGCGTCGGCTTTCACCAGACATAGTACAATTTTCATGCCGATTGTCAAAATGGCACGGAAAGATAGTCAGAATGGCACGGAATTTAAACTCGGTTAAACTATGCCGCCAATTCTTTAAACTCAGTTAAACAATGGAGATATTTAGAATCTTCTAATATGACGGCAATAGGCATCATACTCGTTACCAAAGTCCCGATGTAAGCGCCGCTCTTCGCTGAGTACCTGGATAAACATGATGGCAAAGAAGAGGAGCCAGACGGCTACAGCCTGCCAAGTACACAGCCATAGGGCGAAGCCTATAAGATAAATGAGCGTTCCCGTCAGCATGGGATTGCGATTCAGACGATAGGGTCCATCTGTCATCAAGTGCTGTGTCCGTGATGCCACCTCATGGCCAAAAGCATCCATCGGGTTGCCTTTTCCACGAAGCTTCATATATACGATTGTCCAGATGCTCAGTAGCAGACCACAGAGCATCAGGCCCCAAGCGACCACATCCTTAGCAGCCACTTCCGACCAGAACACTGGTCTTCCTGATGCCAGCCACATCAATGCAGGCATCAATCCTACAAAGAGCACCATACCTAAAAGATAGCCCAATATTTCTCTTAACTGTTTCATGTTTAACATCCTTCTTTGTAGTTGACAGTCTATTAGGGCTTCCAAGGTGTGAGTCGGGGAATGTATCGAGGCACATTTTTGCAATACTCATCATATTCCTTGCCAAAACGCTTTCGAAGACCAGGTTCTTCAGACAACGGGAAGTAGAACATGTTTATGATAAGGAATACGACCGCCCAAATGCCAATAGCCAATGAGGAAAGCATCAATGCCTCGCTGGCGAGTATAAGGACAACCCCTGTAATCATTGGGTTGCGCACATAGGCATAAGGGCCAGTGACTATCAGCTTCGTAGTGGAATCCCATGGCGCTGGTGTACCATTGCCAAGCTTTGGGAATAATCTGACCGTTGACACAGCCAACGAAATGCCAGCAAGGAAGCATACAACACCTAACAAGAATCTCCACAGCAGGAAATTTCCTGGTTGCCAATTTGAAACATACAACAAAATCGATGGTATAAAGATACAAACTGGCACTGGCAATGCCATTATCGCCTTAAATACTCTGAATTTCAAAGAATATTTGTTCATATCATCTCACAGATTTTATCTTCCCTAATATCAATAGTAATCATACCGCTGTTTTAATTATTCTCCAGAATAGTATTTATTGTATCCTCATAATCAGTATCTATCAACATTACTTGCTCTCCATATTGGGCAAAGCCTTTGATATAGTAATGATTATCTTCTTTCAAAGATTCTGATGTGAAGTCCACGTCATACAGTCTGGTTTCTATGTCAGAAGCATGATTCATAATATCATCGGTATGAGCATCGATGAAACTGTCTGTCATCGCAAGGCAAACAAACCGGATGGATTGCAAATACTGTTCATCAAATTCTTTCCTCCAGTCAAAGGGAATATAACAACCTTCCACGATAAGGTCCTGCCGATTCTCAATCGCGGTCTTTATCATCTCCCTAACAATCGGCCAAAGATAAACAGTCAATGCCTTGTCATCCTTTGGTGTAAGGTCGGTCTTTCCGCTACGAATCAATCCCATTTTCAGATGGTCGATGCTTACATACGGCATTTTATACTCTTCCAGCATCCGCTGTGCCAAAAGGGTCTTACCTGTGAGTGATGCACCTGTTATCAGTATAATCATAGTCTTGTCTTCAGTTCCTCCTTAACCTTCTCCAAATCGCTACACGATAGTATCGGCATGAGGTTTTCTATCTCCTCAATGCTCTTGTCCCACCATCGGAACTTGAGCAAAATGTCTATCAATTCATCGTCGAAACGTTTCCTAACTACACGACAGGGATTCCCAACGGCGATAGCATACGGAGGAATATCTTTAGCGACAACCGAATTTGTTCCAATGATGGCTCCGTCGCCGATATGTACGCCTGGCATGATTGTAACATTCTGACCAATCCAAACATCGTTGCCAATAATGGTATCGCCTTTCAATGGTAGTTCCTCCTTCACTGGCGCAATAG
>Ga0310695_10014010_pt1 | contig 10910 bp, 30 predicted proteins | sample RumenRJG_04DNA_FD_203882 | JGI IMG/M metagenome (GOLD analysis project Ga0310695, IMG submission 203882) | Bovine rumen microbial communities from Lethbridge, Alberta, Canada - RJG_04 (v2) (version 2) | ecosystem: Host-associated > Mammals > Digestive system > Stomach > Rumen | place: Canada... | reverse complement strand
ATCAAATTTATATAACATTTCTTTTTCCGCAGTTTTGTAATGGTTTATTGCATTACAGTAATTTAAACAAGCATAAAACAAATCATCTTCCAAAGTCATTCCACATCACCTTAATCATCAAACTCCCTTTCATATACTTGATACAATGCATCTTTATCTTCTTTATTCATTCTTTCTGCATATTCTTTTGCGTTTTCTTTGTTTTTAAAAGATTTTATTCGATAACTTGTTGATGCAAACCCATTTTCTTGATAAAACCACACTTCATAATATTTTTCAGTCATTCCATATCACCATCTTTTTCAAAATAAGGACAATCATGCTCCCCAACACCTATTGCACATGGAGCACCATTATCTGGTATTGCATTGCCATGAATACATTCAAATTCATCAGGAAATACTTCAACACAAAACCAACAATCTAAGCAATTTACTGTCATTCACACATCACCAAGCCTCAAATAATTCTTGTCTTAATTCTGCATTTTCTTCTTTTAATTGCATAATCTCTTCTTTTAATTGTTCATTTTTCTCATGTAGCCCATTCATTACTTCTAAAAAAGCAGGAACTTCCCACTGATATACATCTTGCCATTTAAATCGCTTTCCACTCATTCCACATCACCATCATGGTCTTTAATTGCTTTAATCATTCCACGATATTGTTCGTATTCTTTTAAACAATTCTCGTATTTCTTTTCTAATTCTTCATACATCGTGTATTGTACCCATTGATTATCTTCCACTGTTGAAATCCAATTATCAACTCTCATTATCGCATTTATACTATCTCTTTCTGCTAAACAATAACCAATAACAATAAATGTAAGAGCAGAAAAAAACCATATAACAATAAACCATATTTCTTGTTCAGTCATTCTAAATCACCCATATCTAATTTTGGAAAATGCTTTGTTTTCACATACAATACTATCAGTTACTCTAAATTCTGTTTTTTCAAATATTCTTTCAAGTTCTTGATGTACTTCAAGTTCATCATCATCTACTGTTTCAAGAATTACCATTGCAATATACTTTTTCATTCAGAATCACCCCTTAAAAGCCATTACTCTTTTTTCACATTCAGTACAATAGAATATAACTTTATTTTCAGTTTCATAATTGTAAATTAATTCATTCCCACATTCAGGACATTTAAATCGTTTTTCAGTCATCTTTTCATCTCCTTAAATAAATAATCTATAACATTCATTATGTTACAATCCCTTTGACAATCTTTAATATTATTATAAGGACGAATAAAACCTACATAATCTAATTTTTCAGTATCTACAATATCAAATATCGTATAATTCTTTATTACTGTTAAATCTCGTTCAAAAGGTACGAATCGAGGACAATCTTCATCAAAATCCCCTTTCTTAAATCGTTTTTCAGTCATTCTAAATCACCAAATCTTTCTTTAAATTCTTCTTTTAATCCGTGTATTTTTTCATCTCGCCTTGCAGGATTGTCTGAATAAGTTTCTATAAGATAATCTTTTTTACTTTCAAATAATTCTTGTTTTAACTGCCCATATTCTTTGTGCATTATTTCTAATGCTTCATTAAGAGTAACCCAACTTTGTGTTAGATTATCCCATAACCTATGATGTTCCCCATCGTAATCATCATCAAGAAAACCCTCTAAATCAGAAAATCTTCGCCTATTGTTTATATATAGTATATTAATACCAAATTCAAATCGTTTTTCAGTCATTCCACATCACTTCCAGTTAATGTTATCCAATTTATCCCATCAAAACAATGTACATTCTGTAAATCTTGTATATGCTCACAATCATCGTAAATTACACTTACACGAACTTTTTTATCCCCATTGCCAGTTTCAATAAGATGTAATAAATGAGATGCTAAATCCCTAACACTTATTTCAGTCATTCCACATCACCATACTTTTTAACCTATTTAAAACATCAATTGAAGTATGTCCATCAAATTCATCTTTAACCTGTTCATATGAAGGTATTTTAAAATAATCCCAATACTTCATATGATAATGATTAGTAATCTGACCTGATGGTAATATTGCTACAACAACAAACCATTCACCATCAAAACATAATTCACCATCAGAATGTTTTTTACTTTTATAAACTTCAATAGTATCATGTTTTGACCATTCATTAAATAATAAAGCATTATATACTAAACGGAATTCGTATAATTCTTGTATTAAATCATGTTGATTATTTAAATGTTCTAATTCAGTCATTCAGAATCCTCCAATAACTTTCCCATATTTTTAATAACTTTTTTCAATCTTTTATTTTCCTTTTTCAACTTTTTAGTTTTATTATCTCCTATTTTATGTTTTAATTCCAATAAATTTTTTATATTACAATCTAACCCGAAACTTTCATGATATTTATCATGGCATTCTTTACAAAGAGTAACACCATTATTAATGCCATAATATATTTTGTCTTCAGGATTGACTTTAAATACATGATGGGCTTCTAGATTTTTTTTACTATTGCAAATCACACATTTACTATCTCTGTCAATTACATTATTAGCCCAATCATTTATTTTACTCATTTTTAATCATTCCATCATAATATTCTCGTTTTAGGTTTTCCATTTCGATTATATCGCAGTTGTTGATTGCTTTTATGCAATCGTGGATGAATGATAAGTCTTTATTATCCAATTCATTTAATAATATACAATAATCTGCTTTTGATTCTGCATTCTTAAAATCAATTGTTAATAATTTGTATGTTAATTCTTGTATTGTTGTTAATGTGTCATCACAAGCAGTACAATACTTGTTTAATTCTTTAATTGTTTTATATTGTTCATTTAATAAATCACAAACAGTATCTGCTTCCACATGATAATTATACACATAATCCCAGTATTTATCACTTGCAGATTGTAAAATAGCATCTTCATATTCTTCAATATCGATGTTATCATTTTTAGCATTTTCAAATTCTGCTTTTTCAAAGTCTTCTAATGTTTTGTAATATGTACTTTTTGTGTCTAGAAAATAGACATATTCATCGTCAGTTACTGAAATGTATCTTTCATTCATTCCAAACCCTCCAATACAATATTTTTTCACTCATTTTTTTCATCCCCATATATTGAAAAGATCTGTTTCTTTTGTATAATTTTCACATATTGCATCATTAAAATTAACTTCTGATTCGTAATGTTGGCACATATAAAAAATTCCTTTTTCTTCTGAATGGGTTAATCGCCAGTATTTGCATTCATTATGTTGTTTTTCAGCCATATTAATCATCACCATATGTCCAGTGTTTCCAGTTCTTCGAAAGTATTTGTGCAGTATCCCTACCAATGCCTTTAATAACCATAATTAACTCATTATTCTGTTGTTTTAACTGCTCATTCTCTTCTGACATCTCATTCAACACATCAACTACTTCTTCCATATAATCATAATGATTTCGTGTTACCATATTAATTAATGTACCTGCATCATCAACAATCCATTTTTCAGTCATTCTAAATCCACCATTCTTTTAATTGTGTTCCAAGAAACATTCGCATATGTAGAAACAATTGTTCATCATCTGTTGCGAAATATAAATTATACTCTTCGTTTTCAACATTAATACTGTGCTTATAATTTTTTTCAGTCATTCAGAATCCTCCCCACATTTTCCAAAATATTTGATAAACATTTTTTCTATTTTTTCAAAATCATCTTCAGAAATATGTGTATTTAACATTAAGGGTCTTGTTTTAAGTTGTTCTTCATATAATTTATTGGATAAGTCGTTTAATTCATCAACTATCCTTTCGCCAATACTTTTGTGGTCTAAACTTAATGCTCCAAGTTTCCTGTCTCTTGTTTTCTCACGGATTACTAAACAATCGCCGTCTTGACACTTATAAAGCCTTATTTCGTATTCTTGTTTTTCAGTCATTTTCTTTTCACCTCTTCAAAACATTCACAAGCTTCACCTAAAGGATTAATATTCATATACCTTAAATCAGCCATACCTCTGCCATGACAACCTCCAGGATACTTTTTATTATTCACAGTCCAAGAATACCATTCACAATTACCATGAATCCGTAATAAACCATCAGATTTTTTATTAAAATCAAGATTATCCTCACTAAGATATTTATCATTCAACTCTTCCTCATCAACAAGAATAACTTCATGAATCATATCTTTATATTTAAAAAAATCAACTAAACCAATATTTTCAATACCTAATAATTTTTTTATTAATGACTGGTTTACTTTCCCCGGACTCCATTCATCTTTTTTTAAATTGAAATCTAAAGCATAATATTCTTTTTCACCAATATTTACCCTGGAAACTTCATCCACACAGAATCCATTTTTTATTAAATGTTCTTTTAATTGTCCCGTTAATCTATAATGAATATTATATTTAGGGTCAGTTGGATAGATGAGACTGTCTCTTATGAAGCTATTAATCATTTTAGTTTCCCTCCACCGTTTCCAGAACAACTTTTAGGATAATCATTAAAACCCATTCGTTCTAAATACCCTAATGCCTTTTTATATGCACATCTCCAGTCATCGCACAGTCCTTTATGTACTAAATAATAAGACAACAATACATGTGGTCTTAAAACAACATCAGGGCAATATGGGGCAAAACCCCATTTAATTTCTTTTTGATGTAATAAACAATAACCTTTTGGGTCACCTACATCATCATATTTGAAATAAACACACTGAGAATGTCTATCAGTCATATTAATATTCCTCAAAATCTTTACAATCTTTAACTGGTTCCTTATGTCCTTCCATGCACCCAAATAGTAATCCTTTATCCCAATCTATCGTATCATTATTGTGGATGCAGAATTTACAATCAGATTCCAAATATGTGACAGGTACATGGTATGCTTTTGCTATTGCATGTTCTAATTTGCAGCCTCGGGCATGTTGCCAACCATAACCCATTGCAAGAACATCACACATACTCATAAATAATATTGACTCGCTGAAGCATTCTAGGTCAGATTTATTCTTATGATCTTCAATTACTGTAGCCATTATCTCGCAATTATCATTATATTTGTCAAATAATTGGTTGGCCATTTTGTTTCTTTCTTTTTCGATTTCTTCTTTTGTTTTACCATTCATTGGTGAGCTTAACATTATTTTTATTTTCTCAGTCATTTTTCATTCACTCCAGTGATTTAAAACTTCATTTAAATTTAAAACGATTTTATCCTTGATGATTTTAGGTTTATACCCTGCTAATCTACGAAGTAATACTTGTACTTGTTCTTCTGAAGCATTACTAATATCTAATTCTGCGAATTCACCAACCCACCAATCAATATCATCATCTTTTAATGTGAATTGTGCTGTTTTTGATAGGAATTTTAGTTCATCGCAGAATAATATTACACTACAAGCCATTATTTTATTCTCCTTATTTTGTTTTTATAATCTACTTTCTCCAGGATAATATTCAAAGTAATAAACATCACATCAAAATCTATATTACCTGAATTCAATGCAGCATCACATAACCTATAAATGTCTGCTTGTAAGTTATTGTCTTTGATTAGTGCATTGTGTAAATCTCCGATTTCTTCTTCATATTCGGTTAGTTTATTTTTTTGTTGGTTTAATATATCGCAGACTTCATCAACACTTAGATAGTTATTGTCTTCGTCTGCGATTTGACCTATCTCAGGTGTTTCCCATTCCACATGATATTTATCAGTCATTTTTATCATTCTCTGAATCTTTTTTTAGTAATTCTTTGAAATCTAATCTCCAACTATTCTTAAACTCAGGATTATCTGCAACATATAAACCATCAATACTGGTTAATTCATGTTCATATGATTTATTACGTTTTTCAAGAGTGTGAGAATAATCGGCTAATTTAATAATGATTTTGCCCGTAATCTCATTACTTTCTAATAAAGATTTAATCATTTTACTGTTTAGTTTATCGGATATTATGAATCCTAAGCTTATTCCACATATGAATATTAACATGGAACTTATTCCTTGCATTATTGGTTCAATCATAACTATTTTTCCTCCATTATAATATGTAATGGAAGAGGATATTTTAATCCCCCATCCAATTTTTTTTATAGATAAACTCCATTAATTATAACAAATAACTTACCAGGACCACTAAGCACACCATCATCATAATTTTTGAATTGTACTTTAATCTGATCCAAAGGCACATTTAAAACATTACCTAGTAACCATTTGGATGGTACAAAATTATGTTCTTCTGCTTTGAAATGTGCTCTAAGATTATTATTTTTTTTAGTTACGTGTACTGTGATATTTGGAAAAATATCTAATAATTTCATTGCTAATTCGTCTTCATTCATAAATATTCTACCTCCATTTCATTAATAATTCATTTGCTAATTCGCTGAATTTTTTATCCGGGTTTTCTTCTAGTTTAGTTAAGATTTTAACTACTTCATCTCTTGTGAATACTCGCATTGTTAATGTTAGTATTGTTAGTATGTTTTGTATGCGTAGTTCTTGTGCTATTTTTTTTGATTCTTTACTTATTTCGCCTAATTCATATTCTGTTTTCATCATTGTGCTCTCTCCGTATCGATATGTATGATTGGATAACCATCCACTGTTCCATCATCATTATTATTTTTTTGTTTAGGTCTTGGCAGATGTAAATCTGCTACGTTTAGATAGAATGGATTCCTTGTTAAAGGACCATTTCTATTATAATTTCTTCTAATTTTATAAGCCACCATAAAAGTTATTCTCCATTATATTTTTTTATATAATCAGTCATTGCTTCAGTTATGGCTTCTTTAAACCATCCACGATTGAAGCTTTTGCTGCATGCTAGTACTCTGAATTCACTGTATAGTTCTTCAGGTACTGCTACTGTAAAACGAATATCATCAGACATTTTTATAAACCCCCATCTACCATAAGTGATCCCATTCTCTAACCTTAACAACACCAACCTTATCAGGATGAATATAACAATAATCACCAAAAGGATAACCCTGACTAGCACCATACTCAGTCAACTCCTTATACCAACCATGAAAACGATCCAAACTAATACTCCTACTAATATGACCAATCATAATCAAAGCATTACGATAACTATGTCCTTCATCCAAATGAGGTCTGATTTTTTCAAATAATTCTTTTGTTTCTTGTTCTCTTTCACTTGTAGATTGTTCAACTACAGTAATCATACATTCACACTCCCTTGTCTTCTTTGTCTTAATTTAATATCCTTATTTTTCCTTGCTTCTTGGAATAATCTAAAATATTTGGTGGAGCCAATTCCAAGCAGTTTTCTTATTTCATGTACCTTGTATCCTTTATTGTAGTATTCAACGAATTGCGGATACAATTCATTAAAATAATCAGGAATCATACTGACTCCTCCACATGCTTTTTAGGTATGATTTTAATCTTACGTTTACGATTATGATTACCTCCCCGTATAGCTTCAAGGAAATACTCATTGAATAAATACCTGTAACTTGATAGTAAACTATCAAAATCAGAATCTAAAACATACATAGTACATTGGTCATCCATATCTCTTATTCCACGACCATAAGCCTGCATTAATGGCATAATGGTTTGATAAGCATACCAAGTTTTATCATAATGTTTACGAATATTGACTTGTGCTGAAGCTAAACTTGGAAATGGCATTTTAAACAATATTTGATAACGACATTTATCTCCTTTGAAATCAACACCATCTTTAATACCTGCACCTATCAATATTACTGGTTTTCGACTGTTTTCAAATTTGTTGATGGTTTCTTCACGAGTGCTGCCTTGTGCTACCAATATATCCCTATTGTTTAAACTTTTTTTAATCCACCAAGCTTGTTGATTACTTGATGTATGTATAACACCTTTTTCACCAGAATGTTTAGTGATGATTTCATTTATCATGTTTAATGCTTTAGGATTCTTCCAGTTTGGCCTGCGATTACTAGTAAATCCACTCATCTTTCCAGCATATGACTTGATGATTGGACGGTGCTCAACAGGAAATGGTGATTTCATATAAATATAATAAGTTTCATTTGGATCTATACCAATCCATTTACAAAACTTATCTTTATTCCCTAATGTCCCTGTTAAGAATAAACGAGTTTCACCAAATGATAATAAATCATCTGAGTAATCTGCAATAGTTAATGGTTTAAATTCAACTTTCAAACCATCTTTAAAAGATTTATCCGCTAAAATCTCTTTTTTACTTGGTAACTCAATAATCCATTTATCATTACTTAAAACTTTTAATAATGAATCATATTTGTTCAATTCTTTAACTTTACTCTTTTTCTCTTTAGTAGTTAAAGCAGGAGTAAATTTAATTTTTTCAAGTAATCGTTCAACCATTTTAATCCAATAATTAGGATTATTAATACTTTTCAATGTAGCTCCTTTTTTAACTGTTTCAAAAATATCAATACCATATTTGTTTCGTATGGTTTTACGATTCATTGTTTTACTGATGAGACTCATCATTTTTTTCTCGAAGTTATGTGTTTCATCAAGAATTAATAATTCTCTTTTAGGTAATATGCCACTGAAATGGCCTGCATAATATAAGTAGTCATAATTGGTTATGACATTTTTACTTACTATTGCTTCCTGTAATGCTGCAATGTAAGGGCAGTCATTACATTTGTATTCCTCGAGCTCTTCCATATAACAATCTTCACAAGTGCTTTGATAATTACATTTATAATTACTTCTCCCTTTGATTTCCATTAGGATATTTTCAAAATCTTGCAAGTATTGGGCTTGAAGTTGATTTGTCATGGTTAAAATATATGAGCTATTAACCATGTTTGCAATAGTAGTTGCAATAGCAGATTTACCAATACCAGTACCTGCCTCAAGAATAATATTCTTGAATCCAAGATCCATAGCTTCACTTATTTCATCTATGATTTCACGTTGCTCAGGTCTTGGAGAAAACTTAGACATACTCCAATACTTAGCATTTTTCCAATCATAGTTGAATAAATCCATATGCTCTACCTCCTTTTTCAATTATTCTACTTCTAAATTTTCTTAAACGATTCAAATCATTATTTAATATTTTTATTCTACTTTTCGTTTGCTCATAATCAGCACAATTTGATGTCCCTTCTTTTTTGATGAAGTTTAAGCATTCTATTCTGTAATGTAATTCGATTTCCAAAGCGTGTATGCTTTTTTCTAGTTGAATTGTTTTTGGATTGAATATGCAGTAGTGTGGGTGTGTGCAGCAGGAATGTTTGTCTTGTCCCGGACTGTAACTGCATTCGTTGTAATTTATCATACTTATTCAAATCCACTAATTTTTTATTGAATTTTTTTTGAAGTTACCTAGTTACTTAGTTACTTGCAACTTTTGATACTTTTCGTAATTTGAAGTTACTTGGTTACATAGTTACTTGGAAAAAACCTGAAGTTTTCACAATGTATAAGTCACCTTTTGACATCATCAGGTAACTTCAAGAAATAACAAAAAACATGCTCAAATAACTAAATAAAGCATGCAAAATGCTTATTGAAGTTACTTCCGTATCAAGTAACCTCAGGTAACCTCAGGTAACTTCAAATATCATCTTACCCCATATCCTCATCAAATTCAATATTCGGATATAAAAACTCCATAAATTCTTCAAACTTAACATCTATCAACTTTTGTGATTTACCATTGATTTTCACATTTTTATAAGCCCAACCAATCAATTCTGCAATACTTTTCAAATCATTACAGAAATTCATATGCTCACTCAAAGCCGTCCTTAAACCTTGAGTAAAACAAATATGCCTATTACCTGCACGACTAACACGAGGCAAAGCCCATTTCAACTTACGATTATTAACAATACTCCAATTAACATCCTCAAAATCTTCACTAGTAGAAGCTTCATCAATATCCAAAGTATCATCACTACGATAACCATTCTCATCAATAATATTGATTTTCTTACGTTCCTGATTGAACTGATCTACAAAGAAATTACGGATATCTTCACGTTGATTAGTATCAAAATCATCTAAGTTTTCAGAAGCTGCCCAAGACAACAACCATTCAGGAGCATCAATACCCAAACATTCACTATAAAAAGAAGATATAATCATATCTGCAGTATCCTCCCAATTATCCAATAATACACTTGGATTAATTAAAATATAACGAATAGCATATTTCCCAAAATAGCTTAAATTAACTAATTGACTAATGCTTGGTGTATCCATATGGAATTTTGCTTCAAAATCCTTTTTTTGAGCTTCTGTTTTCCTTTGACTGTAACTGAATGATAATACATACAATCTTCGAAGTAATGCATCATCTTCAGGTAAATATTGGTTTGCGGTGAATAATACTGGACTGAAAGCAGGTATGCCACCGAAATATGAACCTTTATATTTACTTCTTGCAGTTGTTGATTCAACACAAACTTTCACCATTTCTTTAGTACTGTTACGATTGAATACTGCAGCAGGTTCGTTAACAATACGTGCTCCACAATCTTGGGATATTTTAGCACCTAAACGTGCTACTGTATCAAAACTTGAACCACCAATGTTATTTTCCGGTGTTGGAATACCATAAATGTACAATATAATTTTTGCTAATGTTGTTTTACCTGAGCCAGCTGAACCTTTCAAGTACATCCAAGGCATCCATTTACCTGCTTGTTTCATCGCATAACTAAATTCTGACATTAAACCCCATTTAAAAACAGTAGCTAATACTGAACAATTGTTCTCAAAAAATGTACTTAACTCTATTAAAGTTTTATGAGCTTTTAATGCTTCTTTACGAGTTACTTCTTCAAAATCTAATTTAACAACAGTAATCTTATCATTACTGGTGTCATAATAGATTCCTTCATTATCAATATCTGTTTTAATCTCTGCCAA
>Ga0310695_10014009_pt1 | contig 10910 bp, 9 predicted proteins | sample RumenRJG_04DNA_FD_203882 | JGI IMG/M metagenome (GOLD analysis project Ga0310695, IMG submission 203882) | Bovine rumen microbial communities from Lethbridge, Alberta, Canada - RJG_04 (v2) (version 2) | ecosystem: Host-associated > Mammals > Digestive system > Stomach > Rumen | place: Canada... | reverse complement strand
ATTACCTCCTTTAACTTAATTAAGGATAAATTAATTATTATTATATTAAATTAGGAAGTAAATATAGTTTTTGTTTGAAATAAAATCAATTTTACTAAATAAAAGCAATTTTAAGAAGTTAGAGCAATATTACACTATCAATCAATAGTTTTAATTTTTTAAATTTTTAATAGTGTCAAAAAATTTAATTATAACTTCAAAACAAATTTTTCATTAGAGTTTCAGTGCTTGAAATAGATAAGTATCGGAACTTTTTTATAAGTTTTATACGATTTGTTCGTATTATTTTAGGGTTTCTTTATTTAAAATAAAGGGTTTTCAGTGGTAAAAATCATAATATGAGAAATATTGTTCCATTTTGTATCTTATATCCTATTGTTGATATTGTCGGTACCAATAAGATAATATATGATATTGTTTGATAGAAATGTCAAGTTGTTACATGGGTGTCATTACTTAAAACCTGATGAAATTTGAGAATATAAGAACGGTTGGCCTAACAATCAATGGGTCGAATAAGATTACATATTTATACTAAAAAAATATTATAATAATATAGTAAAAATCCTTACGTGGATTACTTTTTCAGATATTTCTTTTAGACGTGTATCCGAGTGGTCAAAGGAGTAAGATTCAGGGTCTTATGCATTAGTTGCTACGTGGGTTCGAATCCCACCGCGTCTATTTCTTGTTTTTTTAACTTTTTAAGAGTAAATAGGGCCTTAAATAGTTTATGGAACTATAGAATTTTAGGTTGACAAATAAATATTTATATGGATTGTTAATTTTTTTTGGTAAGTGGATATGATGTTTTTTTTGAATATCCACGTTCATAATCTGACCTGTGTCAAACAATGTACAGGACATGACACAATACATCTCAGGCATTGATTGCATCTCATATTGTTTAATGTCCAGGTTTTGTTGTGCCTGCTTACTGTTATTGCATTTGCACTGCAAATCAGCTCACATTTCCCGCACAAAGTGCACTGGTTGATATTATTTCCTATCCTCCATCGAAATTTGTGCTCTGCGTTTAAAAGTTCTGAAAAAAGTAATTTTCCAATTTCAAGTCCTATTGAAGATGATCCTCCACGATGTCTCAAATTTAAAGCCTCCTTATTTTTCAATCAATATTTTTGCTATAATTTTAAATGTAAAATCATTGCATTGTTTCTCTTATCAGCGATTTTCATTGAAATTTTTGTATATAAACTTAATTTCTTGGATAACATGTTAAGTGCATCTTTATAAAATCCCCTGCACTCAATTAATTGGCAGTTTGCTTTCTTTGCAAATTCTCTCGGGTTTTCAATGTAAAAATGCATCAGTGCAGATTTGTTTCCGGTTCTCTTAACATAGATATTTGAATATCTGATTCCAAATTTGTTGGTGGCATCAAATATCAGTTCAGCATTTGCAAAGATGTCTTTTGCCTTTGCGATAAATTCAAGTATCTCCTCTTCATGGAAGTATTGGAACACTCCTGAAACTATCATTAATGTTGGAAGAGTGGTGTCTAATTCATTGCACCAGTCAAGTTTAAACAAATCTCCTTTAATGAACTTTTCATTTTCTCCAATGCCTATGTAATTTTCCCTAAGTTCAATCACGTCAGGTAGGTCAACTTCGAAATAATGGGAGTTTTTTCTATCTATTCTGAAATATGATGTTTCAAGCCCAGCGCCCAAATTGACAATATTGCATTTGTCATGTTTGTCGATGTATTCCTGAGTCATCTGGTCCAGATTATAGGACCTGGCAACTGATGCCATCATTGTATATTGTGAAGATTTTTTCTCAATCTGCTTATCTTTAACCAGATTCTCCATCTCCAAAGCTTTTCTGTCATGAAAATACTCCGGAAACATCTTAGAGATGTTGACTCTGGCAGTTAGCGGAATGAACAATGTATCTTCAACGCCTTCATAATCGCTCATATTATCACTTTCTTGCAACGACTGTTACCCAGTCAACGAACTTATCCGAAAATGATAGATTACTATAATCATCATTTACTCTGTTTTCCTTTCCATTTGATTTAATAATCTCTTGTTTCTTTCTACCGTCCCTTATGTACGCAGTAATTTCACTATAATCATTGTTTCGCAAAAATGAGCTAATCTCTTCATCGGTGTATAATTCCATGTCAATAAATTTTTTCCAGAATCTCATGATGAGATTATCTGATCCGTTTGACTCCATTCCAATTAAAAATGTTCCGCCAGGTTTCAGCACCCTTTTAACCTCACCGAAGCATTTTTCAATGTCCGGCCAGAAATAAACGGTTTCAAAAGCTGTCACTATATCAAAAGTGTTGTCTTCAAAAGGCAGCTTTGCGACATTGCCTTCAAGAACCTTGACTTTGCCGTCATATATTTCCTGGCGGTTTACTTCTCTCGATAGATTCACGCTTTCAATACTGTAGTCAACACCGTATATCATTTTTGCCTTTTTGGCCATTCTATTGATGTTTATTCCTCCGCCGCAACCTATGTCCAGAACTATGTCATCCGGTTTTATGTCCAGATGTTTTAATCCCCATAGTGAAACTGGGGTGTGTTCCTTATTCATAGATTTTAATTGTATGTTTCCTAATTTTCCTTTTGGTTTTCTCATATTGTCAAAAAATCCCATCAAATCACCTTTGGGATAAATCTGTTAACTTTTTTTGAATAATCTGTATAATCCTCACCAAATTTGTTAGTCAACCATTTCTCTTCAGTTTTTATCATTGCAACCGTTAAAAACGCCCAAAAAATTACAGGTAAGATAAATAAAATGATATTTTGACTAATCAATATTAGTCCTGTTGCAATATAGAAAAATGCGGCATATATTGGGTGGCGCACATAAGCGTATATTCCGGTTGTAACCAATTTGTCGTTTTCAACTTCCCGGTCAATTTTTGAGATTAGAACCGCTTGAATCCAAAAAAAGATTCCAGAAATTATAAATATTGTCCCAAAAATTAAAAAGACCATATTTAATTCGCTTATTTTATAAAATGGAATTATATAGGAGTATGAAAAAATGAATGAAGTTATTGTTAATATTCCAATTATCGAAACTAAATATGGTCCCACGCCAAAAGTTGGCAAATGATTTTCATCCATAATAATCTTATGTTTTTATACTATAAATATTTAGGCATACCTAAATTTTATATATTTAAGTTAATTTTAACATCTTAAAAAGAAATCCTTCAACTTATTTTCATCAATCTGATAATTGTCAATGATTTTTCCATCATCAAAATGCAGGATGTGAGAGCAAACCTCGCAAATCAGTTCAAAATCATGTGTTATGATAAAAGAAGTGATTCCCAGGCTCTGCAGATATCTTAAGTTTTCAGAAACTTTCATCATGTTTTTCAAATCAAGACCGCTTGTAGGCTCATCAAAAATCAATATTTCCTTTTTGGAAGCTATTGCGGATGCAATTGCCACCCTTTGCTTTTCGCCACCGGACAATGCCATCGGATGAGCATCCTTTAGATGAATCAAATTAAGATTTTCCAGAATGCCCTCAGCCAATTCCACATCCTCTTCATCCATACTCAATAAGACCTCATCAAGAACGCTTTCTGTGAATAGCTGGTGATTTACATCCTGCATTACCATATATGATTTTTTAAGCCTGTCCTTTCTTTTTAATGCTTTTCCATCATAAATCAGCTCGCCCTTGCATGATTTTTTAAGGCCGCATAAGCAATTTGCAAATGTTGATTTTCCAGCGCCGTTCTTACCGATGATGGCTATAATCTCATTCTTTGGAATTTTAACATTATCAATATCTAAAACCGAGGTTTTACCATAGTTGAATTTGAAGTTTTTAAGTTCTAAAAATTCCTGATTATCAGAATAATATTCCTTTCTTTTTAGTTCCAAATTATCTAAATCTAATTGCCTTAATCCAAAATCCCTATGATTTATCTTTTTAAATTCATCGATTGACCATTCATTAGTTGCTTTTCCATCTTTAATAAATAATGCCCTATCAACAACATCACTTAAAAAGAATAATTTGTGTTCAGCTATGATTACTGTTTTTTCATCTTCTTTCCATTTTTTAATAATATTTTCAAGATCCCAGCTTGATTTCGAGTCTAGGTTGGATGACGGCTCATCCAAAATCAAAACATCAGGATTTACTGCCGATACTGATGCACAGGCAATTTTTTGTTTTTCACCACCGGATAATTTGAAAATGTTCTTATCTACTAAGTTACTAATATTAAAATCACTGACTACCTTGTCTAACCTTTTTTTAATCTCATCAACACTCATGGATAAATTTTCACATCCAAAAACCAGTTCACTTGTCGTATCGACATTGAAGAATTGTGTTTTCGGATTTTGAAAAACGGACCCACTATGTTTTGAAATTTCGTAGATGGGCATTTCACTGATTAAATCACTGCCCAAGTAAACATTTCCCTCACGTTTGCCTTCAAAGAAATTTGGAATAAGTCCATTCAAAAAACGTGTGAGCGTTGTTTTTCCACAGCCTGATTCTCCGCAAAGCAGAACAACTTCTCCTTTTTTAACATTTAAATTTATATCAATCAGATTTTGACTATTGCTATTGTTTTTGTATGAAAATGAAACTTCTTCCATTTTAAGCAATCAAAACACCTCTTAAAAAGTTATATGCATATATTCCAAAACCAATGAATGTTATTGCCAAAAGGGTGTAGTCCATTTTGGTTAATTCAATTTCAATCAAATGAGTTCTAGGCTCCGGATTGCTAAGTCCCCTAGTTAATGATGCAGCGGATAGCTCATCAGCGGTTTTAACTGCACTGATTAAAATTGGAATCATATAAAATTCAATCAGCTTTAAGGGATTTTTCAATGATTTGGCTGTTAATCCGAAGCCTCTCATTTTCATTGCATTAGTTATTGATTTTATCTCTTCAAAAACTGATGGGATATATCTAAAAACAACCGAAACGGGGATAATGACATATTGCGGAATATTGCTTTTTTGCATAGAGGAAATAAATTCGCTTACCTTTGTGGTTGTAATCGTATAATATCCCATCATCAGAATAGGCATCATTCTAGAGACAGTATAGCTAAATGTAATCAGTATTAATGCAGTCAGTCCTGTTGCAGTGGGGAGAATATGAATTTGAATATATTTTGCCAGCACATAAACTACAATATACACTAATGCAGATCTTTTATGATTTGAAAACAATAAACAGATAAATGGAATTAAAACTAGAATTCCACTAATGTATAATGACACATCATTAAAAACCATGAAACTTAAAATAGCCAGAATAATAATTTTAGTTCTTGGATCCAGGTTAAAATTTAGTTCTAATCCCATAATCACACCTAAGCTATACCTGCTTTTTCAAAGTGTTTTTTGAGCACGATCTTTCCAAGATATGCGCTTGCAACACCTGCAATGAATGTTAAAATAAATAGGATTATTAGAACTCCATTGTTAAGGAATGGGGCAATGACATTAACATAATCATTTCCCATTGAAGTACGCATTGCTTCCATGAAATAATCTCTCAAAATGAAAAATGGCAACATATTGCCCATAATTCCCATTATAAAAACACCATGACTTATAATTGAGTTTTTCATTGATGAATAATTGCCCATTTTTAAGATACAATCAGCAATGAATGCAAATAGGGTAAATACGAGTATCGGTACCCATGTGTGGCCGCTTAAAAACATTACAATTCCCAGAATTAATCCCAGCAGTGTAACCATTCCGAATTTTGAAACCCTTGTTAAAAACAGCATGTATGGGATTCCACAAATCAATGCGGCTAAAATCGGCAGTCCCAACATTAAAATCGGAATATATCCCAGCATTCCAAATGCAAATATCAACACTATTAAAATCACTGCAAAGATACCTACAGTAATCAAGTCTTTCACATTTAATCTTTCAGACATAATTTTTTCTCCTAATTTTTTTTAGGGGAATTAGATTACCCATTCCCCGCTTAAATTTTGTAAATCGACCATTTTCTTGAATAGTCCATCTTGAGCCAATAATTCCTCAGGTGATCCTTGCTCAGAGATTCTACCTTCATCGAGAACGATAATTTTATCCGCATTGGCTATTGTACGCATTCTGTGAGCAATAATTATCACGGTTTTGTTTTTAATTAGCTCGGACAATGCCTTTTGGATTTTGGATTCATTTTCAACATCCAAAAATGATGTAGCTTCATCCAAAAGGATAACATTAGCATCCTTAAGCATAGCCCTTGCAATTGAAATTCTTTGCCTTTGGCCACCTGACAACAGCTCGCCATTTTCACCAATGACAGTATCATATCCATCTGGAAGCTTTTGGACAAATTCATCACATTCGGCAAGTTTTGCAGCTTCAATCACTTCTTCATCAGTCGCATCCTTCTTACCGACTCTGATATTTTCCAGAATTGAGGTATTAAATAGTATCACATCCTGGAACACAATTGAGAAGTTTTCCAGAAGTTTTTCACTATCCAATTTTGACAGGTCCTGACCTCCAAGGATTACTTCGCCGGAAACAGGATCCCAGAATCTTGCGGCCAGTTTTGAAACGGTGGATTTCCCGCCACCTGAAGGACCTACAAGCGCTGTGACCTCACCCTGTTTTGCTGTGAAATTAATATCGCTCAAGACATTTTTCAAATCATCATAATTGAAATCGACATCCTTAAATTCAATGTCATACTCGTTTAGGGAATATTCGGTCAGTCCGTCTTCAACAACCAGTGATTCGATTTCCTTTGTTCTTTCGACTTTTATATCCATCATCAATATTTCAGATAAAAACATCAAACCGTTTTCAACAGGAGCATAGACTGTAGCGGAAGCTATCAGAAATATCAAAAGTGTAAACAGAGACACCTGTGAATTCATTATCAGGTAGGAGCCTAGAAGAATTACAGAAACTATTCCTAAATTAAGGACAACCTTGCCTGTAATCACTCCGGCAGCTGCCATCAATTCCGCTTTGATTCTTGACTTTTCAATTTTGGAAGTTAATGCAGAAATCTTTCCGAAGTATTCGTCCTGATAGTTGTATGATTTTAAGTCTCTAACGGATTCGATGCATTCCTGCATCCTATCTCCGCAGTCAAGCAGATCTGCCATTACAATTTCTCCACCTCTGTAGATGAGAATTTTTGAGGCATATAATATTGTAAATGCAACGGGAACCGGCCACAATAGTGCAATACTTAATCTCCAATCAAAGGTAAACATGCCAATTGCGACAAGACATAGTGAAATAATTGAGCCGAGCAATTGTGGTATTGCATGGGAGAAGACATGTTCCAAATCGGTACAGTCATTCATGATTGTTGCTGTCAGGTCCGCCAGGTCCCTGTTTTCAAAAAAGGACAATGGAAGCTTTCTTAAGTTTTCACCCAGATTGATTCTTCTGTTTTCACTTTCTGTGTATGTTGTATTGAATACGAAGTGGTACTGTTTCCATGCCAGCGCAAAGATAATTCCCAAAACAATCAATATCAATACGATAAACATTCCGAGGTTGGGATCAATTATTTCCCCGCCGGTCAGCGGCCCTACCCACATGTAAATGAGCAGTGCATATAAACCGACCGGCAACATGAATGAAATGTTTAAAAGCGCTGTGTAGAGGATTCCTTTAATTAAGTTATCGGAACCCTCTTTTGTAAGCCCAAATCTTTCAGTAAAATATTCAGATATCATTTATGCCACCTCACTTTTCACTTTCCATTGTATTGACTGGTTGAATTCATCCCACATTCTTGAATAAAGGCCCTGATTTTCAACCAATTTATCGTGATTTCCTTCCTCTACAATCCTGCCGTTTTCAATAACATAAATAGTATCCACATTCTTGACTGTGGATAGTCTATGTGCAATCATAATGACTGTCTTGTCTTTGGTAATTTCAGAAATCGCCTTTTGAATCATATATTCGTTTTCAGGGTCAGCAAGAGCAGTAGCCTCATCCAAAATGATGATTGGAGCATCCTTAAGAATTGCTCTTGCAAGTGCTATTCTTTGCTGCTGGCCTCCTGAAAGATATGTTCCTTCAGTTCCAATTACAGTATCGATTCCGTCAGGCAATTCCTCAAGGATATCATCACACTGGGCCAGGCTTAATGCCTTTTTAACATCTTCTCTTGAGGCGCCTTTGCGGCCAATAGCCACATTATTGTAGATTGAATCCTTAAACAGTGTGGTGTTTTGGAATACGAATGAAATGTTTTTCATCAAGTCTTTTGTTGAGATATCCCTTACGTCAACTTCACCGACTTTAATGGAACCTTCATCGACGTCCCAGAATCTTGGTATAAGTGATGCTATTGTTGTTTTTCCGCCACCTGATGGCCCAACCAATGCAACAGTTTCATTTTCACTGATTCTCAGATTAACGTCATTTAAGACATGTTCGTCATCGTCGGTCTTTTCATAGTCAAAATAGACTCCTTCAAATTCAATTGAATGATCTTTTGGCTTTTGGGGATTATCTGTTTCAACTAAAGGCTTTTCGGCTAAAATCTCTTCAATGCCTTCCAAAGCATGGCTTGCCAGCATCCAATCCTGTGAAACTGTCATTATCTTGTTCATCATTACCGCGCAAATAGGTGTGAAGATTATATAAAACATGAAATCGGCTAAGAACTTTTTATCCACTACAGATCCTGCAAGCAATATTCCTGCAGGGATTAGAAGAGCAAAAAATCCATTAATTGATACAGTGAATGCAGTCATAGGAAGCTGGGTTGACAGGGAATAGTTGGCTGAGAATTTTGCATAATTTCTAATGGCATCAATGAAGTTTTTAAATGAATAAACACTTTGCTGGAATGCCTTTGTAACTGGAATTCCCCTAACATATTCCACTGCTTCAGCGTTCATCTTTTCCAGGTAAGTCTGATATTGAACCATGATGTTTTGGGATTTAGAAGAAAACATAGGATACATGAATATGAAACATAGGATGATTGGAATCAAACATATTGCACCTAAAAGCCAATCAAAGCTGAATAGCAATATCAGAAATACTATTGGAGTCACAATGGCTCCTGTAAGGTCAAACAGTTGATGGGCTAAAAATGTTTCTGTTTTTGCAGTGCTATAGTCAATAACTTTTCTCAGTCCTCCGCTGGTGTGGTTTGAAAAGTATCCCAACGGCAGTTTGAGCAAGTGGCTTACAGCGGCATCCTTCATGTTTTTTTCATTCTTAAATGCAGATAGGTGAGTGCCCATTAGACCGAAAAAGTTTAAGGCAATTCCGGCTATTGCAAATGCAAATGCATTAAATGCATATGTATCTAGGTTCTGTGCTTGAGAAAAGTTTGGAGCAACAGTTAGAATGGCATTTACAACATTCCATATGTATATGAATGGAATTAACAGACATATTGCACTTAAAGCAGACAATATCATGCCCAGTATTGACAGATATTTATATTTGCCTGAATAATTCAATAATCGTATAAATTTATTTTTACTTTGAGTATTTGACATAATAAACTCCTTAAAATTTAATTTAGGTATACCTAAAAATTTAAAATAGTCCTAAAAGGATATTCCTTTAAAATATCTTAAAAATAAATAAAAGAATGATTTAGAAGTATTTTTAAAAAAATAATTAAGTATATCCTTATTTTCGTTATTAACTATTTTAAAATAAGTATATATAGTTATTTGAACTAAAAAGACAAAAAATATACCAAAAAGACAATTATTATTTTCTATACTCAGAAGGGGTGCAACCTAAATACTCCTTAAATGCCTGGCTAAATTTTGAAGGTGATGAATAACCAACTTTTTTAGAGATTTCTGAAATATTTAGCTCACCCTCTTCAATCAATCGACAGGCATAATCAAGTCGGTATTCCTTTCTCCATTTAAAAATAGGTTTTCCATAAATTTCCTTAAAGCAATTCTTCAGGCTTGTTTTACTTATTCCATATCTGTCGGACAATTCATCAATGGTGATTTTACTTTCCAAATCATTGATTAAATCATTTTTAACATTTTCAATAATATCAACTTGTTTTTTAGAAAGTGATAATGATTCTGTTTTAGTTTCTCTAGCTATAGAGACAAATAACAACAGTTCCAGACATTTTAATTTGAAATAAGGCTCCTTAATTCTGTCATCGACACAGTATAACTCTCCAATCACGTGATCGATTTTTTCATTTGCTCTAAGTAACCTATAGCCCTTGGATTTTTCTAAATGTTCGTACAACTCAATTAAATCAAATTCAGGGATAAGGCCCTTGACATGTTTGTTTGCAACATCAACATCAATGAAAATCTCAAGGCCTTCATAATATCCTAAGGGAAAATCAGAAACAGTTTTTGTCAAATCATAAATGCTAACGCACAAATCCCCTTTTCCAAAATAAACGATCCTGTCATCTCCTACCGCATAGGAGTATCTGCCTTTAGCACAATGATTGATTTGAAGCAAACGGGAAGGGAGCTTATCTTCAAAAAATATGTTATCATAATTGCCAATATTGATGTCCATAAAAGCAATAATTATTCCATCAAATAGGGAATAGGTTTCCATTGTTCCGTATTTTGCACCTTTTCCCAGTTCAATTGTCTTTTTTGAGCCCTCTTCTTTAATTGAATACTCAGACTGTAAAACCTTATCGAACATTCCATAAAGATTTTCATTCATATAGTTAAATTTGTGGCCATTTTTTAATAAGTTTTAGTGTTGAAGAATCGATGAATTCTAATGTTTCAGAATAGGATACTGCCTTTGAAAAGAATTCATTTCAAAATCATTCAAGAAGTATTTCAACAATATAATTAAATGCCTCTTTTGCTTCCGGAACCATTGGATATAGAGGGTATACATGGCTCATTTCCTCGCCAACGACCAATTCAGCATCAACGCCTGCATCCGTTAGTTTTTCA
>Ga0310695_10014005_pt1 | contig 10912 bp, 12 predicted proteins | sample RumenRJG_04DNA_FD_203882 | JGI IMG/M metagenome (GOLD analysis project Ga0310695, IMG submission 203882) | Bovine rumen microbial communities from Lethbridge, Alberta, Canada - RJG_04 (v2) (version 2) | ecosystem: Host-associated > Mammals > Digestive system > Stomach > Rumen | place: Canada... | reverse complement strand
ATCTTGTATGCGGTAATTCCCAACATACATAGTGTGATGACTTTAGTATGCGGGTAAATCCACGTTGTTGCAAGTAGGAGTCATTTCATATTATCTAAAAAAAAAGAGGTAAAATCCGTAGAAATTACCTCTTTTGTTGGTACGAGTGTAGATAACGGATTTGATTGATTGGCAACGAATAGGCGTTTCAAACTATAAAACAGCCATAAAGCAGCCAAAAATGCTACAAAAACGAGCTTTTTATGCGCTTTCACTTTCTTGCGGATTTGATATAATAAAAGCAAAATCATAATGCACAAGAAGGTGACGAACATGTATTTCAATCAGCAAATGTTCAATCCCAGCACAGTTAACCCAAACAACTATCATGCGGTCAAGGATCAGATTGCTCGACTCGACATAGAGCAAAACAAGGAAATCGCAAACGCTGTGAAGGCGGTCCACGACCTGTGTGAAGCTGTGAAGAAATTAGACGAGGCCCATCAACACACAGCGTTCTTGCTATGCTTAAAACAGATGGGAGAAGATATGCATTGGCAGTGAAATTGCTCTGGCTGCAGCATATTTTTCCGTGTAACCCAGAAATACACCTTCGCACATTCGACAACCTCCCCTGCTGTTCGGTACAATGGTGCCAGAATCGCAGAGGAGGTTGTTCTTATGGAATTAGCCATTCGCATGAATCTTGATGAGCAAAGAGCCATTGTGCGCGGGCTGTACGATATGCGCAACGCGATGGCGGACGGAGATCCGCAAAAGCGGGAGCTGGAGTTGCTGATTCTCCGCGTGATCGACGCGCCGGAGGTCGAGCCATTTTGGAGGAGGATTTTCAAATGAAACTGACATATCATTGGGAAGGCGATTACCTTATTCCGGATCTGGTTGCGCCGGAGTCACCGATGATTGGAATCTGGGGCGAGCGCAGGAGACGGTTTCTCCGTACGCATCGGAAGCCGCTCTATGACGGGATGATGATGGAAGGAAGACTGAATGCGCATCTTTTGGAAGTCGACCGCAACGCAGAAGAAATGCTCGACCGTCTAATAGTGCAAATGGCTGAGCGCGAAGGCATCACCGAAGCACGGAAAGCCTCAGATCAAATGGCATGGGTTCAACGGATGAATAACATCCGAAGTTGTGTAGAAGAAATTGTGATGACTACCTTAATTGCCGATTAAAGCAAAAGCAATCCCTCGCCGGTTATCCGGCGAGGGACCGAGTGTCTTTACCGAAAATCGTAATTTCCTCTGTAGGACATTTTCTGTCCCCTACTTGTCTAAATCACGATTCTCTTTTGATACTTCCAGCCAGAAGCGTTTAAGAAATGTGATGACGCTCTTTCGCCTGTTTCGACCTTTTGTCTTTTTTCCTAGATGAACGTCCTTGCTTAAGCCTTCATCGACCCATTCAACGCGATTTCTTTTAATCCAGTAGTGCGATTTGCACGGAAACTGGTAATTCCCAATTGAAGGCTTAAGTGAAACGCTTTCTCCGTCATACCAGACTGACCAAAAATCAGGGTCAATTGGAAGCACCACCTTATTCCCGCATCCACATGCACACAAATGAACGACTACATTGCAGTCAAAGCAGACATATAGCGTTCCTGCTTTTAGCTGTGCCGGGACTCGCTGCACAACCTGCAGTTCAAACGTCCTCAATCCCATTTAAACTCTCCGTCATTTGTTGTAAATACGCAGTTATTTCCATGAGCGTTGTCAATATAAAACCCATAGGTTTTTTTCCATTGAATAACTGCGGCAAGTGCACAAAATGCGTTGAGATCTGCAGTTTGAACATTGCTTTTGTATAAGTCGTTGTCGGTCTCTGCATAGGAAATGTATTTTTCGGCGGCATCCATATTTCCGCCTATCGATGCTGTAGTTCTCGTCATCCCGATTAGAGAATCTTGCACTCGCTGAAGATGGATTCCCGTATCAACAAAGCTGATGTTGTGCTGACTCAAAAACTCTACAATCGCTTTTTTGCATACCCCTGCATCCATTGAAAGGAACACAAAAGAAATCCCTGCCAATTCATTTACATTGCTTTCGTCAAGGCGATAAGGATGAGCCGTGATATGCCGATGCATATTTCCGTACAGCATGCTAAAGTATTCCGCCTTATTTGGCGATTCTTTAAACACCTCGATGGGAGGAGCTCCCGGTGCGCGAAATGCATTATGCTGACAAAAAACATCTCCATCAAACAGATGAATTTCAGCAACCGGTGTTTTTGCAACCTGGTCCAGAATATAAGATCCTGTACCGCCCAGGCCAACTATTGCAACTCTCTGCCCTTTTAGCTTAGCTGTAACATCCAGAATCGCACCTCTCGACGCATTTGTATCGTCGTAACAGAAAACGCTTTCGTCCGAGATGGCTACTTTTCGAAAAGTCGCTGCAGTTACATTTGGATCGATAGCTTGCGCCTCCGCGGTTAGAAGCTGAATATATCGGGCGAATTTCTCGTGGTAATTACGGTAATTGCCCTGCGGCTTGTTTGAGAGCATGATATTGGTTTTAATGGTACCAAATGCGCCTTGATGCATACAGTTAAAAACCGCATCTAATCGCTCGCCATTGGCCCGGTAGGGAACCGTGCCTTGGAAGTACATTTTGTGGTCACCATCATACTTGACTTGGTCTCCGCTCATATTGAGCGGAGACGCAAGATTTCCATACTGAATTGTTCCGGATGCGTCCAAATAAGGCACATTCCTTATGATTGCACATCCTTCACAAACTTCTAATTCATACCCCTCGTCCTGAAGGCGTTTCAAATCGGGATTAAGACTTATCACTGCAACCGACATTGAAAATCATTCCTTCCTTGACCTTCACCGTTCTTCCCTTAACCAGCGATCCTTTGGGGTTTTCAATTGGGCCGTTGGAATAGACGACCGTATAAATGATGCTTGAAGCATCATTATAGGATCCGTATGCAAGAACCACGACGTCCCTGTATGACAGTTCTCTGGTTCCAACCGGCAAGAGCTTGTCCTCGCCATTCACAATTACCGTGATAGGTTTTTCAGGGTCGGGATGGTCGGGGTGGTCAGGGTGGCTGGGGTGACCGGGATGGTCAGGGTGGCCGGGATGATCCGGATGGTCGGGATGGTCAGGATGGTCCGGATGATCCGGATAGCCGGGGTGACCGGGATGGTTAGGGTGGCCGGGATGATCCGGATGGTCGGAATGACTGGGATGATTAGGCTGTCCCTTGTATTCATCCGTCTTTTGTTCGAGCACATTTTGCTCGATACCTTGATGATCGAAAAGCATTAAACTTTTCCTCCTAAAAATATATTTATAAAAGAAGAAAAAGCTCGTAAGTACCTTTCCGTCGACAAATCTCATCATTATCGGGAATGCATTTTGTGCAGCATTTCCGTTGCACATGGCCACATTTTCTGCTAAAATAGTGTGTACTACCAGACTAAAGTGCAGATGCATGTGCTTTTGTCGACCGAGGGGCGCCGTGGCTTCATGGCGTCCTTTTCTTTTTCTCTTTTATAGCGCGGATGTTAACTGATGATCTCCAAAACTCCAAAATAGTAGTAAGTTCGGTTTTTTGGTCTCATGTCTGAATAAAGGATCTTGCACTCCGTAAGTGCATTGAGATAGCGGGAAGCAGTAGCCGGCGGAAGATGCAGCTCTTCCACTACAATGCCTGTGCTAATTGCAGGAAACTTATAAAGCAAGTTGATTAAATCAACGACCACGTTGCTCTTGATCGCTTGCTTGGCACGAGCCAAATCGGTCTCGTATAGTTCGTTTATTTTATCAACCAGCTCGATATATCTGCTGCACTGGTCATCCACCGCTTTTAAGAAGAAGTTGATCCACGAGTTCCAATCGTTTTCTTCACGAATGCCATTCAGCAGCGCGTAGTATTTGAACTTATCCCGCTCCAATGTCTCACTGATAAAAAAGCACGGTAGAGAGATCTGCTTATGCTTAAACAGAAACAACGGAATCAGCATTCGTCCGACTCGTCCATTGCCATCCATAAAAGGATGAATCGTCTCAAACTGCGCGTGCATGATCGCTGCTCTTACCAACGGCCTCAGCTTCTCCTCAGATGAGTTGAAGTATTCGACAAAGTTGTCGATCAAGGAGCCAACATTTTCTGCAATCGGAGGAACAAACGAGATAACACTCTCCCGGCCAAGATAGTTTTGCCCATGTCTAAATTCTCCAGGAATGGTGCCTTTATTCCTGCGAACATTACCGCTCATAAGCGTTCTATGCAGTTGTTTGATGAAGTCGCTCGATATCGGATTTGTCTGTAAGTATTTGTATCCCTCATGAGCTGCAGCGAGATAATTCTTGACCTCTGTTAAATCCTTGTCTTTAGGGCTAGGATTTACTTGGTCTACCAGCACACCGTTTAATGTTGCTTGAGTTCCCTCAATAAGCGACGATGCCAGAGCCTCCTTCTTTTGCAACGTAGGAAGAAACCAATTGCGATTCAGCTTGCTACCATCAAGCTTTGTCTTATACACCTCCAGACGTGTTGTTGCGTCAATTAGCGCCTCCATATAAACTGAAGGATCTAAATCCGAACCTTGCAGCGGCAGTGCTTTGGCCTCAAATGCCTTATAGGTTTTCATCATACTCCCTCCTATTTTTGGATAATAGCCGAAATAGCCTCAAAAGTCAAGACTTTTGAGGCTATTTCTTCGTTTTGATCAATATTTTATCAAGTTTGCTCTGCTGTCTGGTCGTTTTTGCAAAGGATACAGGTGTATAGAATCATTTTTGAGTCTTTCACTCAACAGATCTCCAGGATATTGTCACCTGTTCCCTGTAGCTTTTTGGAATATAAAGAAATCAACATAGCTCTTCACAAATTCTCGTTCTTCAGCGCATCGATCGTATTATCCTTCTTGATCTTATCCATGGCATACAGCATCGTGACAAACACGACCAGAAACACGCTGCCGACGGCAATGGCAATGCTGTACCACGGGACATAAAAGCTGCTTTCAAACGCCTGATTTGTGATCCGCCAGATGACCCATGTCATGCCGATGGCGGCCGGGAGGCCCCAGACGAGGCCCTTGACGCCGTAGATGATGCACTCATAATTCATCATCCGCCGGAGGCCCCGATTCCCGAGTCCGATGGAGCGCAGCATGGCGAACTCTCTCCGCCGCAGCGATACGTTCGTGGAAATGGTGTTGAACACATTTGCGACTGCGATGAGCGAGATCAGGATGATGAACCCATAGGAAAAGACATTGACCACCTTGACCAGCATGCGGACAGATTCTTCATTTGCTGCCGTGTCGTTGAGATTGGAAGCATCCATGCCGGCGTCGTTCAGCTTTGCCTTCATGTCATCAAAAGCCTTTGCGTGTTCCGGCGCCTGAAAAGCGAAATCTGTCTGATAAATCAAATTGTCCTCTCCCAGCACAGTCGCTTCCATGCTGTAAGGATAATACAGGGTGAATTGCTGAGCGCTTAGGCCGAAAGAAGTTTTCTCAATCGCGGCCCCAATCTCAAAAGGAACCCGTGTTTCGACCTCCGACGCCGGAAACTGCTTCGGCTGATCCCACTGCGGCTCGCCGGTCTCCTCGTCAATCGGATAATAGATCAAAGTCCGGCTGCCATCCTCCGCAGGGGCGATCCCGCCGCCATATACAAATCCGTCAAGCTCCTTTGCTTCCGGTATATAGATCGTGCCAGGCAGCTTGGACACATCCAGTGTGGGGGTGCTTATCCACTGATAGTGCCCGTTTTTCTCAACCTGCCCGCGGTTCTCGTTCCAGATCAGCGCCTTCGGATGCTCCGGATCAAAATAAGGAGCGCTGTCCAGATTGTTTGCTTCGCATAATGCGCGAAACGCCTCGTCCTGCACAAAGACCAGATACCCAAACCAAGTCTCAACGTCCGCGTCTGAATGCTCCGACAACAAGATCGGCGCCACTATGTCTTTCGGCAGATAAACTTCCCGACTATCCATGTCATAATAGAGCGCGTCTGTCACGCCGTCCACACGGAGCATTTTCAGCACATCGTCCGGGTTTTCCTTGTTCTCACCAACAGTATAGTAATGGATGTCCTCGCTGTACTCCACATCCGCCGCGCTGTTGACGGAATCCGTCAGATAAGCGCAGAAGCTGGAGGCGGAGATGAACAGCACCACGCTCAGGAAAAGCGACACGATCGTGCTGCGATAACGGCGGCGATTGCGCTTGAAGTTTTTGGACGCCATGGTACCCTCGAAGCCAAAGAGCTTTTCGGTCAGGCGGCTCGTGCGCACCTCCTTCGCCTTGAGCTTCACATCCGCTGTCTGGCGGATGGAGTCGATCGGAGAGACACGGATCGCCCTCCGCGCCGGGATCGCAGCGGAGATGAGAGTCGTTACAAGGCACACGACCGCAGAGATCAGGAGCGCAAGTGGGTGCAGTACCAGCCGCATCTGCGTGGTCGCTCCGGTGAACAGCATACCGGAGAATGCGTCGCGCAGGCAGTAGAGCGTGACGCCGATGCCGGCGCAGCCCACGATCAGACCAGCGGGAATACCGACAGCAGAGAGCACCAGCGCCTCATACAGAACGCTCGCACGGATCTGCTTTTTCGTCGCACCGACGCTCTTCAAAATGCCGAGCTGCCGCGTACGCTCACTCACGGAGATGGAGAAGGAATTGTAGATCAGCGAGATTGAGCCAAAGGCGATCAAAAACACGAGCACTCCCGCAAAGCCATAAAGCAGCAGATTAAAGCTCTCTGAACCGAACACGCCGTTGAACCTGCGCAGATCAGCGTGGATTTTCAGCAGCCCCTGGCTCGGGTGCGCATCGCACCATTTCAGAACACTTGCCGGATGTTTCAGCGTATAGAACACCGTGCAGTCTCCGGTTCCGCCGCCGCGAGTCAATGCGGTGTAGCCGGGGCAGCCGAAGTCCTCCACCTCGGTGCTCAGCCGCTCATAGATGCCGACTACAGTATATCGGTGCTCCTTCGCAGCGCGGATCGATTCCGTCTTTCCATCCTCTATTGCTGTGAATGCAGAGAGTGCCGCGCCGCTTTCATCAACTCTCTGCCCAAGCGCGATGTTCAGCGTATCACCCTCGCTGTAATGCACGCCGCCGTTGGAGGCAAGATGGGCAGGCAGGAGAATTTCGTTCTCATTTTCCGGCAGTCTGCCGGAGATCAGACGGACGGACAGCATATCCTCGATGCCGTCATCGATGGACTCCACCAAAAGATACGGCTTATATTCGTTGCTGCTTCCGATTTCGCCCCAACCGACCTCCTGCCAGACGGCGCTGTCGGCAATGCCGTCTGTCCGGCGCAGCTCATCCGCCTGCTTTTGCGTCAGCTCGGCGTCAAAGACCAGCCAGCGCCCGTCTTTTTCCTCCACACCACGGATCAAAAACTGCTGTCCGCTGTAAACGCCCTCGATGACGGCAGTGAACAGCGCCATGGAGAGAATGATGCCGATGATGGTAACCAGTGTGCGGCTGCGGTTTGCCAGGAGTGATTTGCGCGTAAAGCGGTGCAGAATGTTCATTTCGCACCTCCGCGAATGCGCTCATCCCGCACGATGCGCCCGTCCTCGATGGCAACGATGCGGTCTGCCTGCAGCGCAATCGACTCGTCGTGGGTAATCACAATCAGGGTCTGCTTGTACTTCACGTTCGACTGGCGCAGAAGCTCCACAATCTCCTGACTGTTGCGGCTGTCCAGATTGCCGGTCGGTTCATCTGCCAATACAACCGCTGGTGCGTTCATCAGCGCGCGACCGATGCTGACGCGCTGCTGCTGTCCGCCGGAGAGCTGATTGGGCAGATTGTTCTTTCTCCCGCCGAGACCAAGCGTCTCCACCAGCTCATTCAGACGCTCCTCATTCACTTTATGTCCATCGAGCAGGACGGGAAGCGTCATGTTTTCCACCACGTTCAGGACGGGGATCAGATTGTAAAACTGATAGATCAATCCGACCTGCCGCCTCCGGAAGATGGCAAGCTGCTCCTCGTTCTGCGCATACACATCCTGTCCATCCAGCCAGACCTTTCCCGAAGTTGGGCGATCCACACCGCCGAGAATATGAAGCAGCGTGGATTTGCCGGAACCGGACGGCCCGATGATGGCCAGAAACTCACCCTTCTCTACGCTGAAGGATACGCCGTCCAAAGCACGGACTTCATTCTCTCCGGAGCCGTATACCTTTGTCAGATTTTCAATCTTCAATATTTCCATCATGTAACCTCCGTTTGGTTGATGAGGCTATCATATCAAAGGAAAGTGACAATCCGGTGACTTTCATTCATTCTTAAGAAAGTCTTATTCCCGAATTGCCACTTTTTTCGTTTCAGATCACGCTTTTATAAAATCGGATCGTGAATCTCGCGCCGCCGGTAGGCACGTTTTCTGCCTTGATGGTACCGTTCTGTGCGGCGATGATGCTTCGCGAGAGCGCCAGCCCGATGCCCACGCTGTCATCCAACGAGCCCGCGCCCTTGAAAAAGCGATCGAACAGAAACGGAAGATCCGCTTTTGATATGCCCGGACCGTTGTCCTCGACGACAATCTCCGTAAACAGCGCGGTTTCTTCCGCAGTTACCGTGATTGTCCCGCCGACGGGTGTATGCTCCATGCAGTTTTTCAGAATGTTTCCAAGCGCTTCTGTCGTCCAGTTGAGGTCACCCGTAAAGCTCTCGTCCGCCGCGTGAACGGTAAAAGACTGCTCCCGCAGCTCCATGGGGATCCGCAGCGGCTGGGCGGCTTTCTCAATCAGCTCTGCGACAGATACGAGGTCAGACCGGAACTGCGCCGTTCCCGCGTCGATCTTGCTGAGCTTCAGCAGCGTTTCCACCAGCCACTGCACACGCTCCAGCTGTCGTCTGAGCTCGCGCGTCATGGAAAGTCGCCGGTCATAGGGCAGGTCTTCTTCTGCGAGCATGGAAACCAGCAGATTCATGGAAGTCAGCGGCGTTCGGATCTGATGGAAAATGTCCTGAATCGCCTCTGTCAGCTGCTGTTTATCCGCCGAGAGCTGATTGGCCTGCTCCTGCAGGCGTGTCGTCATCTTTTGAAGCTCGCTGTTCAGAATCGACAGCTCACCCTCTGCGGCGTCTTCGATCAGCACCCGGTCCTGCCCGTGCAGAATCCGGTCGAGTCGCTGTGCAAGCGCCTCCATCTGATGATAGCGCTGAACCGCAAACGCGATGTGCGCACCGCTCAGCAGCAGTCCTACAGCCAGCGCAATCATTCCGCAAATCGGACGAATCAGAAAACCGATCAGCGCCGCAACAACCGTGATGGAAAGGTCGATCAGCAGTTCCCGCTTCAACTCCGGGTTTCGTATGATTTTCATATCAGTCCACCCGATAGCCCAATCCGCGTACGGTTTTGATGATCTCCGGCTTCTGCGGGTCATCCTCGATCTTCTCGCGCAGGCGCTTGATATATACAGTCAGTGTATTGTCGTTTACAAAATCGCCTCCGGCATCCCAGATTTCTTCCAGCAATGCGTTGCGCGTCAGAAGCTTTCCGCGGTGGTTCACGAAGGCCATAAGGAGCCGGAATTCCAGGGCAGACAGATTGATCTCGGTTCCGTTTTTCGATACGATTCCTTTCTCGGCGTCGACCGAGACGGAGCCCAGCATGACAACGCGCTTGGTTTTCCCGCTTCTGCGAAGGACGCTGCGAATGCGGCTCACCAGCTCACGCGGGCGAAACGGCTTCGCGATATAATCATCCGCACCCATATCCAACCCATGCACTACGCTGTTTTCATCCCCGGATGCGGTGAGGAAAATGACGGGAAGCCCGTGCCCCTTTGCAGCCTCACAGACGGCAAAACCATTCCCCTCTGCAAGAGAAATGTCCAGGAGCAACAGGTCGACGTTCTCATTTTCGAGCGCAGCTAGCGCTTCCCGCTGGCTGGAAACAGAAACAATCTCAAAGCCTTCCGAGAGAAGGTACGCCTCCAGCGTTCGTATGATTGTAATATCGTCCTCGACAATCAGAATTGTTGACATGGTCATTCACCCATTCGATTCCAACAGCCAATCTGCCACATCCACAATCTGAATACCTTCATGCTGATAAGCTTCCTGGCGAGTGCGGGTGAGGATCATCTTCGGATAGGCATCCTTGATTTTCAACAGCGGATCTACCTCGCGCCGGAAGGTATCAGGATCATCGATGCTGCTCGCAACCTGAATATAAAGCTTTTCACTGCGCTTAATGGCGACAAAATCAATCTCTTTTTTGTACAGCACACCAGCGTAGAGCTCATACCCACGGCGAAGCAATTCGATTGCAACGATATTCTCAATCATCCTGCCGTAGTCTGCGTTCTTTGTCCCGAGCTTGGCGTATTTGAAGGAATGGTCGCTGAGATAGTACTTGTCATTTGACGCCAAATACCGTTTCCCTTGAATGTCATACCGTCTGATTCTGTAAAACGCAAAAGCGTTGCAGAGATATTTGATATAGGCGCCGATAGTTCGGTCGTTTGTATTGACCTGTTCGCTTTTGAATGCCGCTGCAACACTGCGGGTAGATGTTTGGTTAGAGATGTTATCAATCAGGAAATCGCACAGGCGCTCCATCAGCGGCATATTGCGGATTCGATATTTTCGCTGGATGTCCCGAACGATAAGCGTATTGAAGACATCCGAGATATAGTCATATTTTGATTCCGGCGTCTTATACAGATAGGAGCCGGACATGCCGCCCTCCTGAATATAGCGGTTGAAAGCGGCATACTGATCCGTCAGCTCAAAGTATTTCATGAATTCGCTGAACGAAAACGGAAACACTTCAATCTCAAAGGTGCGCCCGGTGAACAGGGTTGCAAGATCACTGCTCAGCAAAAATGCATTTGAACCGGTGATATAGATATCATATTTCTCAGAAGCGTGAAGGCTGTTGATCGCTTTCTCAAAGCC
>Ga0310695_10014004_pt1 | contig 10913 bp, 8 predicted proteins | sample RumenRJG_04DNA_FD_203882 | JGI IMG/M metagenome (GOLD analysis project Ga0310695, IMG submission 203882) | Bovine rumen microbial communities from Lethbridge, Alberta, Canada - RJG_04 (v2) (version 2) | ecosystem: Host-associated > Mammals > Digestive system > Stomach > Rumen | place: Canada... | reverse complement strand
CTAATCGCCAGCTAATCAGAAGGGCAAATCCAGGGCTTACAGAGACGATCTGAGACGAACTCAAAAAGACAGCGGAGTTGTTTCTAAGCCTTACAATTCCTGACAATTTATAGCTTTGCCTGACGAGGATGAGTAGAACTCTTCTGAGCATAGGGGAGTTAAGTTCCGGCTCGTGGCATATTCATGAAGAGCAGTACGGGGAGGGGCCGGCTGGGGAGGTCAATTCCGGAAAAGTGCACTTCGGGAAAGTGCATTCCGCAGAACCGCTTCCTGCGGAGGGATTGTCCCATATCTACGCCAGTGCTTTTGCGAAGGATGCGCCGGTGTATTCACGTCTGATGTTTCCTGCTGCTGCGTACGCGTACAAAGCACTTCCCGGAGCGGAGCTGCTTTCAAAACCGGTCATGAGCAGCACGGAGGATTACTATGCCTCATTTGTTCAGTCCCTTCATGCGGCAGACTGGGTTCATATCGGCAGGGAAGAGTATCTTGAAAAAACGGATGGCATCTGCCCGTTTTGCGGTCAGCCGCTGCCGACGTCTTTTGAGGAATCTCTGCACAGACTTTTTGATGACGCATTTGAGGCGCAGATGAGTGCGCTTCGCTCATATGAATATGCCTTCAAAACGGAGATGAACCGGATCTATCCGGTGTTTTCGTCCTGGCTGCGAAATCCGTTCCCGGAAATTGCTGCGGACGGCAGTGCTGCCGTGCTGATCGCGGAGCTGAAGGCGCGCATTACGGAAGCGGTAAATAAAATCCATGAGAAAACCCTTCGGCCGGGTTTTACTCCGGATCCGCCGGATTTTGATGATCTTCTTGATAAACTGCAGATGTTGGCCGACCGGATCAACCGCCGGATCGATCAGCACAACCGGATCACCCGTGAGCAGAAGAGCGAACAGGAGCGCTGCAGGCGGATGGCCTGGCAGATCCTGGCACAGCAGTTCGAGCCGTCCCTGCGTGCTTTTATGGGTATTGTACGTACGAATGATGCGAAGCGGGCGCAGATACGCCAGAGGCAGGAAAAAATGCTTTCTGAAAAACAAAGGCTGGAGGATATGATCCGGCAGCAGGAGAGCAGAACGCAGAACAGCCGGGAGGCGGTCGATGCCGTCAACAGAATCCTGGCGGCAGCACGTTACCAGGGCTTCTCGCTGCGGGAGAGACCGGGCACGGAGGGCATCTATGAGATCGTCCGCCCGGACGGAACCCTGGCGAATTCGCTCAGCGACGGTGAGTATAACATGCTCACGTTTCTGTATTTCTTTCAGCAGGCCATCAGGAAGGGAGGATGGGATGAGTCGCCCCAGGGGACAGCGCTTCCGCGGATCCTGATCCTGGATGACCCGACAAGCGGACTTGACCAGCGCGGCAAAAAGATCGTCGCATCACTTATTGCACAGCTTTCGGACCAGTGCCGGCGCGGCGTTCCCGCTTCACCGGATGGTCCTGTGATCGCGCAGATCTTTCAGTTCACGCATGATCTTGCGTATTTCCGCTCATTCATGGAAATACGGAAGGAAGCCAGGGGAGACGCCTGGATCCAGCTGCGAAAGCAGGATGGCGTGACGAGGCTGGAGATAAAGGGAGATGGAAGATGACAACCACGGGGTCTGGTCCCTTGGCTGCATTGAACAACCACGGGACCAGACCCCGTGGTTGCATTTAACCAGGATAAGGAACCGGAAGATTATGTTAAAAGTTGTGATTGTTGATGACGAGCCGATGATATGCAGTCTGATTAAGAATCTTGTGGACTGGGAGGAGCTTGGGTATAAGATCATCGGAACCGCATTTACGGGTATCGATGCCCTGGAGGTAATCCTCGCCTCACATCCAGATGTGGTGATTACCGATATCAGGATGCCCGGGTATGATGGCCTTGAGCTGATCCGGCGTACGAAAGAAGCCGGATTGGAGCCGGAGTTTATTATGATCAGCGGGTTCCGGCAGTTTGAATATGCGCAGACCGCTATGAAATACGGCGTTAAATACTATCTTCTGAAGCCGATCGAGGAGGATAAGGTTGTTGAGATCATGGAGGAAATCCGCTCCGGAATAGAGGAGCGGCTAAGAGAAGCCGGATATCAGCGATCTCTTGAAAAACAGATTGCTGAAGGAAAAGACAGGATGAAGAGACGGTTTCTGTCATCTATGGTTTACGAAAACAGCTTTATGCAGGGTCCGTCAAGCCGTGATTCGGTCAACCGGGAATTCAGCACCAGTTTTTCGGAAGGCTGTTATCGGGCTGTTTATGTCAAAGTCGATGTTGAGACGGACGAAGAGAAGTACCTGCATACGGTACTCGAACATGTATCACTGCTGATTGCGGATGAATTGTCGTTCGCAAAGGAGCAGGTTTCCATTGAAACACATTCCGGTGTTATCTCTCTGTTCAACTATTCTGCAGAGCAGGAGGACATGGTCAGAGAAGTGATCGTGCGGATCGATGAGAAGGCCGATGCTTTTCTTGAGCAGTTCGAAGGGTTTCATGCGGTAGTAGGAGCAGGCATCAGAACCAGTGATTTTTACCGCTCCCGGGAATGTATACAGTCAGCCATTGATGCAATAAAGTACCGGATCCGGATTAAGGATCGGGTCATCTTTTTTGACGCCTATTCTTTCCGGCCTTATCATGTCAGTGATTTCATTACCCCCCAGAAGAAGCAGGACTTCCTGGCCAAAGCGCAGGCCTGTGATCATCAATCCATTGAGGAAATGCTTTACAGAGATTTTCATGAGATACGGAGGGCGGCGCCGGAATACTCGCCGGTGTGTTATTTTGATGTGTTTTCTGCTTATATGGAACTTCTTCAGGCACTGTGCAGAGAGCATGATTATTACGACGACGGCATGAAAGCTGTATTTGCAGATATGAATCAGGAGATGGATTCCGTTACTTCTGCAGAATCGTTATTGAAAATTGTTTTGAAAACTGCGAAAGGGTGCCTTGAACGGATCGAAGAATCCAGAAGAAACCGTTCGATCAGACCAGTGCGTACGCTGAAGGAATATATTGAAGCAAACTATCAGGATGAGATCAGCCTGAATCGGCTTGCAGATCTCGTGAATCTGAATGCAAGCTATGTTAGTTCAATGTTTAAGAAGGAGACGGGAAAGACCTACTCCGAATATCTGACAGACGTCCGGATCCGGAAAGCTAAGGATCTGCTTGTAGAAACAGGAGACAGTATCGGAATGATCGCAGAGAAAACGGGCTATCATGATGCAAGGTATTTCAGCAAACAGTTCTCCAGGATCGTCGGATTAAAACCTTTTGAATACAGAAAACTGTATTCCTGAGAAAACACAGAGTGCTCCGCGTTTCCGGGAAACAATTACACCTGCCTTTACACCTGCTTTTGCATCTGTCTTTACACCCGCCGGCGTTTCGGAATACAGAGGAAGTACTGACTTGATCAGTACGCAGTACTTCTCTGACTGCGGCGTCCTTTGTTTATGGAGAGAACCCATGAAAAAAGCAGCTTCCTTTTCCCTGCACAATATCAGGAACCTGAAAAAGATGATGATGGTTCAGATCCTGCTCTGCGGGATCGGTATGGTTCCGTTTCGGCATCTGCCCACGGCAGCCGTATTTGGTATTCGCATGGCGGGAGTCCTTTCCGCTCTGCTGATTTTTGTATGTTATGAGCAGTGTATCGTGAAGTCATCCCTCAGACTGAGCGAGATGCTTCTTGCTTTTCAAAAGAATGAAGTGATCGAGCCGGAATTAGTTTTTTCAGACGAGTCTGATATGACCAGTATCATCAAGCGTATCATCCATTCGATCGGAAGTATTTCCCTGAAACAGAAAAATGCTGAGATCCTGATGAAAAACGCAGAGATCAACAATCTGCAGGATCAGATCAACCCTCATTTTCTCTACAACACCCTGGAAGTGATCCGGGGAGAGGCGTTGATGAAGGGCGAAAGAAAAATTGCGGATATGACGGCGGCTCTTTCAAATTACTTTCGTTACAATATCAGCCGCAAGGATGTGTTTGTACATCTCGAGGATGAACTGAAAAACAGCATGAACTATTTCAATATTCAGAAAAGGCGGTTCCTGGACAAGATTTCGTGTGATATTGAGTATCTTGATGTTAAGGCAGAGGATGTCAGACTGCTTTATATACCAAAACTTATCCTGCAGCCCGTCATTGAAAATGCGGTCTATCACGGCCTGGAACTCAAACTTGGCCCCGGCAGAATAGGCATCATCATTACTGCTGATGAGAAAACGCTGCGGATCTGTGTCGAAGACGACGGGTTGGGAATGTCCGCCGAAAAGCTTGCGCAGGTCAACGGTAACATGGAGCCAGCATCCCGGGAAGGCCACACATCTCATAATGGTGTCGCATTGAACAACATCAGAAAACGGCTGAAGCTCTACTGGGGCGAGCAGGCGTTTATGTATGCGGAGAGTCAGCTGAATGTCGGTACGCGTTTTCACATGTGTATGCCCAGACTGGAAACTCCGCCCGATCCGGATACCATCAGTTACGAGGGGGAAACGTCCGGGGATCATTCCGGTACCGCAGGTGGATTTATGTGAAGGCCAGGAGGTGACCGGGGGATGATTAAGATCATTCCGGTACCGCAGGTGGATTTATGAATCAGACTGTATTTGAACTCCGAAAAATATGTAAGGAAAAAGCCGGCAGGATCGTTCTGTCGGATTTTTATCTGTTGCTGCGCAGAGGGGAGATCGTCAATCTGATCGGCCTGGAGGGATGCGGCCATGAGGAGCTGCGTTCCATGTTTTTGTATAATGAACCGATTTCCTCCGGATCTGTTTATTACGACGGACGGCAGATCAAAACAATAGAAGAGCTTCCGCTGGAACGCTATCACGGTATTTTCTATATCGGAAACAAAGACCTTCTGATTCCTGATTTGACGGTTGCAGAGAATCTTTATATCGTTGAGAAGATGAATTATTTACAGTTCTCCGTGTCTTTAAGAAAAATGATCCGGCAGGCGGAGGAACTGTTCTCCCGGTTTCGTATCGATCTCGACCCTTCCAGAAAAGCGGGCAGCCTTGATCGATTTGAAAGTGCACTGGTACGCTTTATGCGGGCATATATCAAACGCGCAAAGATCATGATCGTAGATGATCTGCTGGATGATTACTCGCAGGAAAGGATCGCACAGCTTTGTGAGATACTGAAAGCGTTTCAGAACGATGGCATATCAATTTTGTGGATGAACAATTATCCTGATGATGTTTCAAGAATTGCCGACAGAGTGGAGGTGATCCGCGACGGAAAAAATGCATTCGGCTTTCGGAAGGGGGCGTTTGATCCAGAACTGATACAGAGAACAATGATCGGTGAAATCTCGCTTGATGCGGAGCATGGGGAGCATCAGATCGGATCTGATGACGTCTTTTCCGCCGTATCGCTTACCGGCGGATCGTTATGTGATATATCATTTTCCTGTTATAAAGGTGAGATACTGGGACTATACGATATCCAGAACAGATTCAATAAAAAACTGTATGAGATCCTGTCCGGGAAACAGCCGTATGAGGGAGAGTGCTGTGTCTGCGGTAAAATACTTAAAACCGGCTCCAATGATGTGCTGCTCAGGGGCGGCGTTGTTCTGATCAACGGGGAGGATTATCAGAATATGATCTTCCGAAATCTTTCCTTGGAGGAAAACCTTTCCATGGCGTCATGGAAAAAGGCGGCGCGCGGGATCTTTTTAACGAGGCGTGTCCGGAAATATCTTTATACCGTAAGCAGGCAGCTGGCCGTGCAGTATCAGATCAACAGGCAGGTGAGTACGGTTAACCGCCAGGAGGCGGTAAGGATTATTTTTAACAGGTATCTGCTGTCAAAACCGTCGGTTTTTTTCTGCTTTCAGCCCTTTTTGAGGCTGGATGCTGTTTCCAGAAATTTTCTTTCTGAGTTTTTCTCTTCCGTATGTAAAAATGGCTGCGGTGTCGTACTGGGAAGTGCAAACCTGAGTGATCTGGAAACGATCTGTGACAGGATCCTTGAAATTCACCACAACCGGATCGTAAGAACAAGAGTAAAGGGTACGGATTACTGAGCGGGCGTCAACAGAAAACTCCCAAAAAAAATGCACATTTTTCAAAATATGACGGATTGATGGTCTATGCCTGTTTTTATATAATTTAATTGGTAAGGCTAACCCATCATTTTTGCTAGGGAGGAAAAAAATGAAGAAAATTTTAGCTTTGACATTGGCGGCAGCGCTTACGATTCCGGCGGCAACATCAGTTTTTGCAGAAGAGGAAAAGGATGTTAAGGATATTAAGATCGGCTTTGCTGTGAGTGACATGTCCGATGCCTTTTTTGCACATCTTGTTCAGAACATACAGGATTATGCTGATGAGGTAGGTGTTACGCTTACGGTAAAAGAGGCTCCGGAAATCATTGATAAGATCACCGCGATCGAAAACTTTGTGGAAAGCGGATGTGATACGGTCATCTGCCATGTAACGGATGCGGACGCATTAAAGGATGCTGCAATGAGCGCGGAGGAAGCCGGTGTTCACTTCGTTTCATATGACTCTGATATCGAAGGAACCGATGGCTTTATCGGTATTGACAACTTTGAATACGGATATGCCATCGCTAAGAATGCGGCAGAATGGATCAATGAGAATCTTGCTGATCTGGAAGAAGTAAAAGTTGGCGTATGCAATTATCCGGATTATCCGTTCCTGGTTGTCCGTGAGGAAGGTATTCTGGCTGCCCTTGAAGAAATATCGCCCAATGCAAAGGTCGTTGTTTCTGCAAAAGCGGGATACACGCCGGAGGGTGTTGACGTAGGTGATGCATGGGTTCAGTCCAATCCTGACCTGAATGTTGTCGTTGGTATTAATGATGCCGGTGTGCTTGGCGTTTATGAGGCATTCAAATCCGCCGGTATCGAGAGAGATGACCTGGCCATGTTCGGCGGTGACGCTGTGGATGATGCGCTGACGGCTCTGAAAGACGGCGGTGCATTCAAGGCTACTGTCAGCACGAATATGCTTAAGCATGCCAACATGTTTGTGGACATGAGCATTGAACTGGCCCAGAAGGGTGAGCTTGAGAACAGGGAAGTGTTTTTCCCGCTTCTTCCGATCACTGCCGAGAACGTTGACGAATATATGGAGAGCCTTGAATAACAGGAACGCCCTTATATTCATGCAATGATCAGAATGAATTTGGACTGCCGGCTGATTGCGGGCCGGCAGTTCCCTTTTTTCACAGAACGAATAACAACTGCGTAAAGGAAGCATGTGATCAAGTAAGAATGCGGTCACGGAAGAATGCGATCACGGAAGAATGCGGTTAACGATGAATGTGATCGATCAGGAATTTAATAAAGGAAGAATTCATGAATAACATACTGGAATTAAAAAATGTTACAAAAAAATATCCCGGTGTGATTGCCCTGAAGAATGCATCCCTTGCGATCCGTGAAGGAGAAGTACATGCACTGGTCGGAGAAAACGGAGCCGGCAAGTCCACACTGATCAAGACCATAACCGGAGCTATACAGCCGGAGGAAGGGACGATCATATATCAGGGAAAAGAATATAGCGGGCTGAACCCGATCCTTTCGGGACAGATCGGTATTGAAGCAATCTATCAGGAATTTAACCTTGCCCCGGATCTTACGGTCGAAGAAAATATATTCATGGGAAACAAGGTAAACGAGGGTGTTTTTGTTAATAAGCGGCTGCGTACGGAGAAAGCGCTTGAAATACTGAGATCACTGAATGTGGATATCAAACCGCAGACATTGGTCAAGGATCTGACCGTTGCCTATATGCAGTTGGTGGAAATATCCAAGGCGCTGGCAAAAAACGTACGTCTTCTGATCATGGATGAGCCGACCGCACCTCTGACCGACAATGAAGTGGCTATCCTGTTCCGGCTCGTGAAACAGCTGAAGGAACAGGGGGTTTCCATTATCTATATTTCTCATCGGCTGGAAGAAATATTCCAGCTTTCCGACAGAGTTACGGTCATGCGTGACGGGGAAGTGATCAAAACGGTAGATACAGACCAGACAGACAAGGAACAGCTGATCTTTGATATGGTCGGACGGCCATTGCAGGAAACATATCCGCAGAGGCCGAAAAGTACGGGTAAGGTGCTGCTGGAGGTTAAGGATCTGTCCGGGCCCTCAAATCAGAAAACAAGCTTCTGCCTTCACCAAGGAGAGATCCTGGGGCTGGCGGGGCTGGTAGGTGCCGGGAGAACTGAAATTGCGCGTCTTATCATAGGGGCGGATAAAAAAACAGGGGGCCAGGTTCTGCTCGACGGCAAACCGGTTGACATCCAGTCGCCCAAGGATGCTGTTGAAAACGGGATCGCGTATGTATCTGAAGACCGGAAAAATCTTGGCGTATTGCTGAAAATGTCGATCAGATGGAATATTACACTGCCTATCCTGAAAAGACTCTCACATCTGAGCTTCATCGATTTCAAAAAGGAAGAGGAGTGTGTCAACCGGTACAGGGATGCGCTGAAGATCAAGACACCGTCCATTAACCAGCTGGTCGGGAATCTTTCCGGAGGAAACCAGCAGAAGGTTGCCGTCGCAAAATGGTTGGCCAGCGAGTCAAGGATACTCATTCTTGATGAGCCGACGAGGGGCATCGATGTAGGTGCAAAACAGGAAATGTATGAGCTGATCAATGAGCTGACCCGGCAGGGAATGGGCATTCTGATGATTTCATCTGAAATGGAAGAGATCATGGGAATGTCGGACCGGATGATCGTTCTTGCGGAGGGGAAGGCTGTCGGTGAGCTTCAGAAGGAAGAGTTCACGCAGGAGCGGATCTTAAAATACGCCTCGAACATTACGGCACAGGAGGGTTAAACAGATGGATGCTGTAAAAAACTTCATGAAACAATACTTCGTAGTTGTGATACTTGGTTTACTGATCGTTCTTTTTGGTACAGCAAGTCCTAAATCTTTCCTGACGTTTTCAAATATGTTCACGATCGTCCGTCAGTCATCCATCATGGGGATTGCCACGGTGGGCCTGCTCTTTGTGATGGTAGCCGGCGGTATTGATCTTTCGATCGGATCGGTTGTTTCGATGGAATCCATTCTGGCGGCCGTTCTGATCGCACGAGTCGGAATGGGACTGTTTCCTTCATATCTGATCAGTCTGCTCGTTTCCACCGCAGTCGGTCTGCTCACCGGATTTATTGTTATCAAAACCGGTATCTTTCCGATGATCGGAACACTCGCGATGCAGATTATTCTGCAGGGTATTGCCTATCTTGTCTGCGGAGGAATGCCTGTTTCGGGTCTGCCCAATGTCGCAAAGGTCATCGGACAGGGATATGTAGGTCCGGTTCCCATCCCTGCATTATTGTTTGTCATCGTGATCATTGTTGCATCTGTTGTTCTGAACCGGACTTATCTGGGACGTCATTTCTATGCGATCGGCAGTAATGAAGAAGCCGCCAGACTGTCCGGCATTAATACCTGGAAGCTGAAAGTGGCAACCTACGGGATCGGCGGATTCCTTTCCGGCCTTGCCGGTCTGATCATGCTCGGGCGCGTCAGTTCCGGACAGCCCACAGCCGGCCGGAATATGGAGATGGACTGTCTGACTGCGGCTGTGATCGGCGGCGTCAGCCTGACAGGCGGTGAGGGAAAGATTTCCACGGCAGTTTGCGGCGTACTGATCATAGGGGTACTGACGAACGGCATGACTATTCTGAATATCAGTGAATACAATCAGCAGGTGATCAGGGGACTGATCTTCCTTGGAGCAGTATGTCTGGACGGTATTCAGAAAAAGCTTGGAAGCCGGAGCAGAGTGTGAGGAGAAAGTATAGAGAGGTTCGGAGATGTATTATCGAAAATATCTGACACCTGAATATGGTGAAGTCGCTCCGGAAGTGGAAATCATGCAGCCACAGGAAATTGACCTTAATAATGCCAGGGCCTGGCGGATCCAGAGTGATTTCGAATCCATCGCTGCAATGACAGCCGCGGTTAAAAAGTGCAATTGCTATACGAAACTGATGCAGGCTGTTACGGACGATATAGTATGTGACTTCGGAGAAGGGCCGATCCGGGTTCGTGTCTACCGTCCCTCCATACAGGCGGAAAAACTTCCCGTACTGATTTTTTATCATGGCGGGGGATACATGATGAACAGCATCGAAGTATACGAATATGTATTCCGTTACCTGTGTGTTTCCGGGAACGTCATTGTGGTTGCACCGGACTATCACCTCGCTCCGGAATATAAATTCCCGAAGGGCCTGGAGGAAGCCTACCAGACTGTTCTTTGGACAAAGAAGGGGATCTCGCGGTTCGGAGGCGATCCGGAGAGCCTGTTTGTCTGCGGAGACAGCTCCGGCGGTAATTTTGCAGCCGTAGTTTCCTTTTTAACGAAAGAAAGGTCAGGCCCTGACCTGAAAGGACAGATCCTGATCTTCCCTGTCACAACTAACTACGAAGAAGAGATGACTGATTCCGAAAAGAGATATGAACATGGGTATTTCCTTGAGTTTAACGGAACCCAATATCCGCTGATGCCATATTTTAATGATATTTCGGAAACAAAACTGCCGGAAGCATCACCACTTCTGAAAGAAGATCTGTCAATGGTTCCGCCGGCCTGCTTTATCAATGCGGAATGCGATCCTCTGCTCGATCAGGGATTGATGTATGCGGCAAAATTAGAAGATCAGGGAGTTCCTGTTGAATACCATATTATGAGGGGAATGGTTCATGGATTTATCAACTGGACTTACAGGGAAAGCTTTCGGGCACTCGACCTGACGACTGAATATATGTGGAACAACCACGGGGTCAGGTCCCATGGTTGAACAACCGCGGAACAACCGCAGGACCGGGGAACAACCGCGGTTGTTCATTGTTACACCAGTCTGCGGCAGGCCACCGGTGTGTTG
>Ga0310695_10014003_pt1 | contig 10913 bp, 3 predicted proteins | sample RumenRJG_04DNA_FD_203882 | JGI IMG/M metagenome (GOLD analysis project Ga0310695, IMG submission 203882) | Bovine rumen microbial communities from Lethbridge, Alberta, Canada - RJG_04 (v2) (version 2) | ecosystem: Host-associated > Mammals > Digestive system > Stomach > Rumen | place: Canada... | reverse complement strand
GACTTGCTCCTTCCGGTCGAGCGCAGAATTGACAGCATCGATAACCTCTTGAGAAAAAGGACCTTTCATCCGTTTCTGCTGGCGTAGACGCTGGATATCGACAATGTTAATCTCTGGCAGTTCGATGTTCTGATAGCGCTCTGTCATCGCCACATACCCTGCTTTTCCATTGGTGGTGTTGTAGTAGGTTTCCACACTCGGGGTTGCAGTTCCGTGAACCACTTGGCAGTTGCCTAATTGATGGGCGAGCATCACGGCACAGGAACGGGCATGATAGCGAGGAGCGGGGTCTTGCTGCTTGTAGGAGGCTTCATGTTCCTCATCCACAATAATTAGCCCCAAATTACTGAAGGGCAGGAAAATAGACGAGCGAACACCAAGAATCAATTGATAGGGGTTCTCCGATAGTTGTTTCTTATAGACCTCCACACGCTCCGCATCGGGAAACTTGGAGTGATAGACCCCCATGTCTTTGCCGAAAAACTGGCGCAGACGGTCTGTGATTTGAGTGGTAAGGGCAATCTCGGGCAATAGATAGAGTACTTGACGTCCCTCGTCGATGTATTTCTTGATGAGGTGGATATAGACCTCAGTCTTACCACTTGAAGTGACGCCATGCAACAAAGTCTGGGCTGTCGGACTTGTCTGGCCAGCCTGACTCATCTGCCCGGTACTGTCTCCTAGAGCAAAACTTGAACAGATGGCATCTAAGGCTTTCTGCTGATTGGGATTAAGTTTGTGAATTTCAGCTATTGGTCCCGTTCCTCCATCGTTATCAAGGCGAGAGGTGGTCACTTCGTATGGAGACAGTACCTTTTTCTGCACCAAAGCATTGAAAGCGCTTGTCACCCCACCCGTCTTCTTCATCAGAAGGCTCTTGGGCACAGGATTCTTCTCCAAGCCTGTGACCTCGTTGTCCTCTATATAACCAGACAGTTGCAGGTAGGTCACCACCATCTCTTGTTGCTTTACCGACCGTTGGAGGGCATTGAGCAAGGTGTTGAGACGGTCGGGCCGCAAGTCACCGGCAAGACGCACCATCACTTCGGTCTTAGGACGGTAGCCCACCCTGAGCGACTCCTTCACACTCACCAATCCTTTGGCCATGAGCGAAGTGACCACCGGCAACACTGAGTTCATGCCACACGCTTTCTGCAATGCAAGGATATTGATCTCCTTCTCTCTTTCTATGGCCGTGAAGACGATGTTCTCACGGTCTGTCAGTGGACAGGTTGCCTCATACCCTTCGTTGAGCACGATGACGGTCTCACTCTCTAGCTTCATCCCTGAAGGTAATGCCGCCTTATAGACATCACCGAGGCTGCACATATAGTAGTCGGCTATCCACCGCCACAGCCGCAATTGTTGACTGGTCACCACGGGAGCCTTGTCAAGCACGTCCATGATATCCTTCACCTCAACGCCACTGGTGTTTTCATCGTGAACAGCAAGTATGATCGCCGTATAGATTTTCTTCGCCCCGAACTGCACCACAACCCTCTTTCCCACCGCCATATCAGACGTGAGATGAGCCGGCACCGAGTAGGTGTAGGAGTCAGCAAGCGGCAAAGGGAGAATGACATCTACGAACATCATAAGACAAAATTACTTGTTTTTAATGAAACAAGGAGTAGATAATCTCAAAAAAAATAGTATTAATAAAAAAACGAACGGAGAAGGTTCTATTACCCTCACCGTCCGTATGCAAATTATAACATAAAACAAACTCACCATACAACTTTCTCACTGACGAGTTTGCCATCGAAGGTCTTAGAACGCACGATGTAGATGCCCGGGATAGTGGGTTTTCCATCCAACATCATACCGTCCAGAGAGTAATAGACGCTGGAAGATGCTGTTTTCGTAGTTGCGGTGATAGGATGGATGGCGGTGTAGGTGGTCTGCTGCTCCATCAGGACACGGTTTTTGGACCTGTAGTCGGCGGCATACATGTCGGCCTCCTCATAATCGGGATGCACAGTGCTGTCGAAATACACCGCGAGACTCTGGTGTTGGGTGTCGGAAACATCGAGCAAAGCCACCGAAGTGCCAGCCTGTGTGGAGTTGCCGGAGATAGAGATGGCTTTTCCGTCACTCACATTGGTGATTTTGTAGTAGCCGTCCTCCTCAAGTGTGAAGCACCACTTCTGTCCCTCGCTGTCGCTCTCGTCCATCAATCGCATACTGCCATAGACCGATTCCAGAAACTTTCCTGGCTGGTCTTTCAATTCGAGACGAAAGACGTAGGGATTGTCTGTCGCATGGAAGATGAAACAAGTATTGCTTGCCTCGTCATCTTGCAATTTGAAAGAGTTGGTCGGTCGGCTCACAATGCGGTCGGAGTATTTCTCCAAAAGGTAGCCTTCCATACCGTCCTCAATCTTTGCCACACGCCGTTTGTCGTAGAGGTGGTCGAAGACAGAGAGGTCCCAATTGCTGTACCAGCGCACAGCGGGATAGCCCGAACGGATGCTCAACGGCAGCCATACATATTTCGAAGACCCCACATTGCCAGAGTTCCAACGGTCGCCCATATAGATGAAACAGCGGTCGCGTCCCTGCACAGGGAAAACGTAGGCTGGCTGCGAGGTATAGCATTTCACATTACCGTCATCGACACAGAAATCCACACCCCAGGAGTTGTTGGCATAAAACTCACGACCGTAACTCCAGTCCTGCAAAGGATTATTATTCCAGATGTAGCGGCCACGATTGGGGTTCCAACCGTCGCAACCTGAGAACAAGCACCAGTAGGTACCGCCGTAACTGAACATGGAAGCCGCCTCATAGCGCATACCCAACACCTCGATACTCTCCTCGTCGGTGGGTTTGGTGAAGTCGTCTGAAAGTCGGATAAAGTGCGTCTGGTAGTTGGTGTTGGTAGCACTCACATGGTAAGCATTGCCATCGGCATCAAGGAAGAGCGTCTGGTCGCGAGAGTCACATCCGTTGGGACGGAACACACCATCCTCTGTCAGAGTATATGGACCAGTGATTTTGTCGGAAGTGAGTACCGCCACTTTAGCCTGCCCATAGTCAGACCCATTCTCCCAATGCAGCCACATCACGTACTTGCCAGTCCGTGCGTTATAGACCACTTTCGGACGTTCGAAGGTTCGTCCCTGTGCCACATCCACACAAGCATCGGTCATATTGCCCGTTGGCGACATGGCATTCGACAACTTCTTCCACTTGTAGAGGTCGGTGGAGGAATAACAACTCACGCCGTTGCACTTGCTTCCGTCGCGGGTCTCTCCGAACCAGTAATATGTCCCGTCGAGATACTGCACACAACCGCCATGTGCGTTGATGGCTGAGCCGTTGGTGTCGTTCCATGTCTCACCGGGTTTGAAAGACGACTGGCAGTGAGCGCCGAGGCTTACTGTCAGTCCGAGAGTTACAACTTGAATGAAATGCTTCATAATGTTGGTTAATTGGAATTGAAATCGGGAGTTAAAAGGAGAGTTAATTCGCTGTGCTCATGGAAGTTAAAAAGGATGTTACATTGTTGGTCTACAAAAACCACCGTCCACTTTGACTCCCTTTTTAACTTCTACTTTAACTTCCTTTTTAACTCCCTTTAATTCATCGAGAAGTCTGATATTAATAACTTACCTTGATGCTCTTTCGCTGACCATCTTGGACGACAAGCACGATATACACCCCTCGGCCAGGCAGGGCAATGCCTGTGCCATCACGGTAAGCAGGATGCAACGACTGTGCCGCTCCGTTGGTACTATAGACTGCCACCTGTGCGCCCGAAGCACCCGTGAGCGTCAGCATTCCGTCACTTACCTTGGCCTTGATACCTAATTCCTTATCGGCATTGACACCTTCCACTGCCGTGTAGATGTCGATTTGTTGCAGGGTTGGGAATGCCGGTGCGTATGCGCCTGTGTTGTCGAAGGTGAAGTACTCGATGTCGGCGCCGTTGTTCTCAAAACCTATCTGCTGCTTGATGAGTCGGCTCACACCAGTAAGTTTGGTGTCATCCACCTGCAGGCCACTGACGCTGGCACCCCACTTGGCGCGCTCCAAGTAGAGACTCACACGAATCTGCTTGGTGTTGGCCTTGGTCTCGAACTCCGTCGAGTAGGTCTTATAGTCATTGCTGGTCACCTTGATGGTCTGCTTGTTGTCATCGTTCTGCAGGTCGTAGATGCGGATGCTTCCAATCGGGTCGGAACCGTAGATGCCACCCTTTGCCAAACAAGAGAATCGATAGTACTCGTTCGGTGCGACATCCACAATCTGGCTGATTTCACCGGCAGCCCAGCCATCGCTCCACATATAGCGGTTCAGCTTCATGGCGTGGTTGTTCTGGTCAACCTCGTTGTTGCGCTCGTCAGTAACGATGTCCTGATAAGAGTTATACTGGTCGTAAGGATATACATCCCATCCTTCAATACGGGTCACGATGGAACGGGAGCCAGAGTAGTCAAATTCACCCTCGAAACCAGGATTCTTGAGCAGATTCTTCACCACTGGTCCATTTTCGTACGACCAGTCGGCCTGCGGAGCAAGGTCTGCCACACGCATGGAGTCGATGGTGATGCCATCGCGATAGACGATAACGCGCTCGTCGGGAGTCACGGCATAACGGTAGGTATGATACTCGCCATCGGTGTTGTAGAAGGTGCCTCCGTTCGACGGGTTGCTCAAACCCTCATCGCTGATGAAGCAGTTGGTGCCATTGTAGAGACCGATGCCTGTGGCATTGACATATCCCTTGAAGCCCACGCCCTTGTCGGTGGTGGCGAAAGGATAGAAGTTCTTGCTGGCGTCATCCACTTTCACACGGGCTTCCACGGTATAGCCTTTCTCTCCCGGGGCGAATCCATCGAAGGTCTTTGTCTCGTCGGTACCACCGGCATAGACAGGAGAGCCCGAGATGTCCTTCGGCTCAAGGTCGGAACAATAGCCAATGATGTTGACGGTTGCACGTTTGTCGCCGGAACGAAGAACCACCTTGCCCACATTCTTCTTGCGATAGGTGTTGTTGGTCACTGTGATGGTGGCTTTTGACTTGCCTGCCTCAATCTTGGTGGGATAAACCGAGAAACCGGCAGTGGTGCTCACACTGACATCGCCCACGAGATTGGCAGCATTGACGGTGAAGGTCTTTGACTCACCTGTTCCAGCAATGATCATCTCATCCACAGAGGGTTCAAGTGTAGCCATAAGCGGTGCATAGGCTCCTGTGTTGTCGAAGGTGAAGTACTCAATATCGGCACCGTTATTCTCGAAGCCGACCTGTTGCTTGATGGTACGGGCCACACCCGAGAGTTTGGCATCATCTACCTGAAGGCCACTGACACTGGCACCCCACTTGGCGCGTTCGAGATAGAAACTCACTCGAATCTGCTTGGTGTTGGCCTTGGTCTCAAAGTCGGTGGCGTAGGTCTGCCAACTATCGCTGGTCACCTTGATAGTCTGTTTGTTGTCATCATTCTGCAAGTCATAGATGCGGATACTACCTAATGGATCAGAGCCGTAGATACCGCCCTTGGCCAAGCAAGAGAATGAATAGGTCTCGTTGGGAGCCACATTCACAATCTGGCTTACCTCACCTGCTGCCCAGCCATCGCTCCACATGTAGCGGTTCAACTTCATGGCGTGATTGTTCTGGTCAACGGTGTTGCTACGCTCGTCTCCCACGATATCTTGGTATGAGTTGTACTGGTCAAATGGATAGACATCCCATCCCTCGATGCGGTCAACGATGGAACGCGAGCCTGAGTAGTCGTACTCGCCCTCAAAGTCGGGATTCTTCAACAGGTTTTCTGCCACCTCGCCGTTCTCTTCCTGCCAGTCGCTCTGAGGAGCCAAGTCGGCCACACGAAGAGAGTCGATGCAGATGCCGTCGCGATAGACGATGACACGCTCATCGGGAGTCACAGCATAGCGGTAGGTGTGGTACTCGCCGTCAGTGTTGTAGAAGGTACCACCGTTGGAGGGATTGCTCAGGCTCTCGTCGCTGGTGAAGCAGTCCGTGCCGTTGTAAAGACCTATGCTTGTTGCGTTGACATAGCCCTTGAAACCAATACCATCAGCAGTGGTGGCAAAAGGATAGAAGTTCTTCGAAGCATCATCTACCTTCACACGAGCCTCCACAGTATAGCCGTTCTTTCCAGGAGCGAAACCCTCGAAGGACATTGTTTCATCGGTGCCTCCATTATAGACCTTTCCCGCAGTGATGTCCTTCTGTTCCAAGTCGGAACCACGGCTGGTAAGATTGATGTAAGCGCGGTAATCGCCCGAACGCATAATCACTTTACCCACGTTCTTACGGCGATAAGTGGTATTAGTAACGGTCACCTGAGCCTCCTCACCGGCTTTGACAGTGGTGACATCCACGGAGAAGCCAGATGTGGCTGTGATGGTGACGTCGTTCTGAAGGTCGGCAGCCGAAACGGTGAAGGTACGGCTGGCACCAGTGCCTTCGAGCAGCACGTTGGGTGTGGTGTAGCCTGAGCTGGGCATGGCCACCGCTGCCACATGCACTGTGATATCCTCATCGTCGCCCACGAAGTCGGCGGCAAAGACATTGGTCTGGAAAGCGAACCATCCCAAGAGGATACAAAACAAAGTTTTACTGATTGACTTATTCATATGATCTTGATTTTTCTTGTCAGTTTATTTTACCATGAACTTCTTGGTGATGACACGGCCTTCCACGTTCATCTGGATGATATAGACACCCTTTGCAGGAACTCCGCTGACAATGGCACCATTGAGGTTGAAAATCCTGGCGCCCTCAACCTTGTTGCCTGCCATGATGCTGTCGATGGCGGTGGCGATGGAGTTGAAGAGCTCGTAGTCGCGGTTGAGAATCTTCACCGCACGGTTGACGTCGGCCTGCAGGCGCGACTTCATGGCCTCCTCGCCTACGCCGATGGCGTACTCCAGTTCCTCGATGTCGTCAGCGGCCATGAATGAGCGGTAAGACTCAAGGGCGCTCTTTGCGGCATCGAGAAGAGCTTCGAGTTCAGAGTAGTCGACAGGTACGAATGATTCATCGAATGCATCGATAGCCTCCACGAGTTTGTCAGCCGCATCATCCACAGCCTGCTGATTGGCAGTGGTGGAATTCACGAAAGTCTGTGCCTCTTCGATGGCCTGCTGCAAGGCTGTGAACGACGACTCAGGGAATGTACCAGGTCCTTCACCCTTGAACTGGGCATTGTCGGTCAGTGTCTTCTGTGCGGCGGTAATGTTGTCTCTCAAGAGGGAGAAGTCGATGACCACTTTCTCAGTGGCGAAATCAGATGCAGCTGACTTGAGTGCCTCTGCAGCCTGCGTTACCTCGTCCTGGGTCTTGTTGATGTCATTATACACAACCTTGGCATCAGCGAGTGCAGTAGAATAGGCATCGAGCGCTTCTTGAGAGTAGTTGCCGTTGCAATCGCCCACCACAGCACTACCAATGGCTGACTCGGCTGCAGCAATGGCGCCCTTCAGTGCGCTTCGGTCAATGGTGTTGGCGCTGTCACGGAAAGTCTCGCGGGCCTCGTTGAGGTTTGTGATAGCCTTTTCGGCATCAGAAGCAATCTTGGCACTGCCAATAGCCTTTTTGAAAGCGTCGAGCACTGTCTGCTGATACTGTCCCTTATCCATACCCACGGTCACCGCGGCTGCCTCTGCCTCTGCCTGGGCAATCACAAGCGACAGGTATTCAGATGCCATGTTCTCGCTGTTGGCCTTGGCCTTGTAAGCGTCGATGGTGGCCTTGAGGTCAGCGGCCATTTGGTCGAGAGACTCCTGGTCTGCGGCTTTCTTGCTGGCTGCCTGTGCATTGGTGATGACCTCTGCATACTCACTGATCACATCGGGCATATACTCGCCCACCTTATAGCCTTCCACCATGCTCTCGGCGTATGCCTGAGCGGCCTCTACAGCCTCATTGAAGAGGGTGCGGTCGAGGTCCTGATATGTGATAACCAACCAGTAGGAATTCTGAACGCCCGACTTGTCGGAATAGACCTTGCTGCCATTGGCAGTGGCATCAGTACCAAAGTAAGTGCCTTTGCTGATGTTATAAAGACCAAGAAACTTGCCTGAGAGCTGCACGATGTTGAAGAGGCTGGTCTCGTCGGGCTCGCTGAGCCAACGGGTGTCGTAGGTGCCACTGACGGAGAGATAAGTTTCATTGGCCACGCTCTTCACATAGTAACTGCTACCCACCTTCTCCAAATATAACTTCTGAGCGTCAGCAGGTTTTCCTTCCTCTGCCAAGGTCGTGATGGTGGCATTGCCTTCCTCCACAGCAGTGAGCACGGCTCCGCCATAATGCTGGATATAATAGGTCAGCTCGGTGTCGAAATCACCCATGGGGTTGTAGGAGTTGCGGAAGACGCTCATGGCCTCATTGAGGGCGGCGACAATCTCGCCAGCAGTCGCAATGGTGGCGGTTTTCTTGTCGTTATTCGCTTTGTCAATGGCTGCTTGCAAGGCATCTACAGCTGACTGAGGCACCTGGTAGTATTCGGTACCCACCTCAGCGCTTTCAAGGAGCTCTTGAGCATTGGCGATGACGCCATCAACAATACCCGCTACAGAGTTCTCTGTAATGGTCCAGTGTGAGTTTTCTGCACTGGCAGACTTATCGCAATAGAGCGATGAGCCCGCTGTTGTGGCATCGCTTCCGAGATGTCCCTTGTTGCTGACATTCTGGATAGTATAGATACCCTCGCTGTATTGGGCGATGGTCCACTGAGCGGTATTGTTGCCTGTTTCTTCTTCCCAGGTGGTGTCCCAAGCGCTGGAACCCGACTTGGCCAGGTATTTGCCTGATGCGATATGCTGCAGGTAATAAGCGCCTGTGGTCTCGGCGGCTACAATCTTGAAAGGTTCACTTGCATCGCTGAGCACACCGTGGGTGTTGTCCTCTAAATAACCAAGATGTGAGCCCGATGACTGGGTGATGATGTATTCAGCCTCGGGATTGGGTTTGTTCACCGCATTGGCGGCAAACTCATCCATAGCGGCCTGGAGATATTCCTTGGCTGCCACGAAGTCCGTCATCTGCTGACTGGCGGCGATAGCAGCGGCGTATGCGTCGTAGGCTGACTTGGAATATTGGAAAAGACCATTACCGATGGCAGAAGATGAAATACCACTGATTTCACCTTGTGCCTTGTTCAACAGATCATTGAAGTTGTATTCAGCATCACGCTGGTCGGCAGGAACATACTCCTTGAGTATCCAGCGATTGTTGTTGCCAGTACCACCCTTATTAGAATAAACCGCACTACCGGGAGAAGTGTTGTCCACACCCATCACATTGTCGTATTGCTCGCTGTGAATCTGCACGTAGGTGCCACGGTCGATGATGGTGAAGATGGCCACAGATTTGGTCAGGTCCTGCTCGGCGCGGGCCTTGGTGTCCCATGAACCAGAACGATAGACGTAGTTGCCGTTGCCGTCTTTCATGTTGTAACCAGCGGCCTCTGCCCCATCGGGTACAGGAACAAAAGTAAACACCTGTGTCATGTCGTCTTCATCCAAGGGCTGAACTTTCACTGTTCCGCCATCGCCACCAGAAGAGAGTGCCACCTCTTGATTGGGATAGAGCAGAAACATATACTGTTTCCCCACTTGGAATGGCGGGTTGACATTCTTATTGTAGGTAGAGACAGCTGCATTGAGGTCCGTCACGGCTTGGTTCACAGCCTCCTGCGAGGCAGCGGCGGCCAGAACGGCTTTGGCTGCGTCAATGGCGGCCTGAAGTGCCTGACGTGTAGCAGTGGTGAACTGCCCTGGGTCGTTGCCTTCTTCGGTGGCCTCAAGACGAGCCTCTGCGGTGGCAATGGCTTCCGTGAGTCTGTCGAGCACGATTTCACCGCTGAGTTCTACCTCCATCAGAGAGAAACAGTCGAAAGAAGAGGCAGAGTCGAGCCATCTGAAATTGACAGTGAGAAAAGTGTACTCACCTGCCTCGAAAATGGTCTCGGTTTGTGTCCATTGATTCTGCACATAATTGATAGTGGCAATCTGACTGTCAGTGCCACGGTCGCTGTTTGCAAGATGCAAAGTGCTGTACTGAACGTTACCTGCATTGTTAGTGCGGTGTGCCCAGCAACTGAAAAGGTAAGTCTTGCCAGCGGTGATGGGGAAACTAGTCCTGATAGACTGAGCACCGCTGGAACCAGCACCGCCCAAAGCCTTGAGATAAGCCCCACCATCGGCGCCGCCAGAAGTCGGCACATCGAAATAACTGTCGCTGAGGTCTGACCCGTCACCAGCGATCCATCCTGTGGTACCATCATCGAACGACGGGTTCGAGATGATGTTGGCTCCCTTGACGATGTACTTGCCTGTGTTGGTGGTGATTTCGTCACCAATCTCATAGACGTACTTCTGGGCTCCCGCTGTAAGGAAGCCTGCCAAGCATACCAACAAGAAAATGAGTTTTTGTTTCATCGAAGTGGTTTATTAAGTTAATAGTGTTAATAGTTTATCTTGTTTTCTAATCGTCTGCTATCGATATGACTGTGTTCAAATGCAAATTTAACCTATTAAAAAAAGTGTCAACTCAAAATATCATTGAATTAGGTCGAATTATCATTCTGTCATATCGATATAGCGATTTTTCCACTCTTAAGGACGCTCAACAAACTCCCTTTCCTATTTGCTGACTTTGGTGGAACGTTTCTTGCCACCAACATTCCAAGAGATAATGTAAGTGCCTGAAGGCAGATGCGAGATGGAGAAACGCTCGTTGGCACGGAACTGTGCAACCTTGACGCCTGCAGTGGTGTAGAGGTTCACTGTAAAAGTTAGTTTCTCGGGGGTCTCGCTACCAAAGTGTAGAGTTTCAGTCTGCGAGTTGTAGGCCAAAGCGTATTCCTCTGGCTCTTCAGGCATATCGCCAATACCGTCGGTGTCGTCAGGGTTATCGGGATTGTCCGGGT
>Ga0310695_10014000_pt1 | contig 10915 bp, 9 predicted proteins | sample RumenRJG_04DNA_FD_203882 | JGI IMG/M metagenome (GOLD analysis project Ga0310695, IMG submission 203882) | Bovine rumen microbial communities from Lethbridge, Alberta, Canada - RJG_04 (v2) (version 2) | ecosystem: Host-associated > Mammals > Digestive system > Stomach > Rumen | place: Canada... | reverse complement strand
CACATGCGGCTTATGATGTTTATCGTTATCATTATAAATCATTTTGACGATGATACCAAAGAATCTGCTTAACTCAGGCATGCTGCCCTCTCTTTCCTTTTACACCGGCTTCTCTCTGATCTGTGAGGGTATTTTATCACACATCTACGCGACAATGTATAACCACGTACTAAAAAAGGCATCGCTTGTTATAAGCAATGCCTCTGATTATTTCACTCATTTGTGGTAGTTGTATGTCAGTTGTCAGTACAGTTTTGCACCTGCCGGGATCCTGTCGTCCACGAGCAGAAGGTTGAGCATCTCCTCGCCGTCATACTCGTTGACTGCGCTGATCAGCATGCCGTTTGAGTACTCTCCCATCATCTTTCTCGGAGGAAGGTTCACGATCGCTATCGCAGTCTTTCCAACGAGTTCAGAAGGATCGTAGTACTTCTTGATGCCGCTGAGGATCACTCTGTCCTCGCCGGATCCGTCGTTCAGGACGAACTTCAGCAGCTTATCGGACTTCTTCACTTCCTCGCAGGATTTGATCTTCACTGCTCTGAAATCTGACTTGCTGAAGGTGTCGAAGTCGACTTCCTCTTCGAAGAGTGGCTCGATCTTGACCTTGGAAAGATCCAGATTGAAGGCCGGCTTCTCCGACTCCACTCCGGTTTCTGCGATTTGTACATCGGAAGAAACCGTCGCTCCGCTGGATTTGCCTGCGCTCGCGGAGGTCACCCCGGTGCCCTTAACCGCTCGCTCCGGCTTCATTGTCGGGAAGAGCTGGACGTCTCTGATGGTCGCGCTGTCGGTCAGCAGCATGACGAGCCTGTCGACTCCGATGCCGATGCCTCCTGTCGGCGGCATCCCGACCTCGAGAGCGTTTACGAAGTCGGTATCCATAGGATGGGCCTCGTCGTCTATCCCCAGGTCGAGCTGTCTCTGCTGCTCGGCGAACCTCTCGTACTGATCGATCGGGTCGTTCAGCTCGGAGAACGCGTTCGAGATCTCCCATCCGTTGATGTACGCCTCGAATCTCCTGGTGATGCGCGGGTCCTTCGGATCCTTCTTGGCAAGCGGCGACACCTCGAGCGGATGTCCGCATACGAAGCACGGTCCGTCCAGGAATCCCGGGATGTCCTCGCAGTAGTCCTCGAACATCTCGGCGATGATCTTTCCTCTCGACCAGTCCGCCTCGTTCTCGAATGTCATGCCGTATTTCTTCGCCGCCTCTATGGCCTCTTCATCGCTGTCGATCTTATCGAAAGGGATGCCCGTAGCCCTGATGACGGCCTCCGTCATGTCGATCTTGTTCCACGGCGGGGTCACATCGAACTCCTTGCCGCCGTATCTGATGACAGGCGAGCCGTTCACGGCCATGGCGCACTTGTATGTGACCTGCTCCATGAGATCCATCATCGTCTCGAGGTTGACGTAAGCCTTATAAGCCTCCATCGATGTGAACTCAGGGCTGTGGTTCTTGTCCATTCCCTCGTTCCTGAACACCTTGCCGATCTCGTAGACGCCGTCTAGTCCGCCGACGATGAGCCTCTTGAGGTGGAGCTCCAGCGAGATCCTGAGGGTCATGTCGAGATCGAGGGTGTTGTGATGCGTGAGGAACGGCCTTGCCGCCGCGCCGCCCGCGATGTTTCCGAGCACGGGAGTCTCGACCTCGATCAGTTCGTAATCGTCCTCGAGCACTCTCCTCATCGTGCTGATGATCTTAGCCCTCTTTCTGAATACGTCCCTGACATCCTCGTTCATGATGAGGTCGACGTATCTCTGGCGGTATCTGAGGTCGGTGTCCTTCAGTCCGTGCCACTTGTTAGGCAGCACCTGGAGGGACTTGCACAGCAGCGTCACTTCGCGCGCTCTTACGCTGATCTCTCCCGTCTTGGTCCTGAAGACCTCGCCCTTTACTCCGATGATATCCGCAGTATCGTACGTCTTGAAGATATTGTATTCGTCCTGCCCTATATTGTCTCTGGCGACGAACACCTGGATGCGGCCCTGCCTGTCCTGGAGGTCGACGAACGCGACCTTGCCCATGCGGCGGAACGCCATGATGCGGCCCGCGATCCTGACTTCCTGATCCTCCATGGCCTCGAAGTCGTCCCTAATGTCCTTCGAATGCGCTGTCACATCAAAGGTCTCAACGAGATAAGGGTCTCTGCCCATCTCCCTGAGCTCCTCGAGTTTCTTTCTCTTGACCTGCCTCTGCTCGCCTATCTCCTTTTCGCTGAGTTCGCGGACTTCGGCTTCGTCCTTTTCATGCAGCCTGCTCTCTGCCATTATCTCTTGACCTCCACTACCTGATACCTGGCCATGCCGTCCGGTACAGGGAACTCCACCTTGTCGCCTGCGTGATGTCCCAGAAGGTGCTGTCCCACGAGCGAAGCGTTCGAAAGCTTGCCGTTCAGAGGGTCAGCCTCCGTGGTTCCCACGATCTTGTATGTCACTGTTTCCTTTGATACGAGATCCTTGAGAGTGACCGTGCGTCCTGTCTGCACGGAATCGTCGCTCTCGTCAGTCTCCTCTACGATCACTGCCGTGCGCAGGATCTCCTCTATGTTCGAGATCCTTTCTTCGGTCTCTGCCTGAGCGTCCTTGGCCGCGTCGTATTCCGCGTTCTCGCTGATATCTCCGAGAGAGATGGCCTCCTTGAGCCTTTCAGCGTTCTCCTTGCGGACCACGGTGATAAGATGCTCGAGTTCCGCGTTAAGGTTGTCATAACCTTCTCTTGTCATTTCGTTGGATTTGAGTGCTGCCATTTCCTTATCCCTTTCTTATATGTTCTTCTCTTCTATCGTTACATTCTCACTTGCCGTGAGCCTGAGTATGGCCGAATACTTCAGCGCGAACCTTACCGTGTCGCCGACCTTTATGTCCTCTTTGCAGTCCTCGATGTCGAGTATGGTGTGATCTCCCGAGGCCATGGTGACCTCTGCTCCTTCGAGCTGCGGCAGTATGTCCCCGATGTCTCCGTAATCGGCTCTTCCTATAGCGAGTATCGCGCGCTTTCTGTCGCCTCTGTCAACGTATGTCGCCTTTTCGCCGAAAGCGTTGACTCCGAGCTCCCCTATAGGATGGGTCGGCTTGGTGTTGACCTCCACGACCTCAGCTTCGAGCGTGAACACGTCTCCTCTGAGCTCATCGGCCTCCGTTCTGCCGTAGCAGCTGCGAAGATCCTCGTTCGGTCCGCAGTATACGATGGCGCCTATCCTCAGCATGTTGACCTTAGGCGGCATCACCTTGTCGAAAAGCGGCATCAGGCTCGACGTCGCTCCGCCCGATACCACCTCGAGAGGCCTTCCGACCGCCTCCTCGACGGCCTCCGCCCAGTCCGAGAGCATCAGCATCTTCTCTTCAGTCGGTATCACGGAACCCACGCATCCGAGGTTCGTGCCTATGCCGGCGAGGTGCAGACTGTGAAGGCTGTCCTCGACGTATTTTGCCAGATCGATCAGCTCGGTCTTTTCGATGAGACCCTCTCTGAGGTCCCCGAGGTCGGCCATGAGTATGACATTGTGAGTCACGCCCGCCTTCTCTGCCGCCTTATCGAGCGAGTACAGCGTGTCCTGCCCGCTCTCGAGGCTGTATTCGCATATCCTCACAAGCTCGTCGAGCTCCGAGATCATCGGTATCCTTATCATGAGGAGAGGGACTTTCACGCCGGCCTTTTTTGCCCTCGCAAGCTGCTCGAGTCTCGATGAGGCGATCCATTTCGCGCCGCATCTTTCGTAATCGAGCGCAACGGACGCCATGCCGGTCGTCGCCTTGATGACTCCCGCGACATCGATGCCGGCTTCGCGGCACCATCCGACGACTGTGCTCATGTTGAAGCGCAGCGCGTCATGATCAAGTATCAGCAGTGGTCTTTTATTCATCCTGATCCGCCTTTTCTGTATCAGTCGGCGAGCTTGTTCTCCTCGACGAACCTCCTTATCTTCATGCCGGTCGTCTTGTTGAATTCGCTCTTCTTTATGACGATGTGCTTCACTCTCTTCCAGTCAGGCCAGTGAGCGTTCAGCTTGTCTATCTCGCTGCTGACGAGGGCTCTCACGGCGCCTTCGTCGCCCGCCCTGTCGCCCAGGGCATCATTTACATTTTCCATGTCAGGTCTCAGCGTGACGTAGATGCCCCTGTCCAGACTGTCATCCTTGTCCTCTACAGCCCATACCATGCATTCTTCGATGTACGGGCTCCTGGCGATCTTCTCCTCGAGCTCCTCGGGGAATACGTTCTTGCCGTTAGCGGCGATGATGACGTTCTTCCTGCGTCCCGTGATGTATACGTAATTGTCCTCGTCGACATATCCGACGTCGCCGGTGTGGAACCATCCGTCCTCCATGCACGCCGCTGTCGCCTCAGGATCCTTGTAGTAGCCCATCATGACCTGCGGCCCGCGGAAGCAGATCTCGCCGTTTCCGTCCTCGTCCCTGTCGACGATCTTGCACTCGGTGAACTGGAATATCTTGCCGGCGGATTCGTTTCTCATGTATCTCCACTGGTCAGGGTTCAGCGCGACCATAGGCGAGGTCTCCGTCAGGCCGTAGCCCTGCAGGCACGGTATGCCCATGCTGCGGAAGAAGGCGAGCACCTTCGGGTCCACTCTCGCGCCGCCCGCGATGAACATGTCGATATTGCCGCCGAACTGGGCCATGATTTTTTTGGCGATAGGCTTCGCGACGTTGAGACCGACCTTGCTCGTGTAGTGGTTTACGGCAAAGAGTGTGTTCACCAGCCTGTCCTGGCCCTGCTTTTTCAGCGTCTTCTGTATGGTGTTGTAGAACTTCTCGTAGATCAGAGGCACCGCGAGCAGGAATGTCGGGTGCACCATCTGCATGTCTTTCGTGATGTACTTCAGCCCCCTGCAAAACGCCATCGAAGCTCCCATGAAGATCCCTTCGATCATGGTGCAGGTGCACTCGTATGTATGATGGATAGGAAGAACGCTGAAGAACACGTCGTCCGGGACCACCTCGAGGTACGACTGCGCGATCAGCACGTCTGAGCACAGGTTCCTGTGGCTGAGCATGACGCCCTTGCTGACTCCCGTCGTGCCGGATGTGAACACTATCGCGGCCATGTCGGACGCCCTGACTCTTGCGTCCAGATAGCTCCTGTCGCCCTCTTCGATCAGCTTCTTTCCTTCTTCTCTCAGGAGGTTCCACGAGTACAGGCCCTTCTTCGGAGCCTCGTGCTCTTTCTTATTTACGCCGATCACTATGTCGAGGCCCTTCTTCTGCGCCTTTATCCTTTTGAAGATATCGTAGTACTTGTCCTGGCAGCAGATCACGGCCCTGATGTCGCCCATGTCGACGAGGTTCGCGAGTTCTTCCTCCGAAAGTTCCTTGTCCAGAGGGACCGCCACGCCGAGACCGCCGGTGACGGCGAAGTACGACTCCGCCCACTCATAGCAGTTCGATCCTATGATCCCGATGTGAGCTCCTCTCAGTCCGAGTTTCATCATGGCCGTACCGAGGCCTCTTACATCGTCTCTCACCTGTCCGTACGAGAATTCGGTGAAGCGGTCATCGCCCGGCATGATCTGGTGATAAAGGACCTTGTCCCATCCGTATGTGTCGGCTCCGCTCTCCATCATCATCTTGAGGTCGGTTATCGGCCTTCCGATACGGTACATGACTTCGGGCACGTCGCTGTTTGCGATCGAGTCCGCCATGAATTTCATGTCCGCGAATTCGGCGTCTTTGAGCTCTTTATATTCTTCATCCGTCATGCTGTAAAGGTCGACGTCTGTGTACTTTTCAATAACTTCCTGATAATCTGTCATCTTTTGATTTACCTCATAAAAAAAATCGTGAAGCCACCTTTCATGCTTCGGTGGCTAGCACGATATTCTAACATTTATGGGCTGTTCATGTCAATTTAAGCGTCATTTGATCACGCAGCTTCGTGCCGCCGAAAAGCCAGGTCCTGCCGGACTCCGGATCGCTCTCGACGACCAGCGTCCCGCCCGGCTCCTTCAGCGCGACAGAGACCGCTTCGCCGGCCTTTGCAGCCATGTACTGGCCAACCGCAACGCTGCCGCTGGCGCATGAATTTTCCCAGAACATGGTGTCTGCTCCCGGCACATATACAAGTGGCGTCATATCGCGCTCCCTGTCTCCGTCCGCAAGAAACATCATGCCAAGGCACTCGGAATCCAGCACGCCGCAGATCTTTCTGATCATCGATTCGGTGAGCTTCCTGTTGTCGAGGAGCTTGTAGTAGAAGGACTGCTCCCCGATAATGATGTGATCTATGCCTTCCATCCTGACAACGGGCAGCGTTCCGAATTCGGCTGCCGGATAGTCCTCTGCAGTCATGCGGATCTCGTCTATGCTCTTTGCGGGAGGCATCAGCACTCCGGCCGCCCAGCAGTTCGCATCCTCTCTTCTGAGCTGTACGCTGAACGGCTTTTCTATGCCGTCGACTTTTATGTCCGCGCAGCCGATGTCCCCGAAGTGCTCCTCGTTCCTCTTCGCGTAGAGGGCCGCGGTACTCATAGTAGCGTTGCCGCAGAATTCCCCTCCGGCCATGCGAAGATACGCAGAAGCGCCATCCGGACCCTCTCCCTTCGCCGGCATCCTGACAAAACCGACCTGCTCGACGTCGTAATGCTCGCGCATTATCCGGGCAGCTGCCGCAGGCTGCTCTGCCGGGTCGATCTCAGTCTCGACGAGCGCGGTGATGTTGCCCGTCGGATCGAAAATGCAGTATTCTATTTCCCTGTATCCTTTTGCTGACATAGTATCCGCCCTTCCCGCAGGCCTTTATCTGTCAAACACTCTGAGGAACTGCTTTGTCCTCTCCTCCTGCGTATCGTCGAACACAGCCTTCGGATCGCCCTGTTCGACTATGACTCCGCCGGCCATGAATATGACTCGGTTGCTGACCGCCTTCGCGAACGGCATCTCGTGCGTCACGACCACCATGGTCATCTTTTCTTCGGCGAGCTGGCGTATGACCTTCAGCACCTCGCCCGTGAGCTCAGGATCGAGTGCCGATGTAGGTTCGTCGAAGAAGAGTATCTCCGGCTTCATCGCCATTGCCCTTGCTATGGCGACCCTCTGCTGCTGGCCGCCCGAGAGCTGGTAAGGATAGGCCTTCGCCTTGTCTGCTATGCCCATCTTGTCGAGCAGGCTCATCGCTTCGGTCTCGGCTTCCTCTCTGCTCATTCCCAGCACGTTCACCGGAGCATCCGTGATGTTCTTCAGTATGTTGTAATGAGGGAAGAGGTTGAACTGCTGGAACACAAGGCCGCAGTACTTTCTGAACTTCTTCATCTGCTGCGGGGATGCGTATACCGCGCTTCCGTTCTCGCCGGTGCGGGCAGCCTTCTCTCCCATGTATATGATCTCTCCTCCGTCTATGGTCTCGAGAAAAGTCGCGCATCTCAGAAGAGTGGACTTGCCCGAGCCCGACGGCCCGATGATGCTGACGACCTCGCCGCTGTCGACCCCGAAGCTTATGTCCTTCAGGACCTCGAGTCCGCCGAAGTGTTTTTCGATGTTTTTCATTTCGAGTATCATTTCGCGGCCCTCCCTACTTGTAGTAATCCATCGACTTCTCGATGCGCAGCATGACCCTCTCGACCACGTAGTTGGCGACGAAGTAGAAGACGCCGGCTATGAGGAAAGGCATGAATGATGTCTGTGAAGCGGATATCTGCTTGGCCAGCGAGAACACCTCCTGGTAAGCCAGTGTGAACGCCAGCGAAGTATCCTTGACCAGAGTGATGACCTCGTTCGTGACAGACGGCATGATGATCTTTATGACCTGAGGCAGGATGATCTTCATGAAAGTCTGTGTCTTCGTGTATCCCAGCACCTCGGCGGCCTCGTACTGGCCGACAGGTATGGACTCGATGCCTCCGCGGTAGATCTCCGCGAAGTAGGCCGCGTAGTTGAGCACGAACCCGACGATTATAGCCGGGAAGCGCCAGCTTCCGATATTCATCCCGAACAGGTAGTAAGGTCCGAAGTACCAGCAAAGCAGCTGCAGCATCAGCGGCGTGCCGCGCATTATCGATATGTATCCGCTGATGATGCCGCGCACCACAGCGAACTTTGATTTTCTGAGCAGCGCGACTATCATGCCGAGCGGCAGCGATCCGATGAGGGTAAGGGCGAAAATGAGGAAGGTCTTCCACATGCCCGCGCTCATCGTGGACAGCATCGTTGAAAAGGTCATCTGATCTCCTTTGGTTCCTTCTTTCTCAATACGCCCGTAAAGCGCGAGCCGTGCGGCAGGCGCTTTACGTGCGATCGATATTATTCAAATGGCTGAAACAATACGTACGTTTTTATATTACTTTCCGAGTGTGATGTACTCCTCGATCTCCGGATACTTGGCCGCGATCTTCGCGACTGTTCCGTCGGCAGCGAGCGCGTCGAGAGCCTCGTTCACCTTCTCGCACAGCTCCGTGTCATCCTTGCGGAATCCTATAGCGTACTGCTCGCTTCCGAGATCCTCATCGAGGCATACCAGGTTCTCGTCGTTGGACATGGCTTCCGCTGCTCTTGTGGCGTCTACCGCAACAGCATCGACTGCGCCTGCGTTGAGGTCTGTGATCGCGATAGTGTATGTGTCGTAGACCTCGAGCGATGCGAATGTGTCCGCAAGTTTCTTCTGGCCTTCCTCATCGTTCAGGAGGTCATAAGCCGAAGTCGCTGTCTGCACGCCTACCTTCTTGCCTTCCAGGTCAGCGAGAGCCGCGATGCCGCTGTCTTTCTTGACCATGATCTTCTGAGTATTGTCGGAGTATGGCTTGCTCCATGTGTAGTCATCTTCTCTGCCGTTGATGGTGAATCCGGACCAGATGCAGTCGCAGCTTCCCGCGTTGAGCTCGGCATCCTTGGCGTCCCAGTTGAACGGCACTGCCGTATATTTCCATCCGTAGTAGTCGCATACAGCCTGAGCCAGCTCTACGTCGAAGCCGCCGTTTTCGCCGTTGTCATCGACGAACGAGTACGGTCTGTAGTCGAGGTCGAAGCCCTGCTTGAATTCATAGCCTTCGCCGTAGTCTGTCTTCTCTGCCTTTTCTTCGCTCTGTCCGCCGCAGGCTGTGACAGCCAGCATGGTGAATACCATAGTGAAGGCGAGCATGAGTACTGTGATCTTCTTTTTCATTTTATCTGTCCTTTCTGTTTATATCTTTCTGTATCTTTTTTACCCCGGTCAGCTGTCTTCCTCTGACCGTTCCGGTGCCGCGTCTGCGGCTCTGCCCCGGCCGCAGGGTCTGTCCCCCGGCCTCTTTAATGTCATCTTCAATGTCGGACGAATATCTGATAATACATTTCGTTTCCCCTTTTTCTTTTCGTTCTTTTGTTTGTTCTTTTGTTTTGCTTTTCTGCTTTAGCGTGTTAAAGTGCTAAATTGACAAAGCAATAGTAACATTTATCCCCTGCCCCGTCAACATTTATTTTGTTCTCTTACAAAAACAAAAAACGGGGAGAAAGTTCATCACCCGTATCTGTGATCGCGCTGCTTACACATCCTCACTCCCCCGGCAGCTTCGATACATCGATCCATTCAACCGATTGGGCACGACGCCCCGGCTTCCTGATTTGTGTATCGATCGCCGATTCCCGGTCAGTCATACACAAAAGCGCCTCCTCGCAGATGGATATGGTCTCACGAACAGGCTGTCTTGTGTATGGCCGGTACATATTCTCAAAACGATACACAAGTTTTTGCGAAAAGCTGTGTATCGTTTTACGGGATCGACATGTCCATACACAAATCATTAGCTTCAGCAGACTATACAGCTGACCGGATCGGCAAAAATGTGTATGAAAAGCAGAGAACTGATGACTCATACACAGCGGGCCTGTGTTCGGTACGCAGCAAGCCCGAAGCCTTTGCACAAGGGGCCTCGCATCTGCTGCACGACAAGCCCATAGCCCTTACAGAACGAGGCTGCTGTTCTGCCCCGGGAGCGCCAGCGCTGCGACTGCGGCCGTTTCCCATGCCGCACAAAGTAGCTGTAGAGCGGCGCGACCGGCTGGCAGACACCGTGAGCGCAAAGGAGCGCGAACGGGAATGTACAGAAGATGTATAGAAGATATATAGAAGATATATAGAAGATGTATAGAAGATAAATAGAGTATATACGGAGAATGCATGGAGAATGAGCGGATGGTGTAATATCTGCATCCGGTCGATGAATATTACACCGGCCAGCTCTTATTCAAGCCTCTGAGAGGCGTTTCGCGGCGCCCGGGTGGAAATCCAGCTCGCTCCGATGGCTTTTTACACCGTTTTTTGCGAATACGGTGTAATCCTGCATTCGTGGACGCCGGGATTACACCCGAACGAACGAAAACCGTACACAAATGAAGGATCATGCTGAAAATGGTGTAATGTCAGCAAAGACGACCTGCATATTACACCCGCGCCGCCGTTAACATCATCTAACGGGGTCATCTAACGGGGTCAGGCACCGTTAGATTACCTTAACGGGGACAGGCCCCATTAGTAGTGTCTATCCGTTCGGCCTCCATTGGCCTCACTTGGTCTGTCAGCCGATCGCACCGCTCTGCAGCTGTCCGAGCGGGCTTAGTAGTCCCCGTCGGCCAGCGCTGGTGCTCCCGGGGCAGGCTGGGTACAAAAAGACGACCGGCAACACTATCGTTACCGGTCGCAAAACCTTATGATTATTTCACTGTCCTTTTGACGGGCAGAAGTTCGGGCTCTCCCCTGTCTGCGCGATTTTTATATGTCGCCGTAAAACGTGCAACCGCAGTCCTCGCACATAAAGTATCCGGCATCGCCCCTCTCTTCGATCAGTATAACGTTTTCACTGCCGCAATCAGGGCATGGTTTGTCAGCTTTGACTGTGCCGACGCTGCCTGCACCGCCGCTGACATTTTCCAGCTGCTCTTCCTTGAGAAAGATCTTGTTATCCATGAGTCATTTCCTCCTTCGT
>Ga0310695_10013999_pt1 | contig 10916 bp, 3 predicted proteins | sample RumenRJG_04DNA_FD_203882 | JGI IMG/M metagenome (GOLD analysis project Ga0310695, IMG submission 203882) | Bovine rumen microbial communities from Lethbridge, Alberta, Canada - RJG_04 (v2) (version 2) | ecosystem: Host-associated > Mammals > Digestive system > Stomach > Rumen | place: Canada... | reverse complement strand
GTGCGTTACACACATCCTGATCAAGAGTTCTCCGATTCTCTAAAACATTAACTACTGTCTCGAGCGCCTTTCTCGATTCTTTCGGTACAATCCACAGCAACGGAGCACTGTGCTTTGTACACCACTCCTTAACCGTTTCAACTCCTGAGACTATACCCCACTGTGTCTTTAACAGAACACGATTCCTCGCCTGCCTGATATGACCTATCTGAATCTTTAATTCCTTTTCAAACTGTGAAGCTGAAGTATCAAAAGTCATTTCCTGGAGTCCTGAATAAATAGCCTCTAGTTCGTCATTTTGATACTCTTGATACTCCTGATTATTGGATTCTAAATACTCGTAAAGGACTGGTTTACCATCTTTTAGAAAATCCATTGCCTGTTTACCATAGGTAGACAGTTCTGTTGCTTCTTCTGCCCGTCTTTCTACAGTCATATCCTCAGTTGAACCATTCGATACCTTATACATCGTCTTTAACGCTGCCAGCCAAGGTTTCTTAAGTGTTTCCAAGACCACAACCGGAATACGTACAAAGGAGAACAGATTACCTAATTCCTTCTTCGCATCATCAAGGCTGTGAAAGACGGTACCAGTTGCCAAATTCAAAGAGTCAAGATAACGATATTCTGAGACAACGGCAGGCAACTTCTCCTTTACTTGGTCCTCTGTCCAAGTATAGACAGCACCCTGCATCACCATTTGGAGCTTGTCGTTTAACTCTTCTGGTTTGATGGTCAACTTATCAGCTATCTTCTGAAGCTCAGGTGAAACGTCAAACAGGAAAGAACGGAAAGCATTGTTAAGAACATGTTTATCCTGGAAATTCTTTGATAATACGACCCTCACTTTGCCATGTCCACTGAAGAGCTGATTGACATCGTCCATGATAGTTTCACGGTCATGATCCTGTGCAATAAATTGCTGGATCTGATCTATGATTTTCAATGATACATTTTTAAGTTCCTCGTTATGATAAACGCCTTCTGGTAAATACTTGAGTGTCCAGAACGGAGCTCCGGATTTTGTTACCGATTCGCGCATGTTATGCCAGCACTCTGTTTCATTGGCAACCTGAGTATCCGAAAGACCCATAATAGCTTTAACATACTCACGGAAAAGCTGAAAAGTTTGACTGCCAGAGGACAAGTAATCTGTAGTCATCTTTCCCTTAACCATGTTATAAACCATAGTTTTTAACGTCGCTTCATCTAATATATGCCCTCCCTTAGAACTATCAGTCCAACTATATGCACTGCCTTTTAATCCTGTAAATACATATCCCAATAAAACGCCACAAGCAATGGTGTCATAGTAACCAAAAGGCGGTTCCATAAGTCTTGTCCATAGGTCACTCAAAACAACCTTCTGCCCAGAAACTATGTTGTCACAAATAACTTTTGCAAGCTGAGCTACTGCTTCAGCTACATTGTTCCCCTTCGCTTTAGCAATATCTTTGATATCTGTAACTTTTTGCAATTCTCCCAGGGCACTGAGCACGCTTTTTAATTGAGCATTGGCAGTACGTCTCTGGATACCTGCTAAAGGTGCGCCATCAGTGCAAGGTTTATACGCAGTAGAGGTGACAACTATATTCTCTGGAGCATACGGGAATAGTTTTTCAAATATGCTTTTTCTAATTGTCTGTCTTAATTGCGGCATTCCATATTGATTACTAAATGCTTGTGTTCCATTCCAAGCAAGTATCTTACTGCTGCTTACCGTACTCTGTACCCATGTGTTTACAATGACCTCTGCATCCCTCCTTGCTTGGCCAGCAACGCCAGTTTGTCCGCTCTCATCAGCCAAATCTCGCTTGGTAATAGCATTGAGCCATTTTTTACGCTTTTCCTCAGGGAAGGGATTCTTAACCAACGCTATCGTTAAACGACCATTGTCTGCATCAGCTACAAGCTGTTGTAAGGATTTTTGAATTCCCACAAACTGAGGATCATCCTTTACAATAACTATTAAGAGCCCCAGTTTAAATGGGTTCTTCTCCAACTCTTTATTGATTTCTTCCAATCGAGTTTTAATAGAAGTCGTCTCAGCGCAACATACGCATATTTTCATACGACGATAAACAGCATCATCGGAATTCCATGCTTGTTTTTCAAATTCCTTAGCAAACACTCCGTCCTTGGAAAACATCTGATATCGAGTATAACTCTTGTCGTTCTTTTCATAACGTAGCTGGAAAGAACCTCCATCATTTCTGAACGGAAGTTGTAAGCGAACAATCTCATTTGAAACAGTATCAAGAACAATCAGTTTGTTATCCTGTAGGGTACTGAGCAAATCCCTTACTCGAGATTCGTCCATCACTCCGGCCAAGCAGAGAACGAGACACTCAACCGTTGCAGAAATGCCTCCCGAGGCATGTCTTCGGCTGTAAATACCTTTCGCGGAAGACATAACTGCAAGAAGAAGCATTACGATCTTAAAAAGACGATGCGCATCTTCATACTGTTCTACAAGAGATCTGTTTTCTTCATAATGATGAATATATTCCGCTACTTTTGTGTCTTTATCATGGAAATCGCTGTCTCTCGTAAAGAAATAGTCCCATAACCATTCTGGGGTCAACCAACAGATCTGATCATCAGGTCCAAACTTATTAATATAACCTACAAATCCGATATCTTCATTGGATTGATCCTTCATAAAACGGAACATTGTTCTCTCTGCAGCAGCATAATTCTCGGCCACTCGGGAAAGAAGACGAATCGTCATGGGGTGGATCGGGCATAAAGCATCAATCATGTCCACCATTTTATCCTCAAGACCACTGACCATGTCGACCAGTGAGGGTCTGATATTGTTGATTACCTGCTTACGCGCATCTTTCCAGTTTTCTTCCATACCATTTCGGGTATTTATAGAGTTAGCGATCAAATCAAGTGAAGCGTCCGCTGTCAAGTGGAACTCCACGTTATGGAATCTGTCAATAATCAGCTGATAGTGTTCATCGCCGCCAACTCGAGCAACAAGATCGGCAGACTTGTGAACGATGAAAAATGTAAAAAAGGGCGTGACTTTACAGAATTCCGATATCTGTTGTAAGACAGTGTGGTCATCAGCATATGACACATATTCTGTAAATTCATCCCAGATAAAAAAGATTCCACTCTTATTGAGTCCATTATCGTCAATTACTTCTGATATCCATTTTTTGAAGGTATCGAGATTGTTCACTAAACCAATATTCTTCTGACGCAATGTAGCAGCCACTGCCTGAATAGCACCAAGATCACCACTATCCACACTACTCCGAAGTGATTTAACTGAAGCGTAGTCATCTCCTAGCCGGGTATTTTTAAGCATAACATCCCAGTTGATCGTAGGGTCGTCAAGCTTCTCTCGTATGGCGTCCAAAAGCGACCCGCTACCCAATTTGGCGCCTTCGCCAAATTTTACAATCAACGCATCACGAATGGCTTTTTCAACCTCAATGAGCATCATGTCGCCAGAGCGAATTCCAGTACATCCTGTCTTCCATACGACCAAATAGTCGCCATTCATACGGCACTTTGCAAAACGATTCTTAAACGCGGATAATCTGCTGTTCTTCGATAAAAAATCTTCAACCACTGCAGGTTTTTCTTCCATCAGGTGTTTGACAAAAATACCTGCATAACTCTTTCCTGTTCCATATGATCCGTTTATCCAGAAAGAACGACGTGCATCAGGCATCTCGTTCCCCAATGATTGACACATGTACTCAAGCAGGTTTTCCATGTCATCTCCAACAATGTATTCCCGCCAAAGATTCTTATGTCTCCTATCCGCATCTATATCCACCACGGACTCGAAGGTGGGATTTATCTCAAGATAATTACTATATTTCTTCGCAGACATCTCAACAAATCCTTCTTTTTATTCTTCTTCTAAATCTATCACATCCACCGAGGAAACATTTTCCAAAATAATGTTATCTAAGTTTGCCACGAAGGATACCCGAATATATTCTGGAAAATGCATCGCCAACCCTTGAAGATGTTCTCGGAAGCATTTTGGATCAATTCCATATATATCATGCGGAGAGATTGCAATTGTCTTCGGATTATTATGCGTGTTTACTAGCTCAGTGTAAGTGAAGCTCCGCCGACCGATATGCTCGGCATAAAGATAAAGCGCATACAGCAGGGCCACTGCATTTGGGCAATCCCACCCTGCCCGAAGATAAGATTTATCAATCTGAATGCCCTGTTGTAGAGCAGAACCTATGGGAGAATCTCTGAAGGTTGAAAGAAGAGAGTTAACCGCTTGGTCTCTGCTTTTTTCACTTATTTCGTGATCTAGACACTCCACCAGATCTTCTTTTTGGAACATCTCCCCAACTCTAATATTTTGGCAAAAAGCTTTTGCAACAATAGAATCGTTTGCAAGGTTTGCCCATAGAATCGCCCATACAAACGGATTATATGCCCCCATTGGTAATAGTTTTTCTCCCAATGGAGTTAGCTCTTTAAGAATCTGCTCCTTATTATTGCCTTCGCTCTTTTTAAGAATCCCAGCGTCTCCCATCCAATAGCGTAGAGACTTATATTGGTCCGGACCTAACGCTTTCATGTCAAAGCAGTCAACGCCATTATCTGTAAAATGTGTATAAAAAGATTGTCTTAGTCCAAAGTTACGATAGCGATCGGGGTTTTTCACTGAATCATTCCTTATATGTAAAGATTTTGCAACCATACATCCTCTATCAGTGTACGTACAACAGTTATAGCAATGAACACATGCTTTCTCACGAATATGTATCTTGCCCTCTATAATCTGGAAAGCATTTGTTGGACATTGCGGAACACATGCCATGCAACCCACACAATAAGCCGTTTTATTCGCAATAGCCCTTAGTGTAGCAATGTCAAATCTATCTAAATTGGAAACTGGGAAAATCGAAATAATATCTTCAGTATCGGAAGAAGAGTATTCTATTTTACAAAGTGCATGTTTGGTTTGAAGAATAATTTCTCCTTCACTTTCCTCTACACGACATCCAAAAATAGGCATTACATCTTCCCACTTTTGTTTCACATTTGTCAAAGAGAAGATTAGTTTGTTGTCTTCTGTAAACTCTGATACTCTGTTTTCTCCTTGTTGTAAAATCTTCCCCCCCACTCTGGCTTGCCATCCTCCATCCTCAACGTATTTCTTATCAAGCTTTCCCTTGGCTTGAATGGTCATATTTTCAACGGTAGCAAGTGCTTCAGCTACCTCATCATGATAATTATAGGCTATCAACGAGTCCTGCCACTTTGCAGACATTGGGCATACCATGCACCCAACACGATACATCCCGTGGCGATATGCGTTATTTAAAAGAATTCCATTACTCAACAGGTAAATGTAAATCTCAGCAGACGACCACCCTAAAAGGGCGTGACAATTTACTTGTAAAGAATTCTTTACACCTTCCCCAACTTCTGAGTAATTTGCCCTACGTGCACTTTCCTCTGCTCGCACGCCGTCAAAAACAACCGCTTTTGCATTTTCTCCTGTTAATTGTTTTAACAAAAGAATAGTAGGTACTGATTTATGAACAGAGCAACACCAGCGTAGCTTGCTAGCTGGCGGACCAAACTCCTTCCACGAGTCTTTCGGATCCATGTGAGATTTGGCCACCTCAAATCGAAGCTCAGGCCAGCGTTCTTTGGCTTTGTCCACAGCAGCTATAGTGTCAGATAGTTCCATTCCTGTATTATTAAATACAACATAGAAATCTGAAGGGGGTAAAGCTTTTGAACACAAATCGAGAAGAACAATTGAATCCTTTCCTCCAGAGAATGCGCAAACAAATGCATATCCCCTTGATTCATACTTTTTGTGTTGTTCCTGAATAAAATGAATGGCTTTGTGCTCAAGACTCACCATCAAAGACCTGTTAACTTCATATAGTCTTTGAAGATTAATCGGCTGTAATTTCAAGCGTTCCTCTGTCAAAAGTCGAATCTCAGGTTTGGTATAAAAGCCGCCTCCTCGAGCTTCCGCCACACATACGTGATTCATAACATAACGGCGTATTCCCTCTGCCCACATCAGTGGAGCCTCAGTATCTCTGGGATAATCCCAGAACTTACTCATCCCAAAGAAATCCAGTTCTTCATGAAAGACAGGTCTTATTTCTTTTTGAATTTTTGCGTTTACCGTCAGACGGAAAATCCCATATTCGTCTGTCCATTCATAGCCATACACAACCGTATACTCCTCCGTCAAAAGTTGATGGTTACATGTTCTTCAGCTGCATCCCATATGAACACATCATCTCTTGGAAGCGCCTTCGGCATACTCCGAAACAATTCATTCCCTGAAATCAGACCCCGACGGACCAAAAACTGTCTTAATTCCTCCGCCTCAAACTTCCGCTGATCAATTCCTTCTTCAATAAGAACAGCGAGAACCGCATCTCCAAATGTCTGTATCTCGCTATCTACGCTTACCAACATTGCACTCAATGTATCTCTCGTTTGTGTGGTCAGTCCGCTAATCGCACGCGCTCCAATTTCTTTCTCATAATGAGTCGCTATGCACTGCAGAAGTAACGGAGTCCAAGGTCTTTCTCCAGGCAATTTCGGAAGCATCGCAAACCACCAGGGTTGAATATCGCGAAGCACAATATGGTCCCCCACATCCGCAAACAGGTTGTCGACAGCTATTCTAACTTGTCTTAACCAAGTATCATCGATTCCGATGCTCTCAGTGCTAATGTATGTATCGTGTTCATAGAAAAGGAAAATTGGCTTATCATAAGCTTTCATCTGCTGCCACATACTTGACGTTTTTATACCCAAGCTTTGAAGATAAGTTTCTAAGTCGACCTTACGGAAAAAACCTCCTTGATCACGCGCAAACTTTTGAATGATTGTCCGTTTTGAAGAAAGAGATTCATCTTTCCTAGATATATGCGTCTTGCTAGAAAAGATATATTGCTGGCCATTCCAGTTTTCTTTAGAAAACAGGTGTTCGGCCAAGTCGTAGACTTTTCGTTGATCATCCAAGTCATTGTCATTTAGAAACATTCGCATCTCAAGGTGTGCGTATTCATACAACTGGACGTCTGAGACATATCCATTGTTTCTCAACATGAGTTTCTCCAAAATATCGTCCATTTTTTCAGCAATATCATCCCAATTAATAAAACTCTCTTTGTGTAGCTGTCGACCACAGATATTAACTATGTTTAATGATTTCTGGACAACCTTTTTTACCCCTGAAACCGACATTTCCATGTTAGCGGCAAGCTCATCAAAAGTGATTCCATCGATGCCGGCATTCATCACCATTGTTTCGGCTTTTTTAATAGTAGCTAAATCTTGTTTTTCCTCACTCACCTTTCTTTTTGATGACCGTCCAGATATTCTGCGGATCTGAACTACCTGTTCATCTACGTCAAGGCCACGACAAAGGAAATCTGCATATTGATTCATCGCAGCACTAAACTGATGATGCCATTGATCGTTTATTTTAACGAAGTCCGGTATTCCCATCAGCGTACTGATAACATTGTGAATGTTTTCAGGCGTTGCATCTATAACAGAGAAATCAAGTCTATTTTCCCGTATATAGTCCTCAATTTTCCTGATAGAAACATAATAGTTTTCTGCAGTTCTTTTTGCGAGATGCTTCTCTTCAAGAAGGAAGATCATAAAGGCGTCTAAAGAATTATTATTACCCTTTGCATTCTTCGGAACTTCTCGTATAGTATTGAGAAAATCCAGATAATATGTTAGAATACGATTCGCGTAGTATCTTAATTGTTTGCTTCCAATAAAGAATCGTACTTTCTTTTGAATATCTATTATTCTTTGAGTCTGCACCTCTGCTATGGGTTTAGTCAAAACCTTTTTCTGTATCAGAATCACGCTGATTGTTTGATATACCTTCTTCAATTTAGAGAATTCACTTGGTTTTACTTTTCCAGACAACCATTCGAAGAAGTTATTCTCATTATTCTTCTCCGTGTCCATACAGTCTCCTCAATTAACAGATTCGATACCCAAATGCCGCCTCTAGCGATGAAAGATCGTTGAATTTAACGCGGATTCCTGCACTGAAAATCACGACGATTTGCACACATGACAACACGTTTATTCTCTTTGTTCAGTCACGCTTTAAGTTCGTGTGTCGAAAGTGTCTAACATTAAACAATCGAAGAATTCAACGTTGAAAAATTCTGCGACTTTCAATAATATTCAAAACATTCTTCTCTTTGTCCAACAATATCTTACACTTATTTTTTCGAGTTAATCAACGTTGAATAAACATTGAATTCAACATTGAAATTTTCGTTAATCAACAAAAACTGTCAATCTACGTCAGGAATAACTCGAACGTAGCGTACAATTTTCCCTACTTTCTCGGTTTTAACCAATCCCCCGTCAACCATTTTACCGAGTAGATAATACGCATGGTTCAAATCGCATTGACACAACTCGGCGGCTTCCGCGCGCGTTATCTTGCCAAATTGTTCGAGATGGCGACCAATTTTCTCCATCTCTTGGGGAATCGTCATCCCTTTCTGCCGCGTATACCCGATTTCATTTCCCGAGAGAGCGTAAACCTTTAAACTCAGCATATATCTTCGTGCGGCGCCGTTTCCCACGCCTTCGACCATTCCTCGTTCGACAAGTTGCTCGACGGCGCTCAAAGCGTCAGACTTGTCCTTTTGGAGTCGTTGCGCTAAGACGGCGAGGGGCGCGCGTCGTTCGTTTTTGAGCGTGGAAAGGACAATCAACGCGTCGAGCGACAGCGGCGTCTTCGCTTTCCGTTCTTCCTCGACCAGCATCCGAACAAACGCCTCGTCCAGTTCGCCGCTATTGAGACGGAGAACGACGCTCGTAGCGGCGCTCGCGGAATAATCGGGGATTTCGTGACCGCTCCGCAACATCGCGCTGTAGATTTTGTCGACCCCGCGTCCGGTGCGTTCGGCAAGTCCTATCCTCTTGACGGCTTCCGCTAGAACCTTATTGCGCGGCGTCGGCGCAACCGTCAGGATATTGTCGGGCGACACGCCTTCTGGGAAGCCGCCCGGACTCGAAATCTCTATCGATTTATCCCGAAGTTGAACGCAAACGGAACCAAGTCTGAAATAATCGCGATGGACAAGCGCGTTGACAAATCCCTCGCGAAACGCGTCCTTTTCATAGTTCGGAATCGGAACGCGGAAGAGTCCGATTTGCAGTTCGCTTTCGATAATTCGCGATTGGAAAAGAAGGTAGACCTTTTCAAAAATCTCCAACAACCCGCCCCTCATCGCGGGAGGGTTCACAAGAACCTTGAGGTCGTCCATCACTTGGAATAAGACTTCATTTCCCGGCGCGTACTCCCGAATATAGTCTTCATCCCCCAAAAGAAGGAGTCCCGCGACGGTCGGATAGAGAACGCCGTCCCGTTCTTTAACAAGTTCAAGCGACTTGTCAAGTTCGTCGTCTGAAAGCTCTAGCAACGTCTTTTCGCCATGATAGGTTCGGATCATTCCTCTGAGGCGCTCCCGTTCTAAGGGACTGAGCGCTTTCTTCGCCGGAACGCTTTCGACGACCTGCGCGGAGGGGTCGAAGACCTGAATCGAGGAGAGCCGCTGGATGATTTCATGCGGTTGAAGCGCGATCGACTCCGGCGTTCCGTCCTGCTTGAGCCTTCGACGTAAATAGCGTCCGTCGGACGTCATAACCAGCTGCCGCGACGACTTGACCTCAACGACCAGGACCGGACGACCGTCCCAATTCTCAAGATGAAACGAAGCGTACTGGGAGGGGACGGTGTGCTCCTGAACTTTAGCGGCGATTTCCGTAAGGTTCCTATGCTGGGCGTTGAGCCCGGTAACCGACCCGTTATCCTCAACGCCCAAACAAACGACGCCGCCGTCCGTATTCGCCATCGCGACGATCTCTTTATACAGATCAGGCATTGGCAAACAGTTGCGGTCGCTTTTAAATTCGACAGTCAGACTCTCTTTCGACGGTTTTTCCATCGTCTGAATCTCCTTACGCTTCTCACAGACGCGTTCTTATTTTGATTGGAGTTCGATTTTAAAACGAACAGATCGTTTGATTCCGCTGGATAAAACAGGATTCTCTTTCTGTCCTTGTTCCAGTCCTACCGCTTGATCTTAAAAACCGCAGGGTAAATTCCTTTGAAACAACAAGCGGACGCGACGCCGTTGGGAACAGTATTCGGCGACGAACTAATTATATTTTTCGGTGAAGCGCATTTTTTACCCGTTCGCCGAAAAATATAATTTCACAGTCTTACCGCTGGCGCGCCCCGGAGATATCCAAAATGACTTCGTGGGCGACGAGAAGTCCGAAGATTCCGACGATGGTGGAGAGGGTTCCGAGGGTGTTGCGGGGGCGGCCTTGCGGGTAGTCTTTGCCGACCGAATCGGGGGGCGGCGCGGGCGCGGGGTCAAAGCGTTTGAATCGCTCGTCGCCGCGACGGAGCGCGTCGCGGATCGGCTCCGGAGAGTATGCGCAGCGGACGTCGTCCGTATTGACGCCGACGCGCCTGAGACGTTTGCGGAGCTGCGCCGAAAGAGGGCAGTTCGTCACGTCGGTCAGCCGTCCGACGCGAATGAGAGACGGATCGAAGCGCAGTCCCGCGCCCATGCTCGAGATAAGAGGAACGCGGCGGCGAAGCGTTTCCGCGATGAGCGCGACCTTCGACCCAAGCGTGTCGATCGCGTCGACGACGTAATCGGGCGGTTCGCGCCATTCCCCTTCGAAGAGAGACGCGACCGTCCCCGCGTTGACGAGCGCCCGACGTTTTTCAACGAGCGCCGTCGGATTGATCGCATGAATTCGCGCCTCCGCGAGGTCTGCCTTCGCCTGCCCGACCGTTTCGTGCGTCGCGAGAAGCTGACGATTAATATTACTCTCCTGAACGACGTCGAAATCGACAATGCGGAACCGTCCAATCCCCG
>Ga0310695_10013998_pt1 | contig 10918 bp, 8 predicted proteins | sample RumenRJG_04DNA_FD_203882 | JGI IMG/M metagenome (GOLD analysis project Ga0310695, IMG submission 203882) | Bovine rumen microbial communities from Lethbridge, Alberta, Canada - RJG_04 (v2) (version 2) | ecosystem: Host-associated > Mammals > Digestive system > Stomach > Rumen | place: Canada... | reverse complement strand
TCGGTATGAACTTCTAATCAAGTCAAAAGCATACTACGGAAAGAGGGTGTACACCGCGATGTACACCCTCTTTTCATGTCCCCTACTCCATCGGGAAGAGGCCGTAGAGTTTGGCATCTATCATATCCGTCACCTGCTTGAAGTGCTCAGGATTATCGCCAAACTTACAATGGTCGCCATCGATGATGATGAGTTGGCCCTTGTATTCCTCAATCCATGTCTCATAGCGTCGGCTCAGGCCCTCAAGATAGTCCAGGCGCATAGTCTGCTCGTACTCACGTCCACGCTTCTGAATCTGCGCCACCAGCGTGGGGATGCTGGAGCGGATGTAGATCATGAGGTCAGGCAACTTCACCAGCGACATCATCAGGTCGAAGAGATCCTTGTAGTTGTCGAAGTCGCGGTCACTCATCATGCCCTGTCCATGCAAATTGGGGGCGAAGATACAGGCATCCTCGAAGATGGTACGGTCCTGGATAATGGTATCCTCCGACTGCGAGATCTCCACCACCTCCTTGAAGCGCTTATTCAGGAAGTAGACCTGAAGGTTGAACGACCATCTCTTCATATCAGCATAGAAGTCCTCCAGATAGGGATTGTTGTCAACGGGTTCGAACCGCGGCGTCCAACCATAACGGTGGGCGAGCATCTTTGTCAGGGTGGTCTTGCCACTTCCAATGTTTCCTGCTACTGCTATATGCATAATCTTTAATGTTATTTTATTCTGGGAAAAGTCCGAAGAGGGTTCTGTCGATGCGGTAAACAATCTGGGCAAAGTCCTTAGGATTGTTCTGGTAGTCGAGATTATCTTTCTCGATGACCATCACGCGCCCCTTATACATCTTATATATAAAGTCATCATAACGACGATTCAGGTTCTCCAGATACTCCAACTGCATGGTCTGCTCGTAGTCTCGTCCGCGCTTCTGAATGTTGCCCACCAGATGGGGCACCGATGCCTTCAGATAGATCATCAGGTCAGGCAGGCTCACCACAGACATCATCTGCTCGAACAATTCCATGTAGGTCTCATAGTCACGTTCCGAGAGATTGCCCATCGCCTTATTGTTCTGCATGAACACATAGACACCCTCGAAGATGGTGCGATCCTGTATGATGGTATGGTCAGACTGCGCTATCTTGAGCAGGTCGCGGAAACGCTCCTTCAGAAAGTACACCTCCAGATTGAACGACCACCGGTGAATGTCACGGTAGTAGTCTTCGAGATAGGGATTATGATCCACAGCCTCAAAGCGGGCCTCCCATCCATAGTGACGGGCCAGCATCCGCGTGAGTGTAGACTTCCCACTACCTATATTTCCTGCTATTGCGATGTGCATGTCTTTAGGTTTCTGACCACAAAATTACGAAATCCATTCCAAACGACCAAACTTTAAAGGAAAAATATGGTTATGTGGAGAAAAATGATTACCTTTGTAACCTAATTCTAAGACTATGGGTATAATAATAGGTATAGACGTGGGCATATCGACCACTAAGATCGTCGGGCTTCAAAGCGGACGTGTCGTGTCGCCCATCCGTATCACGGCTGCCGACCAGGTGACATCGCTCTATGGTGCATTCGGCAAGTATCTTCATGACAACAAAATCGAACTGAAGGATGTGGAGCAGGTCATGCTCACAGGTGTTGGTGCCGCCTATATCGACGGACCAGTGTATGGCATCCCCACACAGAAAGTCGATGAGTTCATAGCCGACGGCCTGGGAGCCCGTTTTGAAAGCGGACTGTCCAAGGCCATCGTTGTTTCAATGGGTACAGGTACCAGTTTCGTGCAATGTGACGATGACGACATCCGCCATATCGGTGGCATCGGCATCGGAGGCGGTACGCTCCAGGGCCTCAGCCGTGTGATGCTGAACACCCGCGACCCCAAACAGATACAGGCACTGGCCATGCAGGGCGACATCAGCCACATCAACCTGCTGATTGGCGATATCTCCACCCACCCGCTGCCTGGCCTGCCCATGAACGCAACAGCCAGTCTGTTCTCCAAGGCTCAGTACGACGCGCCGAAAGAAGACATCGCTCTTGGCATCATCGTCATGGTGCTTCAGACCATCGGCTCGGCTGCTATCCTGTCGTCGCTGAACTCAGGCATCAAGGATTTTGTCCTTATCGGTAACCTGACACTACTGCCTCAATGCAAGGAGATCTATCCGATTCTGGAGAAACTATACAAGGTACACTTCCACATCCCCAAATACGCCGAGTTCTGTACGGCTATCGGAGCAGCACTGGCTTATAAAAGAGTTGAAAATAAAGATTGAAAGATTGACATGCGAATCATTGCTATAGCACTTGGGCTGCTGATGGCGGCCAACATGGAGGCACACGGCTTCTACGCGATGCCTAACGACACCATCGAGACGGACACCATCTCCTCTGACACGGTTCAGACAGAGAAAAAAGGGAAAATGTCTGCCGACAAGAAGAAAGAGAGTGAATATGAGAAGATCATCAAGAAAGGTGGCTTTACCCAGACTGGCCTCTTCACCGTACGCCACGTAGAAGACAAATACTATTTTGAGGTTCCTGACTCCATGCTGGGCCGTATGCTGCTCTGCGTGACCCGTTTCACCGCCGTGCCTCAGGACTTTGGCAAGTTTGCCGGCGAGGAGGTGACCAATCTGACCTTTTACTTCGAGAAACGCGACACGGCACAGTTGCTGATGCGACAGTATGTGCTCAGTCAGGTAGCCGACGATGGCGACAACATAGCACGCACGCTGGAGAAAGCCACCATCGACCCCATCGTCCTGGCTCTCAAGGTGATTGGACGCAACAAGGAAGACGATGCACAGATGGTTGATGTCACCTCGCTCTTCAAAGGTGGCAGCAAGTTCACAAGTATCTCATCGGGACTTACTTCAACGACCAAAATAGGCGGTCTGCAATCCGACCGTACCTACATCGACACCATGAAGGTATTCCCCACCAACATCGAGGTAGTGACGACACGCACCTATACGGCTTCGGCCGGCCGCTCCGAGGCATCAAAGGCTGGCAGCATGACCTTGGGCATGAACACCTCTATCGTATTGCTCCCCAAGGAGCCTATGCGCAAACGCCTGTGGGACGAACGCGTAGGCTATTTCGTCAACCGCTTCACACGCTTCAGTGATGACCAGCACAAGACACAGCATGAATCATTCATCTCGCGCTACCGTCTAGTCCCCAAGAACAAGAAGAAGTATCTGCGCGGCGAACTGACCGAACCCGAGAAACAGATTATCTACTATATCGACCCTGCCACGCCGAAGAAGTGGATCCCCTACCTCATTCAGGGCATCAACGACTGGAACGTGGCTTTCGAGGCGGCAGGCTTCAAGAATGCCATCGTCGCCAAGGTGTTGCCTGAAGACGATCCCAACATCAGCCTCGACGATGCCCGCTACTCTGCCTTGCGCTATCTGCCATCCGAGACGGAGAACGCCTACGGTCCCCGTATTGTCGACCCCCGTTCCGGCGAGATCATCGAGGCCCATATCTGTTGGTATCACAACGTGATGAACCTGCTCACCAAATGGTATATGGTGCAATGCGGACTCTCCGACAAGCGTGCCCAGACGATGAACTTCGACGAGAAACTGATGGGCGAACTCATCCGTTTCGTCTCGTCCCACGAGGTGGGACACACCCTGGGTCTTCGCCACAACATGGGAGCCTCGTTTGCCACACCCGTCGAGAAACTGCGCGATAAGGCATGGGTGGAACAGCACGGCCATACCGCCAGCATCATGGACTATGCCCGTTTCAACTATGTGGCACAGCCCGAGGACAAAATCAGTCCCAAGGGGCTCTTCCCTCGCATCAACGACTATGACAAGTGGGCCATCAAGTGGGGCTACCAGTGGCGCCCCGAGTTCAAGGATGAGTATGAGGAAAAGGAGAAACTGATGACTGAGACCACCAACATTCTGCGCGGCAACCAGCGCCTCTGGTTTGGCGGTGAAGGTCAGAATGAGGATCCACGCGCTCAGACTGAGGATCTGGGCGACAACAGCGTGAAGGCTTCTGAATATGGTATCATGAACCTGAAGCGCATCATGGACAACTTGCCACAATGGACCCGTCAGGAGAACGAGAAATACGACGATCTCCTGGAGATGTACAAAGCCGTGAACAGCCAGTACAACCGTTATCTGGGACATGTCGCCAAGAACATCGGTGGACGCTACATCAACAACATGCCAGGCCAGGAGCATTATACCAACGCTCCCGTGGAGCGCCAGCGTGAGGCTATCAGGTTCATCGGCAAGCAGGTGTTCGATGCTCCCGAATGGCTCTATCCTACCCACATCATGTCCAAGTCGGGTGCCATCGCCATCAACGAACAGCAGCAGTTGCAGGCCAATATGCTGACGCGCATGATGGCTCCTGCCGTACTTAGCAAGATATCGACCAGCAACTATCCTGTCGAGCAGTATCTGAACGATGTCTTTGCCGAGGTGTGGAAGCCTGCCGATGCAGGCAACACGCTGAAGGCAACGGCTCGCCGACAGTTGCACCGCTCCTATCTGCAACACATGAACAACCTGCTCAACCCCACGGAAACCGAACAGAAAATCAACTTTCATATCGAGGACTCCGATGTCACGCTCTACCTCCTCCAGAACCTACAACAGGTCGAGGAGTTCTGCCAACAGCAGGAAAAGAGCAGCAACAGCCTCAACGCCTTGCACTATCAGGACCTGTTACGCCAGATAAAACTGATACGCGACCGTCGTACCACAGTAAAATAATATCATACAATGTTCAGACAGACTTTCCCTCTCGCCATCCTGGCCGGCCTCTGCATCTCCATCGGCTGTATTGTCAACTTGCGGGTCGGGGGCGTGGCTGGTGCCGTGCTCTTTGCCTTCGGACTGACCACCGTCGTCTATTACAAACTGAAACTCTACACAGGAACGGCTGGCTTCATCCGTGCTAAGGGCGACTGGTCGATGCTTGCCACCGTCTTGCTGGGCAATATCGTAGGCTGTCTGCTCACCGCCATTGTAGTGTGCTATGCCCAGCCCGACATCGTGGAGCCAGCCTCGAAGATTCTGGAAGGCCGACTGGCAAAAGGCCCCCTGGCCTGCGGACTGCTGGCCGTGGGCTGCGGATTCATCATGACCACGGCAGTACAGTTTGCCCGCGAGGGCAAGATGCTGCCCCTCCTGCTTGGCGTGCCCGTCTTCATCCTCTGCGGCTTCACCCACTCCATTGCCGATGCATTCTACTTCCTGGCCTGCCCCACCGAACAGGTGCTCAGCACGTCAGTACTCATCGTTTACGTATCTGAAGTCCTTGGCAACTTCGTCGGCTGTAACCTCTACCGTTGGGTAGCCCCCAAACCTAAAGAATAGACATCCTTACTTCATCGTAATATGTTCAGAAAACACCAACTAATCAGAATCACGCTACTGGCCCTCCTCATGGTGTGCCCGTTGTGGGTCTTTGCACAAAAAGACGGCCACACGCTCAGCATCACCGTCACGGAGAAGGGTACCCGTGAGGCCATTATCATGGCCACTCTGCACCTACAGCCTTCAGGAGCCATGGCCGTGACCAATGCCGACGGACAGGCAAAAATCGAGAATGTGCCGACTGGTGAATACACGTTGCAAATCAGTTATGTAGGCTTCGAACCTATCAACACGAAACTCAAGGTGACGAAAGACCTCCAGTTGTCCTACCAGATGGTACCCACCTCGCTGGCGCTCAAAGAGGTTCAGGTGGTGGCCCGTCAGAAAGTGAGTGGCGCCTCCACATCCAGCGTGGTGAGCCGTCAGGCTATCGACCACCTGCAGGCCACCTCTCTGGCCGACATCATGCAACTGATCCCAGGTCAGAAGATGGGCAACATCGACCTGACCCAACAGTCTAACCTGCAGTTGCGCACACTGGTCAACAACAATACGTCGGCTTTTGGTGCCAGCATCGTCGTCGACGGCATGCCCATCTCCAACAACGGCTCCATGTCGAAGGGCCCGCTGACAGAGTTCACTGGCACCGACCTTCGCCAGATCTCTGCCGACGACATTGACAACGTGGAGATTGTCAGAGGCATACCCTCGGCAGAATACGGTGACCTGACCAGCGGTTTGGTGGTGGTCCACTCGAAGGTGGGCGTCACCCCCTATCAGGTGAAGGCCAAGATCACCCCCGCCCTGCAGAACTACAGCGTGGGCAAAGGCTTCAACCTTGGCTCGGCAGGCATCATCAACGTGAGTGCCGACTATGCCAAGGCCTGGGGAGACCCGCGTAAGAAGACAAGATCCTTCGACCGCTATACCGTCAACCTGGGCTATGGCAAGGACCTGAGCAGCAAATGGCACACAGACACCAAACTGCGTTTCATGAGTGCCAAGGACTGGAGCGGCAACGACCCTGACGTCATCGACGACGGTACATCGTGGAAGAACACCACGACCACTTTCAGCCTGACCCACAACGGGCGCATCCGCATGGACATGCCGCTGATGCGTTCTCTGAAATACACCCTCGGCGTGAGCATCAGTCAGACAGACTCGAGAACAACCTCCTACGTGGCTAATTCCTCCGGACTGCAGCCCATCCTCACCGCCATGGAAACGGGCTATTACAACGTGCCTTGGATGACGACCTCCTACCTGGCTACCGGCATCACAGAGAGCCGTCCTGGAAATGTCTTCTTCAAGATAGGCGACGACTTCTTCTGGCGCAAGGGCAAGACGGTGCAGAGTTTCAAACTGGGTGCCGACTACCACTACGACTGGAACAGCGGCAAGGGTTACTATAATGAAGACCCGCTCCAACCCTTCAAGCCTAATGCCGACGGACGACCTCGTGCCTTCTCCGACATTCCTGGGCTACATCAGGTGGCTGCCTATGCCGAAGACCAGTTCACATGGGAGATGAACAAGACCAACCGCCTGCGTGTGGGCTTCGGATTGCGCTTCACCGCCTTGCAGCCCTTCAGCAACGTCTCCACCACGGCCCTGTCGCCCCGTCTGAACGTGGCCTTCTCGCTGACCAAGTGGCTTGACATCCGTGGAGGCATCGGCATGAACTCGAAGACACCCGGACTCAACTACCTTTATCCTGAGAACAAATACACCGACCGTGTGGCTGCCAACTATATGCCACAGGACGGTTCAGCCCAGGTGCTCAACTATTACACCCATGTCTATCCGGTGGAATACTCTGCAAACCTGAAGAATGCCACCACCACGAAGGTAGAGGCAGGCATCGACGTGAAACTGCCAGGCAACCGTCGTCTCAGCGTCCTGGCCTACCAGGACAAGACTCCCAACGGCTTCTCGACGCTGACCGACTACTACTATTACACCTATAATTATTATACCCTCGATGCCACCCATCCTACCATGAACAACCCGGCCAATACCGAGACGCGTGGCGAATGGATTACCACAGGCATGATAGGCAATACGACTACCATACAGAACAAAGGCATCGAGTTCGACTTCGAACTGGGCGAGTTGAAGCCCCTGCGCACCAGTTTCTACTTCAGCGGAGCCTGGAGCGAGACGAAGACATGGTCTACGGATCTCACCAGCCGTTCGGTGCCAAACGCATACCTGCCCACCAGTTACACCTCCGTCGGGGCCACGCCCTTCAAGGTCGTCTATCCAAGTGAACTGGACTATTACCGCTATCGACGCTTCATCAACACGCTGAGAGCCGTGACCCACATCCCGTCGCTCAACATGGTGGCGTCGTTCACGGCACAGGTGATTTGGCACGACAGCGACTGGGACTATATTGCTGACAAGGAAGTCATCGGCTATATCACCCCCGACCTGGTCTACCATCCGCTCAACGGCGAACAGTACATCGCCTTCGATGGCGGTCAGGTATCCGTGAGCGACCTGGCTATTCGCAACACCGACAAAGATCCCAACGAGAGGCCCATCACATGGAACCTTGCAGCACGTCTGACCAAGGAACTCGGCAAGGTTGGCGGTTTCTCGCTCTATGTGAACAACGCACTCTTCTACGAGCCCTTCCTGAAAGGCAACAAAACCACGACACTCTCTCAGCGAAACACCGGAACATTCCAGTTTGGTGCCGAACTGTATCTGAACCTTTGAAGATTGAAGATTGAAAATTGAAAATTGAGAGTTGAGAACGATATGAAAAGAATACTTTATTTCCTTTTACCCTTATACCTTGCCTCCTGCGTCGACTACGGCGATGCCACTCATGAGGTGACGGCACGCGTCAAACTGACCATGCCGGCAGAATTCAACGCCACTGATAACGAAGGTCACGAAATCCGGCTGATGCAGGGGGGAAAGACCCTCACGGCTGTCACCGACGCCCAGGGCATTGCTACCTTCACAGGCATCATTCCCGATGTCTACGATGTCTCCTGCTCTTGGGAACTAACTGCCGAGGAATACCAGCAGATGACAGGCGACAATCAGGTAGTGAGCGGGTGTACCGTCAGCGGCTCGCTGAACTCTTACCTGATCAAGGAAGAGGAGGATGTCATCATCCTGGCTACCAACCTGAGCATCAACCGCGACATCATCATAGGCAAGATCTACTATGCCGGTTCGAAAGACCTGAACAACCGTACCTATATGGCTGGCAAGTACCTCGAACTCTACAACCAGAGCGACAACGAGGTCGACGTATCAGGACTCTACATCGGACTGGTAGAGGCAGAGAGCACACAGGCCTACAACCTGGAGAACCTGCACGAAGTCTATGAAGACAGCGTCGTACTGCTGAAACAGATCTTCCGCATACCTGCCGATGCCAACCATCTTGTGGCTCCTGGCGGCACCGTACTTATCGTGAACAGCGCCATCGACCACACGCCTAACAACGACATGGAGAGCAGCCTCCTTGATGCCGACTTTGAGGCAAAGGATGCCAGCGGCAAGATGCAGAACAATCCCACCACGCCGGCCCTGGACCTCATCTACACCATGTATCCGTCCGTGTCTAACCTGAACCTGGTGCAGAGCGGTCCCTGCTCGATAGTCATCTTCCGCACCGATGAGGACATGACGGCCCTGCCCAAGACCTACCCCTACGGCAAGACCAGCGGTAGCCAGTGGGCCCTGTTGCCCAAGCGCTACATTATTGACGGTGTGGAGGTGCTTCGCAACAAGAACACGGGCATCGAGGTGAGCAGCAAGCGACTCTACGACGACATCGATGCCGGCTATACCAACATCAATGCCGTCAGCGGATGGACTGGTGAAATCGTCTATCGTAAGACCAGCAAGACTGCCACCGACGGCCACCTCATCCTCATCGATACAAACAACTCAAGCAACGACTTCCAAGTTTCCACAACCATAAAGCCCCGCGAATATGATGAATAAGAAATATATAGTTTCTCTAGTATCACTAGTAGCACTTGTTACACTTGAAGCCTCTGGTCAAGAGGGCGAGAGCGAATACCGCTACGACGATGCCACGCAACTGTGGCGTCTGACCGACAACGTAGCGGGTCTCGGCATCGACAACAGCCGTAACAGAGGCTATGCAGAGTTCATGTTTGAACACAAGGAAGGCGACTGGCACCGTGTGCAGGAGGGTGGACAGGTCAACCGGCTATCCTTCTACACCGAGCGTTATCAGAAAATCGGCATGTATCTGGTGGGCTACGGACGCTTCCTGTTCGATATGGACCGCACTAAGGACAAGTCCTGGTGCGACGTGATGCGCCCGTACAACTCTACACCGTTTTTTGGCGGTAGCAGCATCAAAGGCAAGTACGACACGCAGGACTTCGACCTCACCGCTGCCGTCAGCACCATCCCTATCCCCCTGGCCAGCGAGAACGGTGATCGCGAAATGACACTCGGCATCAGTCTCGACTATCATGTGGGCGACCTGAGCCGTCTGCGCGACCCGCGTTCACGCTCCGAACTGCTCGACTACAAGTTGACACCTGCCGTCACCTTCACCTTCGGTCACCACACCCTAGGTCTGAGCGGCTTCTACAACCGTCGTAAGGAGAAAATTCCCAACGTCTCTACCGAACAGGACGACCCCAACATGGCCTACTACCAGATGACAGGCATGGAGCAGGCCACCGCCACCATCGGCGGCTACAACGGCTATAATCGCGAGTGGGTCAACCACCAGTTCGGTGGCGAACTGAACTATGGCTACTCGGCCGAAGGAGTCAACAGCCTCACATCGGTCAGCATCGCCCGAGGTGCGGAAGATGTCTGGGGAACATACAAATACGAGCCAGGCAAATACACCTCCTACCGCTATCGCGTCAACTCCTATAACCGTATCACAAGCGGTCGCCTTCTCCATCAGATAGACCTCGCGATGGACTTCAACGAAGGCTATGCCGACGAGTACCGTCAGCAACTCGTTCAGGAGCGCGATGCCGAGCATGGCAACACCAGTTATCACTACGAGACAGTCATCGAGTTCAAGAAGCGCTACCAGGTGAAGACCCTTGCTGCCGACATCCACTACCGTGCATCCTTCACCGACGGCCCCGCCATCAACGGCTATGCAGGATTCTGCTTCGCTTTAGGCAGTACCACGAACCGCCACCTGTTGCCCCTCTCCGAACTGAAATACGACAATTTCGACTTCCAGTTGGAGGGCGGCAAATCCCTTTGGAAGAACAGGTTCTGGGTGGATCTGTCAGCCACATACCATCTCGCAAAGAATGCAGAGTTGAACCTGGCTGATCCCACCACAGCCTATGCCCAGCAGGTGCTCCTGCCTGATATGGAATACTACAAGGCCAACCACTGGCGTGCCCATCTGGAACTGAAATACCAGTTCCCGCTCACCATCAAGAAGATTAAGTCGATGTGGTATGTCAAGGCCTATGGCGACTACCTGCGCACCAACAACACCGCCTTCGGACACCTCGACAGAAAGGCCGTCGGCCTGTCTATAGGCCTTTTCAATTGAGCGGCA
>Ga0310695_10013997_pt1 | contig 10919 bp, 9 predicted proteins | sample RumenRJG_04DNA_FD_203882 | JGI IMG/M metagenome (GOLD analysis project Ga0310695, IMG submission 203882) | Bovine rumen microbial communities from Lethbridge, Alberta, Canada - RJG_04 (v2) (version 2) | ecosystem: Host-associated > Mammals > Digestive system > Stomach > Rumen | place: Canada... | reverse complement strand
TCTATCTTATGGCTCGGATTATAGTCTACAAGGATGCCGTTTGCCTTGCATTTTACAAGGAAGTCCTCGAAGTTTTCGCTGTCCATAATAACATTGTCGATAGCGTATTTCAGCTTCGCTTTCCAGCTCAGACCTTGCCGTGTCATATCCCATTCCCAATGCGACTTACCTTTTGTCGTATCGGGGTGGCTAATGACCGTCAATTTATGCTCCCTGCAAACCTGATCTGATATATCTCGGAGCTTCTTCCACGCGCGTTCTTCGACCTTACCCTGATTCATATTTGTCTCAAAGGTTCTACCGTTCCATGTACTCACATTATTGAAAATACAATGCAAGTGAATATGCTCTTTATCGGTATGGACTGCAAGGAAATACTGGTACTCGTCTTTAAGAAAACGCTCACACAGTTCTCTGCCGACTTCAAGAGCCTGATCGGGAGTAATTTCCCCAAGCTGAAAGCTCTGAATGAAGTGCTGTGAGAGGACAGTATTCAGACCTGTTCCTGTGGCTCGGATTGCTGAAAAATCTCGGCTTGCCTGATAGGGATCAGTGCTGCACCCTGATGTGATGATGAGACTGCCGTTCTCGGTCTTGTTCGGATTGGCAATATAGGCTAACGCTTTAGCCTCAGTAGTTGTGATTGGAAATAGTTTAGTGGTTGCCAAATCTGATTGATCTCCTCTCTGATTTCAGCAATGTCCTTTTCGTACACCGAGCCTGAGCTGTTAGCTCTCCGTGCTATCTGGTTGAAGTTGTTGGCGATGGTGGTCATAAGGCGGCGGATTTCTCTCAATTCTGTCTCGCTAAAAATAACGATATGCCCCTCAAGAGTCATCGTCCGTAAGAAGTCACTCCTCGACTTCATGCCGCTGTTCTTGAACTTCTTATTGATCGCATCGAGTTCCTCTTTGCTGACACGGTACTTTATGAAGTAATCACGGCTGTCCTCTTTCTTTCCTCTGTTCATTTTTACACTTCTTTCTATCTGTATAGTCGGGGTTTTAGGGGTGTCCCTCTGACAAGCTGTGTATCTTGTTTCCACGAAAGTTGTGGGAACAAGATACCGTGCTTGCTGGGTTTGAATCACGCCCTGCGGTGCGTGATTTCATATATCCCTTTCCTCTCTCCGAGAGGAAGGGATTTTGCGTCTTTTCGCAGTCCCTCATATATATACCGAAAAAAACAGGAATCGTAAAGTAGAAAATCGCTGTTTTTTGAAAAAAATAATGACCGAGGCTTCAATACCTCGGTCATTGGGTTATATATTATTGGAATTCATATCGCTGACATTGATAAGAACGCCGTTCGGAAAGTTCAGGCATTGCCAAGCATCATTTGTCACGGGCATTTCGTGGAGCAAGAAGTACAGTATTTTCAGAGTCTGATTATGCGAACAGATTAAAATGTTCTCGTCCGGATTTGATTTAATATACGCTACTATTGCTTTCAATCGTTGCTGAACTTCATAGATACTTTCGCCGCCAGGAATATCTGCTGAAACGTCAATTTTATTTCCGCAGAAAAGAAGAGGATAACGTATTTGCGCTTCGGTTTTATTAAGTCCTTCCAAAATACCCATATTACGTTCTGATAGCTCATCGATATATCTTACTGATTTCATACAATCATTGGGGAGTAATGAAAGGGTTGAAAGGCATCTTTTTAACGGAGAACAGAGTACAATATCATATTCGTTATTGGAAGCTGACAAGCTTATTATACTCTGTCCTTTGAGAATATCAATGTCCTCTCTTCCTGAAATAAGATTATCCCGATTATATTGGGTTTTAAGATGCCGAAGAAAGAATAAGCTCGTATTAATCATCTCCTTCATCTTTGGATTCTTTTTTTAATTTGACTGTACGGGAACAATAACAATAAACTGGATGCAGCATTGTCTTGATCCGACCGTTAATATTCTGACAGTAAGTATCAAGGAATGATGATACGGATTCAAACTGACGAACACATTTATCCTTTATCTTTATACGCTCCTCAGAAATAACTTTGAGTTCATGTGTGTCACTTGCTTCAAGAATTAACTGACGCTTTGTTTCTTCACGAATGTTATCTACATGAATATTTTTAATGCCTTTAATGACTTGCCCCCAACCATGAGGAACTAAGACAATCTTTTGGCTTGTGCCTGATGGTGTATACGTTTTGTCCTGCTTTCTGTCAACTGAATAAATGCAAATATCTTTGCCCAGATCAGAAAATATTGGAACGACTAAATCGGATTCATTGTTTGAACGAGTATCGACTACAAAAGTACCTATAGCAATTGAATTGGGATCAGGCATACCATAATGGTGTTTGATTATCGGTTGTCCAACAATTTCAGCTCCTGTTTTGGATAAAAATTCTTCAGCAATGTACAGATGCATTTCTTGATTGAAGTCACGAAATCTATTCGCATAATCAATAAATCTTACAGCTGTATCAGATCTAATATATCTTATATATCGTGTCTGATTGTCATTATATAGGGTTTTGATTTTACGCTTATACCAAACACGTTCGCTGGGATAAAGACCAAAGCAAGACTCCTTAGCTTGTTTAGCGCTGCAATGAAGAACCAGATAATAGTTTCCTTCATCATCTTTGGAAACCATTAAGAAGTGATTGCCACTATCTAATTGAAAAGCATATCCATTTTTCATAGCACTGGCACATATCTCCTTCACTATCATTTGAAATGCTTTATCATCCAGTGCGTCGGCATCAAAATCCTTTAGCTTAAATACAGACGATGTGCAGGTATTGATAGTCGCATCAACAGGAATAATCGGAACGGCACAGGACCAGTTGTAATAAGCCCCAGTTAAAAAGCCTCCTGCGATTCTCATTACATTATTAGGGAAACCTAAATCGTTACAGGGGATGACTTTTGCCCAGCCTTTCGGATCGTGTATTCTAACAAGTTTCTCTAATAGTCGCTCTGTTTCTGCCAGGTATGGCAGCAATACTTTTTGTGTATCATCGGTTTTAGGAATAGTAAACTGACTATCGTCTTTAGCATTTGCGTGTTCCGAGTCTTCTGTAAATGTTCTTCTAACTAAATTTTCAAGCTGTACGGGGTGAATCTTTTTGATTTTCAATCCCTTTTCTTTATATGCCGCTATATGTTGTCTATATTTTTGCTTCACTACATCATTAGCACTTGCTAAAGGAGACATATCAAGCTCATATGCATTCTGTCTTAATAGATCAAGGTAATTCTTTATTGAAGTATACTCCAAATCGTTTGAATCAAACAGAAGATATTGACCTCTATAATTTCGGGCATAGCTGAACATATATGTGCTTCTCGTAAGAAGCTCCTCGTTTGCAATAAGTGAAAAAGGAATGCTAAAATTATTCAGCATTATAATGTCAACCTTTGGGCAATGATCGTCAGCTTTTAATATGTAATCCATAATGTTGGTTAACGATGTTTCTATTTCTTTACTTGCTGACTCTTGATTAATGCCCATAAACTTGTAGTTCAAAACAAATATATAAATATTGTCTATGTCTGGATTTTGAATTAAGTCAAGTATTATCGAATTGATTTTATTTTTATATGAAATGGAAAAAGCATCTTTCAAAGTGGTTCCGGTTATATATACATCCCCACTGGTTCTCCGGATCATTTCCTTTCGGATAGGGTATGTGTCTTCGGCTACAACATAGCTTTTTATTAGTTTATCATATTTATTGCTCGGATTATTAGAAGATGCGAAATTATACAAGAAAAAACTTGCAATTGCCCAACAATACTGATGGTCAAACCTCGTGTTTGGAGTTTTTGTTTGATGCTTTGTAATTATGTTATAGCATTTCTTTATGTCTGTGAAATCAACTATTTCTAATGGGAATTCTTCTTTTTCGTAGAAATAGTGAAGATAGTCAATTAACTTGTCAAAATGATATTGCCCTATATGCTCAAAAATCGCCTTATATGTATCGTCGGTTCCTTTCTGGGAAATGAGATTGTTTCTAAAAAGGTTTTCTTTGACATACTTTTTGCTCTTTTCGGGGTTTTGGGGATTCCAAAAGGGGGCTAATAATAAATTGAGCTTATTTTTATCACCAGAAGAAAGCTTAGTATCCCGTAGTTCGCCACATCCAAAAAGGATCATTATAGCGATTGCTATAGGCATATCTGTAGTTACTACCTTTACGCTTTTATTGCCGGTGCTCCTATTATCGCTCAAATCTGTTGCATCTTCCGGTAAATCGACTTTTTTTTCAGAAGTGTTCATGAATCCTCCTCCTCAATAGATGCATTTCTTGAAACTGTCATTCGGTTTCAAGAAAATATTATCGTTTTCAAAAGCAATCATAGCGGTTTCAAGAAACTGCTTTTTTTCTTGACGATGTGAAGTGATTCTTGGCGCTTTTTATATTGACACTTCCCGAACGGGAAAGTATAATAAGATTGTACGATAAGCAGCTCGTACGCTTCATCGCCTAATTATTAATATTATACCACAATTCAAGGCGATAGTCAACGGATTTGGAGCAATCTCACGGATTTATGAGGAGCTTATCGGACAATGAACCATATATTTAACAAAAGGAGGTGAAAGAGATGGGCAAGAGCAGTATTATGTCGTGGGAGGACTATAAGCATCTTTCGTTGCTGGATGTTCAGAATTACTATATCAGCAATGGTTATGTGATAGTCGAAAGAGGCTTGGTTTCCAAAGAGGTACACTCGTTACCGATCTATATGATCATATCTGTTGAGCTTCACAGAAGCATGATTCAGCGTATTTTCGGGCTTTGTACGATTGTTCTTCACATCAGGGATGAGTGCGAAGATAGTATCTTGTTGGAGAATATCTGCTACGACGGTAAAGAGTTGTATCTGGATATGCTTCATGCAATTAACAAGTCATACCGTAGAGCTTGGTTTGATCATCATCTTTGGTATCAGTAAATTAGCACGGCTAATTTTGCACAGCAATGTGCACATAGGAGTGTATTTCATCATCCCGCAGCAAACTGCATTTTTAGGTGAGTCGAGAGATTTGGCGAGCCTATTGATCGTTAAGACAGGAGGTTTGATATTTAATTGTTGAACGAACAACCCCATTTTATGTATAAGAAGCCCGTATGAATAGAAATGCATCAAAATATAGGAGGATTTTATGGCTAAGGCAACTTAATTGGCAAAAGCATATAGTCTATAATATGGTTACACTTGTGGTTATGTCAATAAAATAAACAGGTAAGCCTTAAAAGGCGAACTGGTAAGCGAGGAGGTGGTATTCGTGAGGAGCTACAGTCAAGGTCGTGCTGTTATGGCTCAAGTGACGCTGAAAATGTGCTTGAGATGTTCTGATATTCGTTCTATTCAGGCATCTATAAGCACTCTTTCGAAGAATTACTTTGAGTTCCATAATAACTATCGTAAGTCCTGCGTTGCTATTTTGGGCAATGATGGATAGACCGTTCAATAAGCAGTTTTATGATTCGTTACTTAAAAAGACTGACAACTACAACGTATTGCCAGTTTATAATGAATCATTCTGCGATTATGTTACTCGAATACTAAACAAGAAAAAAATAACCAGGACTGACTTATCGATAAAGACAGGAGTCACAATGACCATGATAAGCAATTACTTTAACAAAGATGATGTTGAATTGACACCGCAGTATGTAATTGCTTTAATAATTGGCCTTGAAATGGAAAGTACGCAAATTGAAGCGGCGTTGAAACTTGCAGGTATCCGCATTGATAACCCGTCACGAAGGAATCAGATCATTCAGTACTGCCTTGATAGATGTTCATTATCAGGCGATGAAAAGAGGACTGTAGAGGATTGTAATCGTATGTTATACCTGAGCGGTTTCAAACCTCTTACAAAAAAAGGTCTTGAAGAAGACGATCTTAAAGACCTTGCTGAACATATGGCTATTGATGCGTAAATGTAAATAATCTGTGAACTTTTAAACTACATTTTCATGGCGTGAAAATCTATCATGTGAAAAAAGACTCCGATTATTTGTATTATGGAAAATAGAATAGTAATAATGCTTTATAGAGCAGCAGAAGTGCCTATGTGAATTGTGCGTTAAGTACAATAACATGGGCACTTTTTGTAGCTATCTATTTTCATAGAGGCGTGTTCCTTTTTTCTGAAAAATAAGCTATCATATTCACAGAGCTTACGGAAGCAAGCGCGCTGCATCTCAGTTCTGTAGGCTAAATACACAATCACCAAGCTGAGAGGGATTGTCAGAGATTAACACTCCGACAATCGCTCAGGTGCTTTTCGTGTGCGTTTTTCTCTGACGGAAAGGAGAAAAGCGTGAAAAACGAAGAAACCTTTGACATTACGCAAGTTGAGGGCGTTACACCTGAGATGATTAAGGAGTACAAACGGCTTGTCAGACATGAACGCTATCTTGAGGAAGTCGATGCAAGACACCGGACTTATCATTATGGCAGTATAGAGGAGGTGGAGTATTTATTATCCAGGGAAGCTCCTGCGGATGAACCGTCCTATAAGAATCCTAAGCTGATTCCAATGCTGAAGAAGGGACTCGCTTTGCTCAAAGCTGAGCACGAACTTTGGTACGATGCTATAATTGCGTACTATTATAATAAAGGCGAGGTATCATACAGCATTTTAGCTAAGAAATTCGGAGTAAGTAAGCAGACGGTTTATCTTAGGGTGCGGAGCGGCTTACAGTTTCTCTATAATACAATAACCGAAAGCATCGACTGCAATGGTGATGATTAACAAAAAGAAGCCGCTCTTTTTGTGCAGATATACAATCTTTAGGAAAAATCATATAAATCATCATTTTTTTCTCTGATTTGCACTTTACGAAAGGGGAAAATGTCGGTATATGAATAGAGGGCGCAATAGTGTCTTCAAGAACTGTCATTCCATTTTCTCCTGAGCAGAGGGGCGGGACAGAACCTTTGTCCATTTCGCTCTGTTCCGTCCCGTATAGCTCATTACGATTCCTTTCTTATGTACGATAGCAGAAATGCTATCGGGAGTACCTGAACCTGCTTCGGGTACTGCCAATAGCGTCTCATGCTTGCCTCCTGTTTTATGATGGCTGATATGCTGTCGGGAGCTTCTCCTCGGTCTGAGGGGGAGCTGCCAAAAGCACATTGGTTTTACGCATAAAAGTATCGGACAGCTATGTGCTTGCTGATCCTACGGGTTCAGCTCACGGTAACTTGAAAACTGAATATGGAACATCAACGCTTTTCCAATTTCTTTCCTTCTGATCGGAAGGAGGTATCTTACTATGGATACTATGATGTTGTATCAGAATATGTATTCGGAGTATCCTGAGCTATTGGAAGTGAAGGACTTATGCCAGATTCTCGGCTACGAGAGGAAGAAAGTCTATCAGCTTATCAAAGACGAGCAGCTCAAAAAGATTCCTTGTGGTAGAAAGATCAAGGTCGCAAAAGCTACGGTTATAGCCTTTGTAATGCAATGCGCACAAAAATAACCGGTAGAATAGTCCTATGAGTCATACTTTTATAGAAGTGGTAGAAAAGGTCTTGAAAAAGGCTGTAATGCGCGCTACAATAATATTGTCAGCAGCGCAGACTACCGCTTTCAACACAAGGAGGAAATTACTATGAAAGCAGGTCTGCCGTTTAATCACCATATTTATAAGAAGAACGACAAGTTCTACGTTGTCTTTGATTTTAAGGATGACGCAGGCAAAAGGAAGAAAAAGTGGGTTGCCACAGAGTTATCTGATGGCTGTTCCGATAAGACTCTGAAAGCCAAGACGAAGGAGATCGTTGCAAAGTTCTACGAGGAATTCCTCTCAGGCAGCGTAACGAAAGTCGAAGAAAAGGTCGAACCGAGTGTTGCGGTTCTTTCCGCAACGCTCAACGGTACTACTGATCTTGAATTCGGTGATTTTCTTCTGAAATGGCTTGAAGCCGCCAAGCCGAGCATTGCTTTCAACAGCTATGTAGGCTATAAGGGTGTAGTCACCAGAATCAAAGCCTATTTCGACGAACGCTATCCGCATCTTCTTCTCAAAGATCTGACCGCATTACAGCTTCAGGAGTTCTATAACGAGAAGTTTAACAGCGGAATGTCTGGCAATACGGTCAAGCACTATCACGCAAATATCCATAAGGCACTCAAATACGCTGTGAAGATGGACTTATTGAACATCAACGTAGCGGACAAAGTTGATTTGCCGAAGATCAAGAAATTTGAAGCGAACTTTTACACCAAAGAGGAGCTTGACGAGCTTTTTGAAGTGTTCAAAGGCGACAGAATCGAACTGGTCGTACATATCGCAGCATATTACGGACTCCGTAAGAGCGAGATCATCGGCTTGAAGTGGGATTCTATAGACTTTGATGCCAAAACGATCACGGTTCGCCGTAAAGTGTCAAGCACCTATGGTACGGGTACAGAGGTCATCAGAGTCGATAACGAGCTTAAAACCAAAGCGAGTGAGAGAACCTTTCCGTTGATTCCGCACATCGAGGATATGCTAAGGGAGAGAAAAATCCTTGAGGAGCATTACTCTAAACTGCTCGGTAAGGATTTCGACAGGGAGTATGACGGCTTTGTGTGCAGAGACAACTTCGGCAAGCTCATTACCCCGAACTTCGTAACAGATCACTTCAAGCGTGTAATCAGCAGGAATAAGCTGAAGAAACTTCGTTTCCATGACCTCAGACACTCCTGTGCAAGCCTGTTGCTTGCGAAGGGTGCGTCGATGAAGGCTATCCAGGATTGGCTGGGACATTCAACTTTTAATGTTACAGCAAATTATTATAGTCATCTTGATCCTCGTTCTAAAGAGGAGTCGGCAGCAATGATCGCTGAGGTCTTTGGCGGAGAGAGTACAAAGGATAAGCAGGATAAGGATAATGGGGACGAAAAAAAACGCAAGCCCTCAAACTGAGAACTTGCGATTTTGGTGCCGCCGACCGGACTTGAACCGGTACTCCGTATCCGGAAGCGGATTTTAAGTCCGCTGCGTCTGCCTATTCCGCCACGGCGGCATTGGAAAAATATTTATCAATCGAGTAAAGCAAGTCACTTGACACATGGGAAAGAATTCTTTTGTGGCAAGACCAAACCCGAAGGAAATAAAGGGAAAAGCGGGATTTTGGTAGAACTCTTGGTAGAAAAGCTCACTGACACGAAAAACTTTTCTACCAGAAAGTTCACAAAATCAAATCAAAGTGCCGTAACTACGGCATTTGAGATTGCTGAAGCGAGAACGGGCAAAATCCTATGGCTCAAACCCATCTGAGGATTTTAAGTCCCTTGTGTCTGCCGATTCCACCACAGCGGCATATGAGCGGTATATCCCGAAAACAGGATATACCGCTGTTTCTGGTCGAGGTGACAGGATTTGAACCTGCGGCCCCTACGTCCCGAACGTAGTACTCTACCAAACTGAGCCACACCTCGACAGCATAAATATTATACTACAAATGAGGAGTAATGTCAAGTATAAATAAAATTGACATAATTATTTTTATTTTTTTACAATTATTTTGGTGCTTTACAGATATTTTTTAAGAGATAATTGATTTGTAACCGTTTTTAACTTGACAATCCATGAGAAAGAGTGTAAAATATACTAATGTAGGCATATTTAGCCACATAATGAGTTTTTTACGGAGGTTATTATGGATCCTAATCAGAATAGACCGCAGGGCAGACGTAAAAACGTTACCTCTGGCGGCAGCGGAGCACATAGAAGAGGCGACGGTCTCGGCACAGGTCCTGTAGGTTCGGGCAGCTATTCAGGCGGCAGCACCGGCGGAGGCGGCGGTGCTAAAAGAGCTGCGGCCGGCGGCGGCGGAATCGTTACTCTTCTTATTATTGGTTTTATTATATTCAAGCTTATCAGCGGAGGCGGCGGTGCAGGTGACCTTCTCGGTTCACTTACAGGCGGCGGAAACGGAGGCGGCGGACTTGATATCGGTTCAGTACCGTCAGGCTTTGGCTTCAGCACTGAAGATACCGCGGCAGGCAGTGCTACAAGCGACAGTGCTGTTGATACGTCCGTTGCAACAGGCTCCCGTGATAAGAGGACCGTTATAAAGGGCAACAATCAGGACGTTGTGACTATAATGGTATATATGTGCGGTACCGACCTTGAATCAAAGCACGGCATGGCTTCTTCCGATATGGAGGAAATGAGAGCAGCTTCTTACGGTGATAATGTAAATGTTATCGTATTCACAGGCGGATGTGCAAGCTGGAAGATAAACGGTATCAGCAATAAGGTAAACCAGATATACCAGATAAAGAACGGTCAGATCGGCAGACTTGTTGATGACGCAGGCAGCAAGGCTATGACCGATCCAAGCAACCTTGCTTCGTTTATCCAGTTCTGTGCAAAGAATTTCCCTGCTAACAGAAACGAGCTTATCCTCTGGGATCACGGCGGCGGATCAGTTACAGGCTACGGTTACGACGAAAAGAATAAGAACAGCGGTTCTATGACTCTTGAGGGCATAGCTCAGGCACTTAAAAGCGGCGGCGTTCAGTTCGATTTCGTAGGCTTTGACGCTTGTCTTATGGCAACTGCCGAGACAGCACTTATGCTCAACGACCACGCAGACTACCTTATAGCTTCTGAGGAAACAGAGCCGGGTATCGGCTGGTACTACACAAACTGGCTCTCAAAGCTGGGCAGCAATACTTCAATGCCTACACTTGACATCGGTAAGAATATCGTTGACGACTTTGTATCCGAGTGCGGCAAGAAGTGCAGAGGACAGAAGACCACACTTTCGGTTATTGACCTTGCAGAGTTCTCAAATACCGTACCAAAGGATCTTTCTGCCTTTGCTAAGTCTATAAGCAGCAAGATAGAAAAGAATGAGTACAAGGATATTTCCAATGCAAGATACTCCACACGTGAGTTTGCACAGGGCACACGCATAGATCAGGTAG
>Ga0310695_10013996_pt1 | contig 10921 bp, 3 predicted proteins | sample RumenRJG_04DNA_FD_203882 | JGI IMG/M metagenome (GOLD analysis project Ga0310695, IMG submission 203882) | Bovine rumen microbial communities from Lethbridge, Alberta, Canada - RJG_04 (v2) (version 2) | ecosystem: Host-associated > Mammals > Digestive system > Stomach > Rumen | place: Canada... | reverse complement strand
TCTACCCTGATTTTCCAACATCCCTGACGCGCACACAGACTTGTCCCCTGTATATTTGCCCTGACCTTGCGGAACAGCCAACCCGGCCTCATGGTCCTACCACAGCGTCACGGTTTAAGCACAGGGAACAAGTCCGTTTGCCGCACTCGTGACGATGTAGCGTTATGGTTCAGGCAAACGGACTCGTCCCCTGTGCGCGTCTTGTTTGCATACAGTGGACGAGTCTGTGTGCTCTTACCCGGAATTTCCAACGTCCTCGACGCGCACACAGACTTGTCCCCTGTATTTTTACCCTGACACCGCGATATAACCGATCCAGCCTCATGGTCCTACCTCAGCATCACGGTCAATTCACGGGGACAAGTCCGTGGCATCCCAGAGACTGGATCCAAAGGGGGTGAAGCTCCTGCTCCGGATTCAATCGGGCGAAGCCCGCTCCTTGCGGAGCAGGATCCTTCTGGCAGGCCACTCAGCTGCCAGAAACGAGCACCTATCCCGGGGTCTAAGACCCACCTCACGAACACCGCGGAAAGAGAAACGGGAATCCCGCTGCCCCTCCCGTAAAGTGTGATGGGGACAGTCCCATAAAGGGACAGTCCCCGGTATGCCTTCGATCACGCATACACACGAACAAGTCCGCTTGCCACACTTGAGACAATAAACTGTCTCGGTTCAGGCAAACGGACTTGTCCTTTTTTTACCGATTACTAATTATTGAAAGACGGGACAATGGGATTGACCGGGGCGTCATCACCGAAACGATACAGGTAGAAATCATCCTCTCCGTCATCCGTCGGTTCGTCATCCCGGTTGCCAGGATCTTCCGGTTCTCCTCCGTCTTCAATCGGCTCATCGAGATCAAAGCCGCCATCGTACAGGTCTTCATTCCCATCATCCATAACTTCCGGATCCGGACCGTCTTCATATTCTCCATACGGCTCATCGGAATCAAAGCTGCTGTAATCGAAGTCCTCTTCTTCATAAAACTCCTCAACACCTTTTGACACCATGTCCTCGTCCATCAACGGCAGGTCTTCAGACATCAGCAGACTTCCCTCGCTCATATAGCCGTCCAGCGCGGCGTAGATCTCATTCATATCGATGCTCTCATCCGCGAGCGTGAAGCCCGTGTAGAGCCGTACGATGTCCGGAGTCTTTCCGCTGGAGAAGTCACGTGCCACGATGCCCGGCGAGTAAAGCTTCTTTCCGTTCACTGTCCGATACTGCATGATGTAGAACGTGTAGTTCTTTGAAGTGTCCAGATTTGCGGAGCAGGTGTTGCCCGCCGCTTCACAAGCCTCCTTGAAGAAATAGTCCGAGGCGATCTTATAAAGCACGCTGATCCCTTCCGCATTGGAGCTCCTTTTGATCGTGAAGGTCGTATAACCCGAATTGTTCATCGCCACCACCGGGTTCATCTGCGGTGCCTTCAGGCCGGAGCTTTGCGTATTGTAGGAGAACAGTACGCCGGAGGAATAGTAGTTCTTTCCATTCACGGTCTTATATTTCATCACCTGACACTCATAAGCACCATCGCTGTACAGAGAACGAAGCCGGCAGTTCGAATAATTCGACGTGCAGGTAATCGTCCCCCGGTAGCGCATATCATAGCACTTCGCATAGATTCCATCTGCCTGGGGATCCGAAGCGATGGAAATCGTGGCACCGTTACCGGAAAAACTCAACTTTACATCTGTCGGAAAACTCATCGGGATAAAGTAGATGCGGTTCTCATTCGGCCCCCACAGACGCTGTCCCTTATAGTCCCGGTAAGGCACTGCAACCACGTAATACAGCTTATCGTTCGTCAGCTTGTCATATTTCCAGGTCGTATCATTTCTCGTCCCGAGCTTATGGGCAAATTCTTTCCCTGTCGCCGCATCAAACAACATGTACCGCGTCCCGTCTGTTGGTTCACGATGTTTGTTGTTGATGATCATCGTCTTGTTCCCCGCGACCACCGTCGCACCGTAAACATTCGCGATCGGCATGGCATATTTTTCCACATAATCGGACCATTTTCCGTTATAAACACGCAGCTTGAAGCGATATACCTTCCCGTTTTCCAGCGGAGAGCCCACATAAGAAATCACCTTATTGTTCCCTGTCGCATCCATCCGCTGCCGGAAGGTCGGTTTCACTTCCTTCCCCGTGCTGTCTTCATAAAGCGTACATTCCACTTTAATCAGATCCTCAATCCACGGGATCACGATCTGGATCTCCTTGTTCTTCCCGCGAATGTTCGTATCCTTGATTTCCAGAACCGGTTTCTGCAGTGAATATTCCAGTGTTACCGAAGCCGCCTTTTTGCTCCCATCTTTCGCCGTTGCGGTGATCTTCACCGATCCGACCTTCTTGAATATCACCTTGCCGTTCGCGTCCACCGTGGCAATGCCCGTATTACTGCTTGTCCAGGTGAATTTCTGTGCGGCTCCGCTCGGTGCGGCGATTGCCTTGAGTTGGTTCGTCTTTACATGGGTCGCCACTGTTTTTCCGGTGATATCCGTACCGGAGGCGTTCCGGATCTTCACCGATGCTGCCAGGATCACATATTTCAGCGTTACCGAAGCCGTCTTTTTGCTCCCATCGTTCATTGTTATCGTGATCTTCACCGATCCGGTCTTCTTAAATTCCACCTTGCCGTTCGCGTCCACGGTGGCAATGCCCGTATTACTGCTTGTCCAGGTGAATTTCTGCGCGGCACCCGCAGGTGAAACCACCGCCTTGAGCTGATACGTCTTAACTTTGGTCGTCACCGTTTTTCCGGTGATATCCGTACCGGATGAATTCTGAATTTTCACTGATGTCGCCAGAGGCACATATTTCAGCGTGACAGAGGCAGCTTTCTTGCTCCCATCTTTCGCCGTTGCGGTGATCTTCACCGAGCCGGCCTTTTTGAATATCACCTTGCCATTCGCGTCCACTGTGGCAACGCCCGTATTACTGCTCTTCCAAGTAAATTTCTGCGCGGCTCCGTACGGTTTAGCGACTGCGTAGAGCTGATACGTCTTAACTTTAGTCCTCACCGTTTTTCCGGTGATATCCGTACCGGAGGAATTCTGGATCGTCACCGATGTTGCCGGAGGCACATATTCCAGCGTGACAGATGCGGATCTTTTACTCCCGTCGGAAGTTGTTGCGGTGATCTCCACTGATCCGAGCCCCACGAAAGATACTTTTCCATTCTCGTCCACTTCAGCAACGCTCGTATTACTGCTTGTCCAGGAAGGTTTCAGCGATGCTCCCGTTGAGGGATCAACAGCATTGAGCTGATACGTCTTAACTTTAGTCGTCACCGTTTTCCCGGTAATATCGCGGCCGGAAGTATCCTGTATCATAATCGGATCAAAATCAAAAAAAGTAACCGTATAATTCAAAATGGTTTGTGTTTTTTCATTTGAAATCGAAACCTCAAACCAATCTCCGCCATAGATTTGACCGATACCATCCGGTCGGAAAATAACACAGCCCTTCTGCCCGTAGCCAACGTTATTCACATAGAATAAACCATCTGATCCGGCGTTAGAAAAATTCCATTCTTTTCCATCTTTGACCCTGGTCAGTTTTACCTGTATATCATCTATTCCTATCTGATATCCAAATGAAACAGACCAGGCATGTGTATCTGAATCAATGAAGTAGGAAGCAGGAGTCATCATAGCAGGCCAGGCAACAGGAGCCTCATTTCCCGTTCCGCTCAGATCAAAAGCATACAACGCGGTAAAATTCCAGTAACTTACATCCTCATGGTAATATGAACTGAACATTGTCTTTCCCATTGGGGGATTCAGGATCCAACGCCTGTGTCCGACACTGTCAATATTTGACCAGTCGGAATCGTGCATGTATAAAAGAATGATGTCTGACCAAGAGTCGGAATAATAAGTTTGAGCCATATTACTTATCGAAGCACCCTGACGGCCTAATTCATATATATCATCATATCTGCTGTCACTAAGCACGGAAGGTCTTGAAGGGTAATGGGATAGATAACCATTTAAGGAATTTACCATTGCTGCTGCCGCCAGCATTTCTTCATGATCGGGGCTGAGGACTACATTGGCATTCAATCCTGCGATATAACGAATCTGATTCACCATATTCAGGGCATTTTGTTTGCTTTCCTCTGTAAGTAATCCTGTAACATATGGATCAACGGCCGGTTCCCGTCGGTAATCAGTGCTTGACACTGTTTCTGCGGGATGCTCCGCGATAAATCTTTGAATTTCACTCTTTGTATGTTCTTGGACACCAAGATAAATATACTGCCAGTATGCAGTTCCATTGTTTTTACACCATTTCTCTGCATAGCTGCCGGGCTCAACAATGATTTTTATGTCGTCACATCCGTCAAATGCATTCGGTGAGATTTCTGAAACACTTTCCGGAATGTAAATTGATTTTAGTCCGGTATCCGCAAATGCCCGTTCGCCAATCGATTGAATACCATCCGGCAATTTAACATCATTCATTGACGTCCCGGCAAAATAATTATCTTCAATTCTCGTAAGGTTTGACGGGAGTATCAGCGTATCCTCTGCAAACACAGTCGGAATGACAAATAACAGACATATGAATACAAAGGAATAAAATATATTTTGAGATACTTTTTTCATAAAAATCATAACCCTTCTCGTACAGCGTATCGGTGAAATGTTTTGATGATTTCCTTTTTCATTTTCATGACAGGAATACACATTTCTCCCATTTTGCAAAAATACTATTTTTGTATAATATTGCAATATTTATGCCATTTTTTATATTAATACGAAATCCCCTTTGTGCTTCGTGACACAAACAGGTAATGGCTTCCCCTGATAAACAAAATGAGACACAGGAACCTGTTCTCCTGACTCGATTCCGAGCCAGGGAAAACAGGTCCCTGTGTCTCATCCGTCAACCAGGTGTCATTCTCCTCAATCATCATCTGGATTAATGCACACACGGACAAGTCAGCTTACCGCAACTAAAACGCTGCTGTGCTTCGGTTCAGGCAATCGGGCTCGTCCCCTGTGCGCTCAGTTGGATATGAAAAGAGAGCTTCGCACTTTGGTGCTAATTGTTCCATCTTTTTGGCGGTTTCTCTGTTCCGCTGCGCTGTGTTTTGAGCAATGGGGACAGTCCCATAAAGGGACAGTCCCCGATGTGTGGTTTATTTACAAATTATTGAAGGACGGTGCCGTAGGAAGCGTTTTATCGCTACCACCGAAGTAATACATGGAAAGTCCTTCGCTTTCTTCCGATTCATCACCATCATCGATCGGTTCTTCGATACCGGTTTCCGGTTCGTTTTCCCAATCGATGCCATCAACTGATTCGTCATACGGTTCGTAAACGGTATCATCAGGATCATAGGAGGCGAAAGCATCAGCTTCGAAATCATCAGCTTCGAACTCACCATGCGGGGCTTCAGCATCGAAATTGCTGTAATCGAAGCCATCGTCTTCATAGAAGGTATCCGAATCAAACTCATTCGCGCCCTTCGAGACCGGGTCCTCTCCCATCACGGCAAGGGCCTCTGCGAGCAGCAGGTTTTCTTCGCTCGTGTATCCGTCCAACGCATCATAGACCTCATTCATGTCGATGGTTTCATCCGCGAGTGTGAAACCGGTGTACATGCGGTCAAATTCACCGTTCTTCATGCTGGAGAAGTCACGCGCCACGATGCCGGGGGAGTAGACCTTTTTCCCGTTCTGCGTGCGATACTGCATGATATAGAACGTATAGTTCTTCGAGGTGTTCAGCGTAGTGGAACAGGTGTTTCCCGCCTTCTCACATGCCTGTACAAAGTTCTCCGACCCGATCTTATAGAGTACGCTGATTCCTTCCGCATTGGAACTCTTTTTGATCGTAAAGGTCGTATACCCGGAGTTGTTCATGGCGACCACCGGGTTCATCTGTGGTGCCGTCAACCCTGAGGCTTTCGTCTTGTAGGGAATCAGCGTTCCGGTGGAATAGTAGGTTTTTCCTCCGGAGATCTTATATTTCATCACATAGAACTCATAGGCTGTGCTGCTGTTCAGTCCTTTGATCGTACACTTCGCGCCATTCGCTTTACAACCGTTCTTCAGGGCTCCGCCAACCGTGCGGTAAAGCACACAGATGCCATTGACTGAGGAATCAGCGGTAATTGAAACCGTCGCGTTGGATCCGGAGAAGCTCACTTTACCGTTAGAAGGGACAGCCATCGGGATAAAGTAGATACGGTTCTCATTCGGACCCCACAGCCGCTGGCCTTTGTAGTCCCGATAAGGGACTGCTACAACGTAATAAAGCTTCCCGTTCGTCAATTTGTCATATTTCCAGCTTGTATTCGTCTTAGTTCCAGCCTTATAAGCCAGTTCCCTCTGGGTTGCCGCATCGAAGACCATATAGCGAGTGCCCGTCGCAGGTTCACGATGCTGAGTGTTAATGTACATCGTCTTGTTCCCTGCGACCACCGTTGCCCCGTACACGTTCGAGATCGGCATAGCGTATTTTTCCACATAGTTGGACCATTGTCCGTTATATACACGAATTTTAAAACGGTATACCTTCCCGTTTTCAAGCGGGGCACCAACATAAGAGACAACCTTGTTCTTCCCGGTTGAATCCATCCGCTCCCGGAAGGTCGGCTTCACCTGTTTGCCCGAGCTGTCATCATAAAGTGTACATTCTACCCTGCTCAGATCTGAAGTCCATGGAATCACGATCTGTATTTCCTTGTTCTTCCCGCGGATGTTCGTATCCTTTATCTCCAGAGCCGGTTTCTTCAGCTGGAAATTCAGTGTGACAGAAACCGATTTCTTACTGCTGTCCATAGTCGTCGCTGTAATCTTTACCGAACCCGCCTTCTTGAACGTTACCTTCCCATCCGCGTTTACTGTGGCGACCCCCTTATTGCTGCTACTCCAGGTGACTTTCTGCGCAGTTCCCGCAGGGGAATTTACAGCTTTGAGCTGATAGCTGGAGGTATTGACTGTTACCGTTGTCCCTGTGATATCTTTGCCGGATGAATTCAGGATTCTAATTGGATCAAAATCAAAAAAGGTTACCGTATATTTCAAAATAGTATTTTTACTCTTATTTGATATAGAGACCTCAAAAATATCTCCTCCTTTGACTTCACCGATACCATCCGGTTGGAAAATAACACAGCCCTTCTGCCCGTAGCCATCGTTATTCACAAAGAATATTCCATCTGACCCGCTGGAAGAAAAATTCCATTCTTTTCCATCTTTGACCCTGGTCAGTTTTACCTGTATATCATCTATTCCTATCTGATATCCAAATGAAACAGACCATGCATGTGTATCTGAATCAATGAAGTAGGAAGCAGGAGTCATCATAGCAGGCCAGGCAACAGGAGCCTCATTTCCCGTTCCGCTCCGATCAAGAGCATACATAGCGGTAAAATTCCAGTAATTTACATCCGCATGGTAATATGAACTGAACATTGTCTTTCCCATTGGGGGATTCAGGATCCAACGCCTGTGTCCGACTCTGTCAATATTTGTCCAGTCGGAATCGTACATGTATAAAAGAATGATGTCTGACCAGTAAGAGTCGGAATAATATGCAGCCAGATTACTTATCGAAGCACCCTCACGGCCTAAATTAAATATATCGTCATACCTGCTGCCACGAAGTTCATTAGGTCTTGAAGGATAATGGGACAGACTATTGTTTAATGCATTTATCATGGATGCTGCCGCCAGCATTTCTTCATGATCGGGGCTGAGGACTACATTGGCATTCAATCCTACGATATAACGAATCTGATTCACCATATTCAGGGCATTTTGTTTGCTTTCCGTTGTAAGTAAACCTGTAACATATGGATCAACGGCAGGTTTTCGGCGGTAATCAGTAGTTAACGCTGTTTCTGCGGGATGTTCTGCAATAAATTTCAGGATTTCATTCTTCGTATGTTTTTTCACACCAAGATTGATATTCCGCCACGATGCAAGGCCATTATTTTCACACCATTTTTCAGCGAAACTACCGGGCTCAACGATGATTTTCAGGTCGTCACAACCATCAAATGCATTCGATGAAATTTCAGTAACACTATCCGGAATGTAAATTGACTGCAGTCCGGTATCAGCAAATGCCCGGCTGCCAATAGATTTGAGACCGTCAGGCAATTCAACATCACTCATTGCAGTCCCGGCAAAATAATTATCTTCAATTCTTTTAAGGTTTGAGGGAATTTTCAAAATATCATCTGCATATACAGCCGGGATGATAAAAAACAGACATATGAATACAAAGGAGTAAAAAAATTTTTGTGATGCGTTTGTCATAAAAACCATAACCTTTCTTTTACAAAGATCAGTGAGAAGTTTTGATAATTTTGCTGCTTTTCCGTTTATTATGCCAATTCTTAAAATTTCACGCGGCCTTCTCATTCAGAGTAAACGAGACATTTTTCATCTTCGAAAAGATTTGCTGCTTATATGATTGAGCAATATTCATACCAATTCCTCTGATATAAAGGCTTATTTATGATTTTTATATTGACCAAAAAGGTAACCCCCGCTAAAGCGATTGAATCAGATTATTAGCCTGATATTTGCGATGGCGGGGGTATGGGGCGGCAGGCCCAGAAAATCCGGTGCGGGCAAGTGCTTTCGCAAAACCACAAACACTCAATTCCGCACCCTGCGAAGCACAAGCTTTGAAATGCAAAGTGATCTCTTTTAGCAGGCGTAAAATATAATGATTTTGACAAAAGGAATGAAGCTTGCGTGGATCAATAAGGAGCCAGGATGTAAACTTTTGTTTATTCCGGAACGGCAGTTCTCTGAGAGAATGTCAGGTTTTGCAGCTTCAGGGTCGCATCCGGTTCTGATGCCCCCTCATAACGAATCCGGAGCTGCAATTTTCCATTGTATCTAACCGGTGTTTCGAAAGTCCATTCACAGTCACTATACGCATTGCAATATTCACTTTCAAACACAGCAGCGGAAACGATCTCATTATGGTCATATTCGTACAGGTCCACAGAAAAAGCCTCCACCACACCGTTATCGGAGGAAAACCCCGGGATCCGAAGTGTATACACCTGTCCGTTTTCAAACTGATCAAAAATGACAGTCCCATTTTCCACGTCAGATTCTTTTTCTGCGAACAGCAGGACATCTCCCATCAGCAGCGCGTCCTGCTCATTGGAAAAAGCGAAGAGGTTCTCGTGATCAATCACGTTCGGATACGTTGAGAGTGCCATAATGACAATATCCGGTTGGTTCCAATTCACAAATTCCTTAATTGAACTCTCGTCATAATAACGCGGATCAATCGAATTCACCTCACGAAATGCCAGCGAAAGATAAGTGAGCACTGGGATACTGAAGCTGTCATGGATCAGAAGCAATTTTCTTTCAGAAAGAGCTTCTGTATTTCTGGTCCGGATGAGCGGATAATTATCTCCGACATAAACAAAATAATTGTCAGCACGCATTTTATTCAATCCACGCTTCAGATAAATATTCCGGATAAATGAGGTTTCGTAGTCCCCTGTCAGGAATATTTCCGGATCCGGACAATAAAATGACAGATTTGTCTCGAAATTCGGCGTTATCCACTCCAAATCATCGACTCCGCCGAAAAACGCGCCGACACGTCTGCCCATACTGCCCAGAAACTGGTCCGGCATTTCGTGCAATGTCCATTGTTTCTCATCAAAAATATCACTTTTGAAGCTTGCTCCGGGGAAAATCGTCTCCAGATAATCCAGAATCATCCGCGTAGCTTTGAAGGCTGCTGAGGGTTTCCAGTGATGATCTGTACGATAAAAATTTTCTTCAATATCAGCGGCAGTCACAGCAAGAACAGGCTGCAGATCGAGCACATCAACACCCGCCTTTCGAATGTCCTCCACCAGCCCAGTGATTTCCTTTCGTATCTGAACACTCAACCCATCCGGCATCAATTCATTTTCCCGGTCATATTTTCCGGGAAATTGTACATACAGGAATTTTCCGCCCTGCTCTTCAACAAAGGTGTTCAAATCCGAAAGTGCTTCGGTAATTTTCATTGTTTTTGGCTTCAGGACGGTCGCCCCCATATTCAGCATGCCGTTCTTCATACGGATCACATCGTTATATAAGCGTCTTTCCGTCATGCGTCCATAAAGGCCATTCAGAGTGAGCAGCTCATCCCTGTGGAACAGATCATCCGATTTCATCGCTCCTGACAAGCGTGTACTCAGGCTCTCCATGGAATCCGGAAATGTGCCATAAGCCGTAAACGCAAGCTTCAGGACCGGAAAATTGCAAACGGAGAACCAGACAATCAGCAGAAGAAAACTTCCCGAGATGAACAATGATATCCATTTTTTCTTCATAACTACAGCCTGTCCTCAGAAATCAGCATAAAGGAACGGGTTATGTGTACTCATCACCAAAGAAGAGACACTCACAACTGCCAGGATCAGCTGGATAAGATACCAAATCACCCGAGCCGCAGAGGCAGCAGATTCACCACATTCTGCAATCCTCTTACGGAGAATCCTGCAAAACGGAAATGCACAGAGCACCGCAAACAGGTACGTCATCCAATATTCCACTGAATTGAATTTAAACAAACTGTCACGCCAGGGATTTCCGGCCAGTTTAAACAAACTTTTTGCATAAAAAAACGCCTGAGCGATATTTGCCGAACGGAAAAAAACCCATCCGAACATAACGGCCAGCAGCACTACGCCACGGTAGAGGAATTGCTGCGTTCTTTTCTCTGCCAGTCTTTTCGGAAGATCAGTCAGTTTTTCAAAAACGATAAAGAGCCCGTGCAGCAATCCCCAAAGGATGAAAGTCCATTCAGCTCCATGCCAGATCCCGGTAGCGATCCAGACAATCAACAGATTCAGTACCAGACGGAATGCAGATTTCACCCGGGAGCCACCCAGTGGAAAATAGAGATAATCCCGAAACCAGGCGCC
>Ga0310695_10013994_pt1 | contig 10921 bp, 10 predicted proteins | sample RumenRJG_04DNA_FD_203882 | JGI IMG/M metagenome (GOLD analysis project Ga0310695, IMG submission 203882) | Bovine rumen microbial communities from Lethbridge, Alberta, Canada - RJG_04 (v2) (version 2) | ecosystem: Host-associated > Mammals > Digestive system > Stomach > Rumen | place: Canada... | reverse complement strand
TACCGAGAACACCGAGTCTTTTGAATTCTTTTTCCTGTCCTGCAAGGTTTTGTTTTGCAAATTCTCTGCATTTTGCTCTGAGTTCAAGCGGAGTAAGTGCTTCTCTTCCGCCTTTTACTTTTTTAACTACGGCATTTTCAATCGGAAGACCATGCCCGTCATATCCCGGAACATAGGGAGAATAATATCCTCTTTGAGATTTATATTTGATTAAGATATCCTTTAAAATTTTGTTTAAAGCCGTTCCGACGTGGATTTTTTCGGAACTTAAATACGGGGGACCGTCATGCAACACAAACTTTTTGGTTTTGTCGTGTTGTTCAAGATTTTTTTCGTATATATTGTTTTCTTCCCACCATTTTTGGGTAAGAGGTTCTTTGTTAATTGCATTTGCTCTCATTTCAAGTGTTGTTTGGGGCAAGTTTAATGTGTTTTTGTATTCTTTTTTATCTTCAGCCATAATTTTTTTCACTCATTTTTCATAAATTACTATATAATTTTATTACAAAAATAAATAAAAATAGTCATTATAGTTTTTTAATGCAATAATTTAATCTAGGGAAGAGCAGGTGGAGCATGATAAAAGTCGCAGTATGCGGAGCAATGGGAAAAATGGGAAAAGAAGTTGTTAGAGCAATTTCTGACGATAAAGAAACCGAACTTGTTGCCGCAATCGATAAATTTGAAGAGGGAAAAGACATTGGAACTTTAGTTCTCGGAAAGGCAAACAATATTATTATAAGTTCCGATATAGAAAAAACTTTGCAGAATGTGAAACCCGATGTAGTGGTTGATTTTACACAACCCTCGTATATTTTTGAAAATGCAAAATTATATATTAAAAACGGTGTAAAACCCGTAATAGGTACAACAGGGCTAAAATCCGAACAAATCAAAGAACTTGAAAAACTTTCAAAAGAAAACAATGTGTCATGCCTTATTGCCCCGAATTTTTCGACAGGAGCCGTTTTAATGATGAAATTTGCAAAAGAAGCGGCAAAATATTTCAATAATGCGGAAATTATAGAACTTCACCACAATCAGAAAAAAGATGCGCCGTCAGGCACAGCAATAAAAACTGCAGAATTGATGGCTGAAGAAAATGAAAATTTTACAACGGGGAATTGTGATGAAACAGAAACCCTTACAGGTGCAAGAGGCGGTGAGGGAAAAGCAAAAATAAGAATACATTCCGTCAGAATGCCCGGGTATTCGGCTTCTCAGGAAGTTATTCTCGGCTCGGCGGGGCAGGTTTTGACAATAAGACACGATACTTCGGACAGAAAATGTTATATGAACGGAGTTTTAATGTCGGTAAAATACGTTTATAACAATGAAAATTCGTTTATATACGGATTAGACAATATTATGTAGCAGTAAAAGGGGAAAAATATGAGAAAACCTAATATAGCAGTTCTTGGTGCAACAGGTGTTGTAGGAAGAAAAATTCTTGAAATTTTAACTGAAAATAACGTTCCTTATGAAAATATAAAGTTTCTTGCAAGCAGCAAAAGTGCAGGAAAACAAATTGAATTTAAGGGAGAAAAACATACAATTATTGAAGCAACTCCCGAGGCTTTTGAAGGAGTAAATATTGTACTTGCATCTGCCGGCGGTTCAACAAGTCTTGCTCTTGCAAAAGAAGCGGTAAAAAGAGGCGCAGTTTATATAGATAATTCAAGTGCATACAGAATGGAAAAAGACGTTCCTCTCGTAATTGCAGGTGTTAATGATGACGATATAAGAAAACACAACGGAATAATTGCAAATCCGAATTGTTCAACTTCTCAATTAATGCTTGTTTTAAAACCGTTACACGATTATGCAAAAATTAAAAGATTAATCGTAAGCACTTATCAGGCAGTCAGCGGTGCGGGACTCAAAGCAATCAACGAACTTACGGAAAGTACAAAAGCGGCTCTCGAAAACAAACCGTTTGAAAACTCCGCTTTCAAAAAAGATATTGCTTTTAACGTAATTCCGCAAATTGACGTATTCTGCGACAACGGATACACAAAAGAAGAAATGAAAGTCGTAAACGAAACCAAGAAAATTCTTCACCTTGATGAAAAAACTCCTATAACTTGTACTGCAGTAAGAGTTCCTGTTTACAACAGCCATTCGGAAGCGGTAACAATAGAGTTTGAAAAGGAAATGACACCTGAAAAAACAAGAGAAATTTTATCAAATGCTTGGGGTGTTGAAGTTGTTGATGATATTGCAAACTACGTTTATCCGACACCGAAAGACGCTTCGGGCAAAAATCCCGTTTATGTAGGCAGAATTAGAAAAGATTTGGCATTCGATAATGCGGTAACTCTTTGGTGTGTAGCAGACAATTTGAGAATCGGTGCTGCATTAAATACAGTCAGAATTGCCGAAAAAGTTATAGAAATGCAAGTATTTTAATAAAAAAGGAGTATAAAATGACAATCAGATTTGATGCAGGCGAAGTCATTACGGCAATGGTAACCCCATTTGACGAGAATTTGAAAATTGACTATCCTTCATTAGAAAAACTTATAAATCACCTTGTTGAAAACGGTACTGATGCAATTCTCGTTGCGGGAACAACGGGTGAATCTCCGACTCTCACGCACGAAGAAGAATGGGAACTTTTAAAATTTGTTATTGAAAAGAATAACGGAAGAGCAAAAATTATTGCAGGTGCAGGTTCAAACTGTACGGATACGGCAGTTATGATGGCTAAGAAATTTGAAACAATGGGAGCCGATGCTATTTTATCTGTTGTACCTTATTACAACAAGCCCAATCAAAGAGGTATTGAAGAACATTTTTCCGCAATTGCCGAAGCGGTAAAACTTCCGATTATTTTATACAATATCCCCGGAAGAACAGGAGTTAATATGCTCCCGAAAACTGTCGCAAACCTTGCAAAAAAATACAAAAATATTGTTGCCGTAAAACAAAGTAACGGCGATTTGGACTTAATCAGCGAAATGAAACAGGAATGTCCTGATGATTTTGTTATATATTCGGGCGATGACAGTTTAACTCTCCCTATGCTCTCAATAGGGGCTTACGGAGTTATAAGCGTTGCTTCTCATGTCGCAGGTAACGAAGTAAAGAAAATGATTTCAACTTTTAAAAACGGAAAAGTTCAAGAAGCATTGGATTTACATAAAAGATTATTCCCGCTATTTAAAAAGTTATTCATGTGTCCTAACCCTATCCCCGTAAAAGAGGCATTATCCGAAATGAAAATAATGAATAATTATGTAAGAAAACCTCTTGTCACAATGAATGACCAAGAACGTGAAGAATTTTGTAAAGTAGTAAAACCATATATTTAATTGCTTTTTTAAATTTAACTTAATAATAAAAAGCCCGTATTTTAGTAAATCACGGGCTTTTGTATACCTTTTATTACAGGTTTTGCCTATTTTGTTTCTTATGTTTATTCTTTTCAGATTTAGAATTGTTTTGTTCTTCTTTTAAAATTTTATTAAAATGTTCTATTAATTCATCTGCATGACTGTGAAGAGCATGGTCTTGTGCATGTTGTATATCAACTATATGATAGTGAAGAGCTATTTCTGTTTGTATTATTGCCATATTATAGTTATAAAGACTTGTAATATATCTTTTCTGAGAATTTATATAGTCATTCCTTGCGTTTTGTAGAGCAATATAATTAAGTTTGCCACTTTTATACCCATTAATAACAAGGTTTAAATTTGTTTGAGCCTGAGAGACTTCTTTGATTGATACAGGAATTTGTTCTTGAGTCCTTTCAACATTATTTAATGCTCTTTTAACCTCATAATACAAATCTTTTTTGAACAATACTATTTCATTGTCAGCAATATTTATTTCTGCTTTTGCTAAATCGATATTGTGTTTCAACTCTTTGAAGTTTATTTCCGTTTCTAAACCAACTCCCACTTGTAAACTATTATTTGTGGAATCGTATGTATTGTTTAGTCCGTACCCTACATCTCCTTTTAAATCAGGTAAAAACGACCTTTTTATGTATTTTAAATTTTGTTCCATAGCATTTTTAGTACTTACTAAGATCTGCAAATCAGGACTGTTTTTATATGCAATATCCGTTGCATTTTCTTTTTTAAAAGGAAAATTGACAGGTATAAAATCTTTTGTACTAATAGTTTTATTTGTATCGTAATCAAAGGTCGGTGTTTTATTGACAGAATAATTAATATGGTTATCAAGATACATTGCATTACTTAGATTGTATTTTGCAATTTGTAATTCTTTATTTGCTTCAACAAATCTTATTTCCGCTTCGCTCAAATTGACTTCTGCTGTCGCTAAATCAGGTTTGTCCTTTGCTATTTTTACAAACTCTTTATTTATTTCAACATCTTTTTCTGCAATTTTCAAAAGAGCTTCTTTATTTAGTAAATTATAATATCTTTCTTTAATATGAAATAATGTGTGACAAAGTTCGTCTACAAACTCAAATTCCGCACCGATTTGGTAAAATTTTTCCATTTTTATATTGGCGGTTGTTTTTCCAAAATCATAGACAAGTTGATTTATTGTAATACCAATGTAAGGCAAATCACGGTATCTTTTGTCGTAATAAATACTGTCAGAATTTCTTTGATAATTAAAACCGACTCCTGCACCTATTACGGGGAAGTATCTTGATTTTGCAATGCTGACATTACTTTTTGCAATGTCGAGTTCATATTTCTTTCGCCTTATACTCGGACTGTTTTTAAATGCTATCGCTACACAATCTTTGACATTTAAAACACTCCCGTTTAATACTTTTGTTGTTTTAAAAAGATTTGAGTGTTCATCGTGTTCCTCAGTTGCGTATATAGGAACTGAAAATATTATACTAATAACTGAAATAACTATTATTTTTAATAAAATTTTTTGCTTTTGCATATGATTTTGCCTTTATTGTTGCAAATGATTTGCATTTGCAACAATAGTAATTCAAATAATAAACAGGGTCAATAATTGATTTTTAATCTTTTTGTATAAACCGAATTTTGTGGTAACATAGGTGAATGAAAAATAAAATCTCAGAGCAAATTGAACAGGCATTAAAGGGACTTCGTAAATCTAAAAATAGAGATAGTGTTATTTCTGTATTGTTAGATAGTAAAGTTCCTATTTCAATAGAAAATATATTTTACAAAGTTAAGGAAAAACGTAGCGGTATCTCATTATCTACTGTTTATAGAATTATCGAAAGACTTATTATTTTAAATATTGTAAGAAAATCAGTAACAGATGGTGATAAGGCTTTATATGAATTAGTGCAAAACGGACATCATCATTATATTATTTGTACAAAATGTAAAAAAATGGCTATCCTTGATTCTTGCCCAATATCTGAACTTGAACAAAAAATCTCAAAAGAAACAGGTTTTCATATAACTGAACACAAATATGAAATATATGGTGAGTGCAAAGATTGTTATAAAAAAGGGCAAAAAAAAGTATAGCTTACAAATCCTGTTTTGTAATACTTTTTTATAGTAAATTTTACGGTCTTTTTATTTCTTTAATTTTTCTTTTAGTCTTTTTTTAATATAATAAAATTGATTTTAAATTAAAAATCAGCGAAGTTCGGGCTCTAAATCCTTCGCTATAAAAAATAAAACCAAGGAGAAGAAAATGAAAAATGAAATTATAGCCTTCTGGGCAGATACAAAGTTACTTTTTAGAAACCTTCCATCAGTTGTAACCGCATTATTTACCGTGTCTGTTGTTGTGATGAATATTATGGCAAATAAAACGATTTTTCAAAATGATTGGATTGCCATAGATGGCGGTTTTCTTATTTCTTGGCTTTCGTTTTTGTGTATGGATATTGTAACAAAAGCCTTCGGTCCGAAAGCATCAACGAAACTTGCAATATTTGCAATGTTTATTAATCTTTTTGTTTGTATAATGTTTTATATTGTCAGCATAATTCCTACAACAGAAGATTTTTCGGCTTTTAACAAAGTTATAGGCGGTACATGGTTTATATTGGTTTCAAGTACAATTGCTTTTATTTCATCTTCCGTAATAAACAATTACTTGAATTGGGGTATCGGTTTGGCTTTCAAAAATAATTCCAACGAAAAATTGGAATATGTTACAAGAACGTATATATCAACCTTTATAGGTCAATTTTTCGATAACGTTATTTTTGCATCATTGGCTTTTATGCTTTTTGCTCCTATTCTTTGGAACGGTTTTCATTGGACATTTATCCAATGTATGTCAAGCGCAGTTTTAGGAGCAGTTTTGGAATTATTGATGGAAGTTATTTTTTCTCCAATCGGATATATGGTGCTTAAAGATTGGAAAAAATCAGGTGTAGGAATCGGATATACGAGAGAGGCATAATTATGAAAGTTATAGTTACGGGAAGTTCAGGCGGAATAGGTCAGGCTGTTTCAAAAAGATTTTTGGCAGAAGGACATAGTGTTTATGGTTTTGATATAAAAAAATCAGTAATAGATAATCTTGAATATAAGCATTTTCAGGTAGATATAAAAAATCAGTCGAGTTTGCCCGAAATATCAGATGCGGAGATTTTGTTCAACAATGCAGGTTCGCAAAACAGCGAAGATGATATAATGAACAATTTAACAGGAACAATAAATTTTACGGAAAAGTATATTAAAAGTTGTAATTTTAAATCAATACTTTTCAATGCTTCGGCATCTTCAATATCGGGACAGGAATTTCCTAAATATGCCGCTTCAAAAGCGGGAATAGTCGGATATATGAAAAATGTTGCAATAAGGCTTGCACCACTTGGAACAACCGTAAATGCAATCAGTCTCGGCGGAGTTCAGACACCTTTAAATGATGATGTTATGAATGACCTCAAATGTTGGGATAAAATAATGGAGGTAACTCCTCTTAAAAAATGGATGACACCTGATGAAGTGGCGGATTGGGTGTTGTTTTTGACGCTTCAAAACCGTTCTATGTCAGGGCAAAACTTGCTTATTGATAATGGTGAATTGAATTTAAATCCGATATTTGTTTGGCACAATAAAGAAGAAAATCCGTTGAATTTTCATCATAAATAGTTCGTATTTTGAGTAAAACTATTTATTTTGTCTTACTGCGGCGGTTTTTATTTTATGCTATGATAAAGCCAATGTTATTCTTTTAATATTTAAATAATGTGAAAAATATGAAAAATAAAATTTTTATTGTATTTTTAATCCTGATTTTCTTTGGAGCTTTGTTATCATTAAACTTTTTACCTTATAAATACAAATATTGTTTTGATATATATGAAGCAAAAAAGGCATTAGCAGATTCATATTCTGTTGAAGTTCTTGAACAGGCTGCTGATTTCTTTGTCCGAAAACATAAAATTAATCCTCTTGAACCACATAATTATGCTGATTTTGATGGAAATCACCACCCAAAAGTCTTTATTCATAAAGGAGATTATGTTTTAGAAGCAGGAGTTTCAGGAGATGTCTATATAAGTACGGTGCCAAGTTTAGAACAGGTTTCAAAAGAAGGAAAAGTATTTGGTGTAGAACCAAATCCAAGTTCAATTAATAAAATAAAAAATGATTTAAAAGATTATAAAAATTTTCAACTGTTTCAATATGCTCTATCTAATAAATGCGGTATCGGGAAATTCAATTTTGTAGGAGATCCTAATGAAGAAGTAAATTTAAATGGCAGATTGGTATTAAATGACCCGATTGATGAAGAGGATAACATTATTGATGTTGAACTTATTACTATTGATAAATTACTAAAAGATAACAATATCAATAAAATGGATTTTATCTTATTGGATATAGAGGGTGCGGAAAGTCGTGCTTTACAAGGTGCAAAAGAGACAATTAAAAAATATAAGCCTGATTTATCAATTAGTTGTCATAATTTGTCTGAAATTTTAAAGGTTATATTATTCATACATTCAATAAATAAAGATTATAAAATTTATTTTGCCGAATTTGATGCTGGCGGCGATTCTGATTGGAGAAATTATATTGTTTATGCTTCTTGCAGATAAATATTTCGTAAGATATTGTAAAACTGAATATTTTATCCTGCTTTAATTATCTACTTATTTTAAATTTAAACAAAAGTCAGAAATATAATTAAAAGTTTTATTTTTATATTTTTGTTTTAACCATGTTTAATAATATCGGGGAAAAATTTACATTAGGATAATGTTTATCCAGAGTAATTTTTAAAATTTCTTTTAAGTCATTGTAATGTTTATGATTTGGATTCCAAACTTCGTAATTTTCATAATCTTTATCTATTTTAGCACCCCATTTTAAATATACAGAAAAAGAAATATTTACCCCGAGTTCTTTTGCAAATTCTACCAAATCAGGAATTTCCATATAGTTTAAATCGGAAAGAACAGGTAATAAATTAATATTTTTTGAAAATTTATTGGCATTTTTAATGTTCTTGATTACTGTATCAAAATGAGAGCCTTTCATTATTATTTCATAAGTTTTTTTGTTTAAAGAATGTATTGAAATACCGACTTCGCCTAGTCGGTTTCTGAGACCTAATAAATCGATATTTGCTTCATTGAACAACAAGCCGTTTGTTAAAATATCAAATACAACCTTTTTATTATTTTTAGCAACAAATTTTATTAAATTTCTGGTATGTCTGCTTGCTAAAGCCTCTCCTATACCGTTAATTTTTAAACATTCAATTTTTGTTAAAAGTGGAATTAATTTTGGCAAAATTTTTTCATCATAATATTTCAGTTTTTCTTCATCATTTTTTATATATTCGTCTCGGCAATAAATACATTTCAAATTACATTCTTTATCGTAGGCTAAATTCATATATTTGGGAATTGTTGATAGAGCCTCTTCTTCTTCAATTTCAACAAGTTTTTTTTGCCTGCAAAATTCAGTATTACAAAGAGAATAATCGTTGTTTAATATTTTTGTTCTAAGTTCAATTGCTTTAGGGGAATGGAAGATTTCTTCTATGGATTTTATGTCTGGAGAAAGAATATTGCCGATAGCACGAAAATTTGAATAAGATGGACAACAAGGATATACATTTCCGCTGTTATCTACTTCCAGATTATAAAAAGCACTTTCACAGACTAATTTTTTCATATCGGTTATTATAATTATATAGGTGAGGTAAAGCAAGTCATTTAACACAAAGAATTTATATCAATTGTATTAAATTATGCCTAAAAATGAAAATAAAAAGAGCAAGATTGTTATAAAAAATAAAAAATACATAAATGACACAAAAAAATGTTTATTTTAAACTAAGTTTTAGCAACATATATGAGTAAAAACATGAAAACAAAATCGTTTAAAAATAAAAATTTTGTTATAGTAGCAATACTTACTGTATTTACTTTGGCAATTTTTAATTTTTTAATGGATCCATATAACATTTTTAGAAATAAAATATATTCTAATATTTATGATTTGCCTAGAAAATATATTAGCATTGTATTAAAATCTCAAAAAAATGTTCAAAATGATACAATAATAATTGGTTCGTCTGATGTGGATACATTATTCGCATCTAAAGATATATATTCGTTTTTTTTTAATAAATTAGCATTACACTCCACTTCTTGCAGAGAACAATATTTTTTATTAGAGGATTATTTAAGTTTACATCCTGAATTAAAAAAAGCATTTCTAATAGTCGGTTATCCGACATTTTTACATTACAAAGGAGAAAAGATACCAAGAATTAAAGGAAAAAATCTCACAATAAAAGAATTATCTTTCTTGCTTTTTTCAGAAGATGCTACTCGATTAAGTTTATCTTGTCTAAAAAATGGAAAACCGATTATTTCAAATAAAAAAGGATATGAAAAATTTTTTACGGATAAACCGGAACTTTATCAATTTTTCCAATATTCGCCGAATACCGCTTTTAATGTAAATATCAATAAAACTTTTCACCAACAAATAAAAGAAGAAAACGAGGAATACCTGAAAAAGATGATAAATCTTTTAAAAGAAAAAAATATAGACTATTACATTATAATTCCTCCGACTCATGCAATATACCTTTCAATGTTATCGACAATACCATATCTTCAAAAATCGGTAGATGATATAAAAAGATTATATGTAGAATTATCAAGCAATGATGTTTATGATTTTTCGGTAATGAATAAATATACAACCTCTGATATAGTGAATAAAAATTACTTGTATTGTGATTTACTTCATCCTAATTTGATTATGGGAATGAAAGTTTTTAAAGTAATACATGACGGAATTTCGGAAAAAGATTTTTGTGAAAAATTAAATAAAAATAATATAGAAAAACAAATAGTAGTTCAAAACAGATTAGTTGCTGAATATTATAAAAATAATAAAGATATTGTTGATAAATTTTTGCATTTTCATGAAACAAATCCCAATGCTGATATAGCCATTCGAGAAGAGCGTTCATTTAAAGGGGCTCCCGAATATATCACCCAAGAAATAGAAATTTACAAATTATTAATAGAAAAAAGAAAAGAAATGATAAATTCCGGAGATATACTTCCAAGAGGTATTTTTAAAAATAAATTATGGATTAATGATGACTTTTTAATTTCTGATAATGAATGTAAAAGACTGTGATTCAAGAGAATAAAACAAGTTTGAATTATTTTAATTTTTTATTGGTTATAAAGGGGTTTACAAAGAGAATATTTTAATTTAATATAAATAAGTACGGAAGAAATCGTGATGGAAGAGTGCCGGAGCGGTTGATCGGGCCGGTCTTGAAAACCGTTGTACGTGCAAGCGTACCGTGGGTTCGAATCCCACCTCTTCCTCCATTTTAAGGGCTGATAAAAATCAGCCTTTTTTGTTGTATGTATTTGTCGAGTTGGTGCGGTTCATAAAATTTGATGGTTTATTTTTATAAAGTCCGCTATTTATAGGGGTTTTGGCGGTCGGAAGTGCAACTTTACCAAAAAAACCGATTTACTCATACTTAC
>Ga0310695_10013993_pt1 | contig 10924 bp, 12 predicted proteins | sample RumenRJG_04DNA_FD_203882 | JGI IMG/M metagenome (GOLD analysis project Ga0310695, IMG submission 203882) | Bovine rumen microbial communities from Lethbridge, Alberta, Canada - RJG_04 (v2) (version 2) | ecosystem: Host-associated > Mammals > Digestive system > Stomach > Rumen | place: Canada... | reverse complement strand
TGTTCTGCAAAAGCTTTCAAATCTGCCATTGTTGTATGATTTTAATTGTAATTGTTTCGTGATTATTTGTTTAGTCTTCTTTTTTTGATAATGTTTCCAGGATTCCGTGAATCTTACCACCACCACTCTGCAGTGCGCTGATAACATTCTTGGCCGGCGATTGCAACAGAGCCACAACGTCTGCAATGAGTTCGTTCTTGCTCTTGAGGTGGCACAGTGCCTCGAGGTTCTCCTCACCAACAAATACGGTCTCCTCGACATAGGCGGCCTTCAGGGCGGGGATAGTCTCTTTCTTCTTGCGGAAATCCTTGATCAGTCGGGCGGGAGCATTGCCGGTGTTGCACAGCAGCAATGTAGTGCTTCCTGCCAGGGAACCATAGAGACCCGAGTAGTCAACATCTGACTGCTCCATGGCCTTCTTCAACAGAGTGTTCTTGACAACCATCATCTTGATGCCAGCCTTGAAGGCTGCACGACGCAGGTCAACAGTGCGCTCGGCATTCAACGAGGTGGTCTCGGCCAGATAAACAACACTGTACTGAGCCAGTGTGTCTTTGATCTTGTCGATCAACAAAGCTTTATCTTCTTTTCTCATTGTTGTTCTAAGTTTTTAATGATTAAGCTTCAATCGACTTGGTATCAACCTTAATACCCTTGCTCATTGTGCTCGAAAGATAAATGCTCTTGATATACGTGCCCTTGGCAGCGGCAGGTTTCAACTTGATCAGCGTCTGGATGAAAGCCGAAGCGTTCTCACGGATCTGATCAGGTGTGAACGACACTTTACCGATACTGGTGTGCACGATACCACCCTTGTCGACCTTAAAGTCAATCTTACCCTGTTTCACTTCTTTCACAGCCTTGGCCACATCGGGGGTCACAGTACCACTCTTGGGGTTCGGCATCAGGCCACGGGGACCCAGCACACGACCCAGAGGGCCAATCTTGCCCATAATTTGGGGCTGTGTAATAATCACATCAACGTCGGTCCAACCTCCTTTGATCTTGTCAATATACTCGTCGAGACCTACGTAGTCGGCACCAGCCTCCTTAGCGGCATTCTCCTGATCGGGGTTGCACAGGACCAGAACGCGCACCTGCTTGCCAGTTCCATGAGGCAGCGACACAACGCCGCGAACCATCTGGTTGGCCTTACGGGGGTCAACACCAAGACGTACGTCGATATCTGCTGAGGCATCAAACTTGGTGAAGGTGATTTCCTTCAACAATGCTGCAGCTTCCGCAAGAGTGTAAACCTTCCCTGCTTCAATTTTCTCGGCGGCTATCTTTTGATTTTTTGTTAGTTTACCCATAATAATTGAAGATTAAATGTTTTCGGGGAATTCGCCCTTTACAGTGATACCCATACTTCTTGCTGTTCCGGCCACCATGCGCATAGCCGAGGCTAGTGTAAAACAGTTCAAATCAGGCATTTTGTCCTCAGCAATCTCTTTAACCTGGTCCCAAGTCACGCTTGCCACCTTTTTACGGTTGGGCTCGCCAGAGCCACCCTTGACCTTAGCAGCCTCGATCAACTGCACCGGAACGGGCGATGTCTTGACAACAAAGTCAAAACTCTTGTCGGCATAGTAGGTGATCACCACGGGCAACACCTTGCCAGCCTTAGCTTGGGTACGGGCATTGAATTGCTTGCAAAACTCCATGATGTTGATACCCTTAGAACCCAGGGCGGGTCCTACTGGCGGTGAAGGGTTTGCTGCTCCACCTTTAATCTGCAATTTGATCTGTCCAGCAATTTCTTTAGCCATTGTTTTTACTTTTATTGAAATTTAAAAAACGACGCAAGAACTACCGCCATGTCGTAACATCACAACGGCTTACTCACGTTCGACTTGCGAATTATCCAGTTTGAGCGGTGTCTCACGACCGAAGACCTTGACCATGACGGTGAGCTCACGCTTCTCACGGTTGATCTCGCGGATCTCGCCCACGAAACCACTGAAAGGACCGTAATTCACCTTGACGCTCTCTCCGATCATATAGTCGTTGAGAACATCCATGGTCTCGACCTCCTTTTCCTCGGCATTACCCAGCATGGTCGCAATCTGCGACTCAGGCACGATGACCGGCTTCTTGCCCGACTCACGCGAGCGCAGAAAGTCAATCACATTGGTAGTGTTCTGGAGGAAGTTCTCAATCTCGCCAGTGAGCAGGGCGTGGACATAAACGTAACCCGAGAAGAGGATCTTTTCTTTGATCACCTTCTTGCCGTTGCGCGTAGCCAGCACCTTCTCAGTGGGAACCAACACCTCGGAAATGTGATTTCCATACTCAGCGACATTCTTGCAAGCCGCCTCAAGCATTTCCTTCACTTTCAATTCTTTTCCCGAAATGGTACGCAATACATACCACTGTCTTGTTGCTTCAGCCATCTGTTTGTTTGCTACTTTGTGAGATTAATCAAAAAATGGGCCGTGTCCTGATGCACCCGTGCATGTCTCAACTCCGTGTCAAGCGACAGGGATGTTGTAGATAAGGTGCATAATCTGATTGATCGCCAGGTCGACGAGCCAAATCACAATCGCCATGATGATGGAAGCAACCATCACGATGACTGTGCTGTTGGCCAAGTCGCTCTTGCTGGGCCAAGAGACCTTATGAACGAGTTCATTGTACGACTCTTGGCAGTCCGTAAGTACTTTGTTGAAAAACTTTTTCATTTTAGTGTCAAAATTAGCACGGGAAGTAAGGCTCGAACTCACGACCTACGGTTTTGGAGACCGTCGCTCTACCAACTGAGCTATTCCCGTATTAAAAAGTGCCGGCCTTGATTCGCTCGGCGCGAGGGCCGGCACTTTGTACTATGAAAAGTGTGGATTAGGCGATATCCTCGAGAATCTCGGTGATCTGGCCCGAACCGACGGTGCGGCCACCCTCACGGATTGCGAAACGCAGACCTGCGCTGCAAGCAACCGGAGTGATGAGGCTAACCTCGATCTCAACGTTGTCACCCGGCATCACCATCTCGATGCCCTCCGGCAACTTGATCTCACCAGTCACATCCAGAGTGCGGATGTAGAACTGAGGACGATACTTGTTGTGGAACGGAGTGTGACGGCCACCCTCTTCTTTCTTCAGGACATAGATCGAAGCCTTGAAGTGATCGTGAGGCTTCACCATACCCGGATGGCAGATAACCATACCGCGCTTGATGGTCTTATAGTCGATACCACGGAGCAGCAGACCTACATTGTCGCCAGCCTCGCCCTGGTCGAGCAACTTGCGGAACATCTCAACGCCAGTGACAACCGACTTCATCTCGGCGCCCAGACCCATGATCTGAACCTCGTCACCAACCTTGATGATACCAGTCTCGATACGACCAGTTGCCACAGTACCACGGCCAGTGATCGAGAAGACGTCCTCGATAGGCATCAGGAAGGGCTTGTCGATATCGCGCGGAGGCAGAGGAATCCAATTGTCCACAGCGTCCATCAGCTCGATAACGGTCTGCTCCCACTTGGGATCACCCTGCAATGCGCCGAGTGCCGAACCCTTGATCACGGGAGTGTTGTCGCCATCAAACTCATACTTGTTGAGCAGGTCGCGGACATCCATCTCAACCAGCTCGATCATCTCCTCGTCAACATCGGGAGAATCGCACTTGTTCAGGAAGATAACCAGACGGGGGACGTTCACCTGACGGGCGAGCAGAATGTGCTCAGCGGTCTGGGGCATCACACCATCGGTAGCAGCAACCACAACGATTGCACCGTCCATCTGAGCGGCACCAGTAACCATGTTCTTCACATAGTCAGCGTGGCCCGGGCAGTCAACGTGAGCATAGTGGCGGTTAGCAGTCTCGTACTCAACGTGAGCGGTGTTGATAGTGATACCGCGCTCCTTCTCCTCGGGAGCGTTGTCGATTGAGTCGAACGAACGAACGCTAGCGGCATCGATGTTACCCTGCTTTGCGAGCACGGTGGTGATGGCTGCGGTCAAGGTGGTCTTACCGTGGTCAACGTGACCGATCGTACCGATGTTTACATGCGGCTTAGATCTTTCGAATTTCTCTTTTGCCATAACTTAGTTACTATTTTTGGAATAAATGTTTTGTTTCACACTACTGCATATTACTCTTCGCCCCCAGTGAGCCGATTAACTCGCGATCATTGAGAGGCGAAGCGTCTGATATGTCATTGAGCCGATGGCGGGATTTGAACCCGCGACCTCTTCCTTACCAAGGAAGTGCTCTACCCCTGAGCTACATAGGCAATTTCGTTTCGTTGAGCGGAAGACGGGATTCAAACCCGCGGCCCTCAGCTTGGAAGGCTGATGCTCTATCGACTGAGCTACTTCCGCATTGGTGTGGGTAGAGATGGATTCGAACCACCGAAGCGATGACGCAGCAGATTTACAGTCTGCCCCATTTGGCCACTCTGGAATCTACCCAACATGTTTTCTAGAGCCTCTTGTCGGATTCGAACCAACGACCCCGAGATTACAAATCACGTGCTCTGGCCAACTGAGCTAAAGAGGCAGTCGCTCTCACGAGTACCGACAGGTTGAACTCGTTTTGCGGGTGCAAAGATACAGCCATTTTTTGAACTGGCAAAACTTTCACAACTTTTTTTTCAAAAAAAGTGCGTTTTTCCGTTTTTTTCGGCCTCAAAAAGAATTACACCTTATTATATAGAGGCTCCCCGCCCCTATCCAGGAGCGGGGAGCTGTGCTTTGCGGGCCAAACTTACTTGTCTTTGCGGGTCTTCTCGAGTTGGCGCTTAAGGGCGTCCACGCACAGGTCGATGGCCTCCTCAAAGGTGTCGGCAGTCTTCGATGCGAACAGGTCGTCCTGTTGTGGCATGAGCAACTTGACAGAGGCCTCCTTGTTCATAGCAGTCTCGGGCTTGACAACCTTCAGGTTGACCTCAACATCGTTAATCATCTCGTTGTGCTTTACAAGTTTCTCAACCTTCTTGGTGATGAACTGTTGCAACTTCTCGGTAGCATCGAAGTGAATGGCTTGGATCTTAACTTCCATATTAACCTCCTTTTTTAAGCGCCCTGGGATGGGCAAGTTTGTAATGTGTTTTAAGTTCGCTGAGCGTGATGTGGGTGTAGACTTGCGTCGCGGCTAGCGACTCGTGCCCCAGCAGCTCCTTGACACTGGCCAAGTCGGCGCCGTCGTTGAGCATTGCACTGGCAAACGAGTGGCGCAGCACATGCGGGCTCAACTGGTCGCCGCCACCGACACACTGCAGTGCACAGTGCACCACGCGGTAGACCAGCGCCGGATAGAGCGGCTTGCCGTCGGGACGGACAAAGAACAGATCGGTCTTGCCGACCGTGGTTGCGCGCACCTGACGGTAGCGAGCAATCCACTGTGCCAATTCAGGCCCGAAGGGAACGATGCGATCCTTGTCGCGCTTGCCATGCACCCGCAACTGCAATGCCGATGTGTCGACCCAAGCGTCCTGCAGCCCCATGAGTTCGGCCCGACGGATGCCTGTGGTGTAGAACATGAGCAGCATCACATGGTTGCGCACCTGCTCAAAGTCGTTCACGTCCACCTCTTTGTCGAGCAGCCCGTCAAGGTTCTGAGGTCGCAACAGGTGAGGCAGACGCTTGGGCAATCGTGCCAACTCGATGTCGGCCGCCGGGTTTTGCTCCGACTCACCACGACGCATCAGCCACTTGTACATCGCCCGCAGCGACTGCACCTTGCGGCGCAGAGTGCGCGCGCTGTCGCCTTGCGACGAGCGTTCAACCAACCACGCTCTCACATCATTGACGGTGACCGATGCCCAGTCCAGTCCATCCCGGCCGGCGAGGTGCTGTACGAACTGCTCCAGGTCGTTGCGGTAACTGTCAACCGTCAACGCCGAGCGGTTCAACTCAACCCGCTGGTGCGTCAAGAACTGTTCAATGACTGTGTCGTTCATCGTCAATGTGAGCATCATTTTGTTCGCTCGCAACGAAGATAGCAACTTTTTGTGACACCACCAAATTTTTGGGCAAAAAAATCACTTTTGCCCCATAAAAAGCGACAAAAGTCGCCCTTTCGACAAGGGCGACTTGAGACGATTGACCATAACGGCGAGTATTACTCCTCGGCGTTGCGCAGTTGCTGAACGTAGACAGCCTTCATCATCTTCTTGCGGTTGGTCACCGAAGGCTTCTGGAAAGCCTGGCGGGCACGCAACTCCTTGACGATGCCGGTCTTCTCATATTTACGTTTGAACTTCTTCAAGGCGCGCTCGATGTTCTCGCCTTCCTTCACAGGTACGATAATCATAATTTCGTTTGATTTTAAAAAAGTTATTGTTTTGTTTTTGATTTTATCTTCTCGATGTGACGCGGCTCAAGACTCCAAGCCTTCGGTTACCGAAGCCCCCTCATGAGTTGTTGCCACGATGTGAGTGATGTATTCCACCTTATTATATAGATGCCCATGAGTCATTCACGACTCTCGACGCATCAACTGGCGGCCAGGCAGAGGGGCCGCACCGATGGGGTTATATGTTCAATTTCAGTCTTTTAAGTCAGTCTTTACAAACCTCCTTTCAGTTTTACGGCTGCAAAGGTAATACAAAAAATTGAAAATTGAGAATTGAGAATCAAAAATTTTTACTATTAACCTCATTTTTTGTTTGTTTTTCAGTTTGTTCGGGGCATTGTAACAGTATCGTAACAGTCGCCATTGCCTCAGTTTGATGTGGTGTTTGTAATTTTGCACAAAATTTCAAAAAGAACATCTAGAATGGAACAAAATTACTGGCTGATATCGCTCAAGTTGATGGGCGCGTTGGCATTGCTCATCTATGGCATGAAGGTGATGAGCGAAGCTCTACAAAAGATGACTGGTCCGCAGTTGCGCCACGTGCTGGGCGCAATGACCACCAACCGCTTCACGGGCATCCTCACTGGTATGCTGCTCACCGTGGCCGTACAGTCATCGGCAGCTACAACTGTGATGACCGTGTCGTTTGTTAACGCCGGCCTATTGACACTAGCGCAAGCCATCAGCGTAATCATGGGTGCCAACATCGGAACCACCCTCTCGGCTTGGATTATGTCGGCTGGCTTCTCGTTCAACATCTCCAGCATCGTATGGCCAGCCTTCCTAATTGGCATTCTGCTCATCCACATCAAGAGCAAGCGATTGTTTGGTGACTTCCTCTTTGGTGTGGCATTCCTTTTCTTCGCATTGGGCACACTGTCGGTGACCGGCAAGGAACTGGACTTGGCCCACAACCCATCGGTGGTGGCATTCTTCTCGTCGTTCGACTCGTCGAGCTACCTGACCATCCTGTTGTTCCTGCTCATCGGCACCATCCTCACCATCATCGCGCAGTCGTCGGCTGCTATCATGGCCATCACCATGGTGTTGTGCACCAGTGGCGTGATGAGCATCTATCAGGGCATTGCGCTGGTCATGGGTGAGAACATCGGCACGACGCTCACCGCCAACTTGGCGGCACTGACCGGTAACACCCAGGCGCGCCGCGCAGCATTGGCCCACCTGGTGTTCAACGTCTTCGGTGTGACATGGGTGCTTTGCCTATTCTTCCCATTTGTTGACTTTGCCTGCTCGCTTGTCGGGCTTGATCCGGGTGCCGACAAACAGAGCCCCGTCAAGTTGTCATTTGCCCTTGCAGCCTTCCACTCGCTGTTCAACGTGTCCAACACCTTCATCCTGGTGTGGTTCATCCCACAGATCGAGCGTCTGTGCTGCTGGATCATCAAGGGCAAGGAGAAACCCGAGGACGAGGAGTTCCGTCTGCAATATATACAGAGTGGCATCATGCGCACCCCCGAAATCTCGGTGCTGCAGGCACAGAAGGAGATTGTCGTGTTCTCCGAACGCATGCAAGCCATGCTATCAATGGTGCGGGGCATGGTCAACGAGAACGATACCAAGAAATTTGACGAGACCTATCAGCGTGTGGTCAAGTATGAGGAGATGTCCGACAACATGGAGATTGAGATCGCACGTTATCTAGAGCAGGTGAGTTCGGCTCACCTGAGCGATGAGACCAAGGTCAAAATCCGCAACATGATGCGTGAGATAGGCGAACTGGAGAGCATCGGTGACTCATGCTTCAACCTGGCACGCACACTCAAGCGCCGCCGCGAACAGAACGACACGTTCGGCGAAGATTTGCAACAACATCTCGAAACGATGCTTGACCTGTGTGACAACGCCATGACACAGATGGTAAGAGTCATGCAGGGGCCCAAGGAGGACTATGCCGTCAGCGACAGTTATGCCATCGAGGCCGACATCGACCACACCTGCCAGGAACTGCTTGAACGCAACTTGGTCGATGTCAACGAGCACGTCTACGACTACGGCATGGGCACGGTCTATGTGGCGCTGATCAAAGAGTGTGAGAAACTGGGCGACTACATCATCAATGTCGTTGAGGCACGCTATAACATCAAGTAATTAAGAATTAAGAATTGAGAATTGAGATTTTAGGGCGAAAGCATACGGATGCATGCCGAAGATTCCTAATCAAGGTTCTAAATTCTTAATTCTAAATTCTAAATTCTTAATAAAAAGTACTATCTTTGCGACATGAAACGAATACTAGTTGTCGACGACGAACGCGACCTGTGCGACATCCTGCAGGTCAATCTCGAGTTGGCCGGATATGAGGTAACCACCGCCAATTCGGCCGAAGAGGCACTGCTGTGCCCCATCGCAGACTTTGACTTGCTATTGCTCGATGTGATGATGGGAGGCATGTCGGGGTTTGATCTGGCTCGTCACCTCAAGTCCAACCCCTCGACGGCACAGATACCCATCATCTTTATCACCGCCAAGGACACCGAGGAAGACCTGCTCAAGGGCTTTGGGCTCGGCGCCGACGACTACATCACCAAGCCCTTCTCGCTGCGCGAGGCCATCGCTCGCGTGCGCGCCGTGCTCTCGCGCACCAACCACGAGATCAGCACCGGCGTTCAGCTTGTGCACAATGGCCTGGTGGTCAACACACAGCACCAGACAGTCATAGCCGATGGTCAACAGTTGCAGTTGACTAAGACCGAATATGACCTGCTGTGCTTGCTCATGCGCGAGCGTGGTCATGTGCTCACTCGCAGCCAACTCATTCATGGTGCCTGGCCAGCTGGCGTGGTGGTGACCGACCGTGCCGTCGATGTCAACATCACCCGCCTGCGCAAGAAGTTGGGCGCCTATGCCCAGTGCATCGTCTCACGTTCTGGATTCGGTTACATGTTCGACGCATGAAACGGTTGAGCGAGGGCAACAAGATGTTTATCAGTGTGATGACGATATTCGTCATCTATGCCACGGTTTTTGTCGTGTTCGAGGACTTCGACCGCCACGGCTTGCCCTTCATTGACTCCAGCGATGTGCACCTGCTCATTTTTGCAGTAGCGACAATGGTTCTGCTGGCTGTGCTGCTCTACCGCTACTCGCGGCGCATGGACGACCGCATCCGCCGCGAACAGGACCTGAAGCAGACCGAAATGCGCCGCCAATTGACTCAGAATATCTCGCACGAACTCAAGACCCCGGTGGCCAGCATCATGGGGCTGACCGAGACCATCATCAACAATCCCCAACTCACCGACGAGCAGCGCCTGGAGTTCACCAGCCGCACACATGCCCAGGCCCAGCGATTGTCGCACTTGCTGCAAGACTTGAGCACCCTCAACCGCATGGACTATGCCTCGCAGCAACTGGAGTACAGCCCTGTCGACCTGTCACAGTTGGTTGCCGACATCATCTATGAGTCGGACGCGGCATGTGAGCAACGGCAGATGACGGTCAACAACCAGTTGCCCGACATCTTGGTCATTAAGGGCAACCGACAACTGCTCTACAGCATCTTCCGCAACTTGATGGACAACGCCATCAACTATGCCGGCACGGGTGCCATCATCGGCATCAGTGCCGTCGAGACGACCCGCCACTGGCGTTTCACCTTCAGCGACACAGGCCATGGCATAGCCGAAGAGCACTTGCCACACATCTTCGAACGCTTCTATCGCGTCGACAAGGGTCGCAGCCGAGCCATGGGTGGCACAGGTTTGGGACTGGCTATTGTCAAGAACGCCGTGCTGCACCACGGGGGCAACATCCAGGCGCTGCGCAACCAGTCGGGCGGCCTCACCATCGAGTTCACCTTGCACAAGTGATTTGGAAGACAGAAAAACAGAAGAGCAAAAAAGTTAGAATCAACTTGCATAGAATAGCATTTTTTGCTTAACTTTGCAGCATTAAAACAGGTTGACCAATGGATTCTGGCTCATTTTACATCGGGCAAGTAGTCTTGACAGTTCTGATTTTTCTGGGCTGCATGATCTGGCTAGGCATCGTGCTGAAGCGCCAGAACAATTTATCATGACCATTCACCATAGCATTGTTCTTGCATCTTTTGCCCATTTTGGCAGCGCCGGTTGTCTTTTATGCATCGATTTTCATTTTTGACAACCCACCCAACACCTTAATCGCAATCCTGGCATTCCTAGCCCTCAACAGTTACTCATTCATCCTAGCCTTCACGGCATGGAAAGCCATAAAGAGTTACCGCCAGAAGCATCCCGTCTGGTACTGGTTTCTGCCATCAATAGTCTGTTGGCTCGCCATCTTTTACATCTTGATACTTATGTTCTACTAAGTACGATAAGTAACTTGTAGAAGGTGAGGATCTCAGGGGATACCGAGTCGAAAAAATGGGAATATTGGACCTATAACCCACCAACGCTTAAACCACCCATCTCATAATTCTGAACAATGATGACTAATAATATATTCATGCAAGCAACTCGTAGGATAGCCATACTAGGTGTGATGCTGGTGTGCGCGCTGGCTGTGTTAGCCGAGGATGTTACCTTCATGACCAACCGCCGCCAGTGGGAGAAACTGCCCACATTGACGTTGATGAACATGGGTGGCAGGTTCCTGGACCAACGGATGATGCCCGACAGT
>Ga0310695_10013986_pt1 | contig 10927 bp, 10 predicted proteins | sample RumenRJG_04DNA_FD_203882 | JGI IMG/M metagenome (GOLD analysis project Ga0310695, IMG submission 203882) | Bovine rumen microbial communities from Lethbridge, Alberta, Canada - RJG_04 (v2) (version 2) | ecosystem: Host-associated > Mammals > Digestive system > Stomach > Rumen | place: Canada... | reverse complement strand
TGGCATCGTAGATGACAGTCAGCTCACGTGTACGCGGATTCCACTTTGTGTTCATTACGCCCTTCATGTGCTCTGCCTTTGCTACAACCTTCTTATGAGAGTCATGACGGCTTACCTTGAAAGTGCAGGCCTTCACGTCTGGACGATAATCAAGTCTCGCATGCTCTCGCGATTACTCAGTTGGCCAAACATCAACGTAAGGAGTTGGTTCCAACATGTGAAGTGTTTCACGTATTTGTCGCCAGCATACTTGCGAACAAGATAATTGAAGTGATTCCTATCGAGAAATGCTATCAATTGAGCGAAGACGTATTTTGATTTGTTCATATGCAGTCATCCATTTTGACTGCAAAGATACAAAATCAAATCCGTTGACTCTAAAAATCTCTGTAACTAACTATAATTCAATCATTTCAAAGAGCACTTAGCGATTTTTAGTGGACAGCAATGATGGCCGTTGATAACCAATTCTGGCGAATTGATTTCTTCTTGCCACTCGCCCCATGCCTTCAGATGGTTGATAATTGTGGATTCAACCCTACCCGTCCATTCCTCTTTCACTCCGTTTTTCTCTGCGAATGAGCTGAAAGACGATACTGCTTTTGCCACTTTGCGAATGATAGACTTAGGCGCACGGATGCCAATCTCGCTTGCAAACGAGATAATATCATCAAGGGTTATATCCTGATATTTGCCACCAATCATCAGGCAATGCTCCTTATTGGGCAGATAGCCACCTGTATCGAAGATATAGGTCATATCGTAAGCAGGTGACAAACGCCAAACGCCTTGACGATTCATGATGAACGTGAAGTTCTTGTGATGGTCGTCTGTATTGTTGGCAAGGATATTGAACACCATACGACGGAAGAGTTCCTGACAATCTGTTTCTGGCAAGTGTAACTTACGGCATACAGCAAAAAGCTTTTCGTAAGAGTCGGCTTCTGGATCCATCGCTGCCAATGTCTGCGTATGGAGTTTACCCGTTTCGTTACGGTCGAATCGCTTAGTAAGGAAATGCTTCGTTCCGTCCACTTCAAGCAGACGAGACTCCATCATACTGATACCAGCGGCCATTGCCATTTCATAATAAGTCTGCTCCAGTTCAGCAGACGAGCGCACCTTATCGCCAAACTTCAGGATATAATAATCGAAGTCTGGCTCATGATCGACCTGCCCACTACGTATCTCGCCTGTTTCACGATTCATGGCTATGATACCCTTAGGCTGACGTCCTCCAGCAGAGGTGCCGACTGCAATCAACGATTGTAGAGTCAACGACTCATCAGGCAATATCCTTACGTTCTCACGCTCTACTGCTATTTTCTCTGCCAAATCTGCCAATGCCTTGATGTCAATCTTATCGTTCATTGTGCCTCGCTCAACCTCTGGCACAAACTCCAAAGCACCCATACCGCGTTTGCCTATGAAAGCCAGTTTCTCCAAGGAAGTCACACTTCTTTCTGTGAGTTTATTATCTTTCCGCCATTGCTCAAAGAGTTGGTTTCCCCAAGCATCGGGCAAAGAGTCGGCTATGAATGACGGAAGTTTCTGATAGATGCGTTCCGTCTCACCGAATATGGCACGTGTACTCAACGGATGATGGATAGAGGCAACAAGCGGAGCCACATCCAAAGTTCCCTTCAAAAACTCTGGATTATAGACAAAGAACGTTGTCTTTCGTGCTTCATGCCACGCCAAACGCCCAATCTCCTGCCCCCATAGGAACACTTTCAATACTTCTCTCATACTTTCTTATGTCTTACCCGTTGAATCTTCTTGCTCTCTTTATACAAATAAGGTGACTCTGGCTGTTCCGGCATCAGTTCGTTCAAATCATTGATACAACCTACCGCCTTCATCAGCAGAAGGAACGTACTGAGCGAGATGTTTGTCACCGCACCGTTCTCAAACCGATAGACACTCAACACAGAAAGCCCAGCCATCTCTGCAACCTCTTTCTGTGTCATGTTGGCCTTCAGCCGATAGTCCTTAAAACGACTGCCAAGCATCCTCACCAATTCTGGCGCTGAATAATCAGAATAATCTTCCATATTACATCCTACTTTTCTGATAGTTTAACTATATACAAATATCATAATACTACAATATTGTATATTTACGACTGCAAAAATAAAGCAAATTTCCCTAAGAAACAAATATTTCCTCAGGAAATTTACTTTTTAAGCATAAAAAAGTCAAAAACAATACTTAAAGTGCTGGTAGTGAAGATTGTATAAATGTTGCGTGGGCAAGTGAATCCATTTAATACTTCAAACCCATATTGTAAAGGATAAAACTGTAGATGTCAGCCTGCTCCTCCAGCACCTTGGCAAGCGGCTTGCCGCCACCATGACCTGCCTTGGTGTCGATGCGGATGAGGACGGGGTTCTGACCTGCTTGACATTCCTGCAACGTGGCAGCAAACTTAAATGAATGGGCTGGAACCACGCGGTCATCATGATCGGCAGTCGTCACAAGTGTTGCCGGATAGGCGGTGCAAGGCTTCAAGTTATGCAGCGGCGAATAACCCTTCAGATACTCGAACATCTCCTTGGAGTCATCACTGGTACCGTAGTCGCTGGCCCAGTTCCAGCCGATGGTGAACTTATGATAGCGCAGCATATCCATCACACCCACCTGTGGAATTGCCACCTTGAAGAGGTCAGGACGCTGTGTCATACAGGCACCCACCAGCAAACCACCGTTAGAGCCGCCCACGATCGCCAGTTTCTCCTTATTGGTATAGCCCTCACGGATCAGATACTCAGCCGCACCGATAAAGTCATCGAACACGTTCTGCTTCTGCATCTTCGTACCAGCCTGATGCCATTCCTCACCATATTCATTACCACCACGCAGGTTCACCTGGGCATAGATGCCGCCTTTCTCAAGGAATGGGATGCGATTGGCAGAGAAATAAGGCGGCAGTGAGATGTTGAAACCACCGTAGCCATAGAGATACACGGGGTTCTTGCCATTGCGCTTCAACCCTTTCTTATAGGTGATGAACATCGGGACACGCGTACCGTCCTTACTCTCGAAGAACAACTGACGACTCTCATAGTCCTGCAAACGGAACTTCACACTGGGCTGTGTATAGATCGTACTCTTGTTGGTAGCCATATCGTAGCGATACACGGTGCCAGGCTGTGTGAACGAGGTGAAGGTGTAGAAACACTCAGGCTCTTTCTCATCACCCGTAAAATCGACACTACCCACCGTCGGCAGTTTCACCTCATGGCGCAGTTTCCCGTCGAGGTCATAGACGAATGCATGATCACAGGCATCTTGCGAATATGTCAGCACCAGTTGGCGCCCGATCACATCCACCCCACTCAGCACGTTCTGCTGCTCCGGAACCAGCACTTGCCAGTCGTTCACACCAGGCTGATGGATGTCGGCTGTCACGATACGGCCATTGGGTGCATCGAAGTTGGTGTAGAGATACAGGCAGTCGCCCTCGGCATAGAGCGGCGCATACTGATAGTCCATGTTGTTCGTCATCTGGATAAACACGGCATCCTTCTTCCGCAGGTCTCTCACATAGAGATTGTTGCCCGCACCGGCACCTGACTCAGAGAGATACATCAGCGTCTCTTCCTCATTCACATCGATGCTGTAGAAACGCATCGGTTCTGCGGGGTTCTGATAGAACAACACGTCCTCGCTCTGGGGCGTACCGATCTTGTGATAGTAGATCTTCATACCCGCATTCACATTCGAGAACTCCTTACCCTCCGTGGGTCTGTCGTAGGCACTGTAGTAAAAACCGTCGCCCAGCCAGGAAGCCCCTGAAAACTTCGCCCACTCAATATGGTCGTTGGTCAGTTCACCCGTCTGCAGGTCGATCACGAAAAACTCCTGCCAGTCGGAGCCGCTTCTGGAAATGGCATACGCAGCCCAGCGCCCGTTGTGCGAGAAACTCAGCACCTTCAGCGCCACCGTACCGTCGCTGCTCAGTGTGTTGGGATCCAGAAACACGCGTGCCTCACCGTCGAGTTGATCCTTCACGTAGATCACGCTCTGGTTCTGCAAGCCGTTGTTACGTGAGAAATACCACTTGCCGTGATGCTTTCTCGGCGCACCGACCTTCTCGTAACTCGACAACTCGGTGAGACGCTTCAGCAACTTCTCCCTGAAGGGAATTTTCTGCAGATACGCGTTCGTCACTTTGTTTTCAGCCTCTACCCACGCCGTTGTCTGCGCACTGGTGTCGTTCTCCAGCCATCTGTAGGGGTCGCTCACCTTCACACCGAAGTATTCATCCACGGTGCCGTCTTTCTCAGCCTTGGGGTACTGCAGCCCCTGGGCCTGCATCATCGAAGTGGCCATCATTGCCATACTTATCAATACGATTTTCTTCATGTTTAATGAAAATATTAGTTAGAAATCAAAATCTTCTTCAGGAAATCAAGATCGTAGAAGTGGTTGTAATCGAAGACATACCCCTCAGTAGGTTCTACGCCTGAATCATTATTGATGAAATTCTTATCGGTAGAACGGTCGCGATAGGTTGAAATGACGAAATTCTGCCCGTCGGCCGTCTGCATCACCTGAATACAGCAGGCTCCCCCTCCCGAACGCTGACCCATGATGGGGAATCCGTAATCCTTCATCAGCGTTAGGAACTGGTTACCACACGAGAATGCCACTGGACTGGAGAGCACACCGATGTTCATGCCGCTACAGTCGAATTTGGGATTGGTATCATCCTTCTCGTCGAACACACCGTCGAAATTGCTGTCCACATAGTAAGTCGCCATCTTGTTATAGCCTTCCAGAACGTCCTGCGACCAGAACTGTACCGTTCGATTCTTACGTAGCAGAGCCACTTCGGCACCTACATTGTCGGTAGAGCCGCCACTATTGAGAGAGATGTCCAGCACAAGGTTCTTCACGCCGTCAGCCACTGCCTGTTGCAGTCCATAGAGAAAGCCTACGAAGCAATCCTTCTTGTAACTCTTCATCAGTTCCTGCCAGTCGGCATCAGTCTTCTGGCTGGCATAATAGTTGTTCCAGGCTTCATTATCCTGATCATTAAATGTGTTGATGATGATCACTCCCAAGGTCTTGTCGCTGTTGGCCTTATAGATCACGTCGCCATAGGCCTGTTTGCGCATGTCTTCCAGTTTTGACTCAAATTTTAGGCGCTCAGCGGCCACCTTCTTCCATTCCTCATACATGGCTGACGCCTCAGGATAACTGCCAGCGGCTGCCAACACGCGATCCACGTAATCATTCTCGATGTTTGCAGGCACTCCCTCCGTTGCACTGATATTGGTGTGACCGCCATCCTGAATCAGGTATTGCATCGCCATCCTGCCCCAGGCAAAGTCCATATTGTCGGTCGATTGCAGCAACTTCTTCACTATCGGGCCATTCTTCACCACGTCCAATGTAGCGTCAAACCCCTTCTCAGCCATTCCGTTCTGCTCCATGATGGTACGACCCGGGTAGCCGAAGAGGTTGTCGAACATAAAGCACAGTTCCTTATAGCGGAACTTAGCCATGTCGGCTGTCACCTCAGCCCGCTGATAAGGCTTGGCAGCATATTCTAGATCGATGGTATTGATAGAATAGATATCCAACTTGGTGCTCACAATCACAAGGTCATCGTGATAGGAAGCATTGTGGAAGTTACAATCGGAATAGATGTCTGCCAATGTCGCAAAGGGGAAATAAACGTTGGTACCATCGTCGTGCAGGTCGATGTCATACTTACTGAAATCCAGATGAACGTCGCTGACAGGCATGAACGTCGATACATTTTCCAACTTGACGAACTTGATAAACTTGTTGCCGTCGTACATCGCATTGGGGGCCAGATCCGGAGCCGTCATCCACAACAGATCCACGAAGCCGGCATAGGTCATAGAGTTAAGGTAGTCAGCCTTTACATCCACCGTAGCCACACCGCCCTTAGTGGTCAGTTCATAGAGGTCTCCCTCACGTGTCACCTTCATCCTTTCACCACCCCCCGTCATGATCCAGTGGAAGTCCACCGCAGAGATATAAGCCACACTGGGCATATCGCTGTAGAAACGCAGCGACACCTGTCCGTAGTCCTTTCCGTCGCGGTTCACATCCACCATTTTATCAGTATATGACGGGCCTTTGTCCACACACGACGGGCCATCATCTTCCCACTCAGGATCTTCATAAGAACTTTCAACGATCTCCGAACATGCCGACAGTAGCAGGGATGCCAATAGCAACTGTAGTTTTGCAATTTTCCTCATATTTTCGATCATCATGCTATATAAATACATAAATCTGCCACAAAAATACAAATTAATTACCAAATATCCACAGAATTTAGTATCTTTGCAACAAAGTTTAAGTTTTCTAATAACCAACAAGCGTATGAGTAATACTCCAACTCCCCACATCGGGGCCAAATTTGGCGACATTGCCGAGACCGTAATCATGGCGGGCGATCCGCTGCGTGTGAAACTGATGGCCGAGAAGTTTCTCGACGATCCAGTGCAGTTTAATAATGTACGTGGCATGCTGGGCTATACAGGCACCTATAAAGGAAAGCGTGTCAGTGTGATGGGCCACGGAATGGGCATGCCCTCTATCGGCATCTACACCTATGAACTCTACAACTTCTACGGTGTGAAGACCATCATCCGAGTAGGATCCGCTGGTTCCATCAACCACGACCTCCACATCGGTGATCTCGCCATTGCCATGGGTGCCTGCACCAACAGCCGCTATGCCGACCAGTATGAACTGCCAGGCACCTTTGCACCCATCGCCGACTTCGGTCTGATCCGCAAGGCGGTAGAGGCCTGCGAGCAGATGGGCTATCATTACAAGGTGGGTAATGTATTCTCATCAGATGTGTTCTACAATGAGAATGCCCACAACGACAAGTGGATCAACATGGGCGTGCTGGCAGTAGAGATGGAGATAGCCGCCCTCTATATGAATGCCGCCCGTTCAGGCAATCGGGCCCTGGGCATCTGCACCATCTCCGATCACATCCTGACGGGAGAAGTCACCACCGCCGAAGAGCGCCAGAACAACTTCACCCACATGATGGACGTCGCCTTCTCGCTGATCTAAGAAAAACAAACACGAGGCACCCGACAAAAACGAGTGCCTCGTTTGTTTAAATACCCTCTCGGGCGAGTTCCATCAACCTAATGATTAATGTGTCTTGTTCACGTTGCGAATCTTCTCCAGCATGGCAGCGCGCCAGGCATCGTCGCCAGGCATTTGAACACGACTGTTACCCTTGACCGAAAAGGTGAAGATGACCGTACCGTCATCATTGAGCGCCACGGTGCCGCGCCCACTCAGCATGAAAAGATCATCGCCTTCCACGGCGTTGATGACGGTCAACGGGTCCCACATCATCTGACCGGTGTTGCAGTTGCAGGTCATATAGACTTGCTTGATGGGGTGATAGTCAGTCCATGAGACATCGCTGATGACCTGCTCTGGCAGATACTCGATGCCGTTGCCCGTCTCCATGGGGTCAAAGATGATATCAACGTCGGAGGGCCAGAGGCGGAAGAATGTCTTGGCAAAGCCGATGCTCTGAAGGAAGTTATAGTCGGGCTCGGCAGACAGGCCGAAGGAGCCGCCCTGAATGTAGAGGCACTTCACCTTGCGTCGTACCAATTCCACACCCGACAGCGGGGAATAGGCGTCGCCAACGGACTCCAGCAACTGAGCGAGGCAGGTAGTGAAGCCGATGGAGCAGATGCTCACTGAGTGGTCGGGCTGCGCGGCTAGCAGACGACGGTAGAGTTGCCATCCGTCGGGCAGCGCCGAGTAGTCATCGATGCTGCGGGCAAACATAAGTTTGTCGTCGTCCTTCTTATAGGTAGGCAGAGCCTTGTAGTTGATCCAGACTTTAGGATCCTTGATGCCGTTACGGACGAGACCGATGGGCAGATTGCCGTTATTGAAATACGTGTTCATCACGTCGGCACAGGCGGCACAGTCTTCGCCCACGCGGTCAACCACCACCCCGAGCAGTTTGCACTTGCCCTGCTCTTGGTAGTTATAGAGCATCTCCAAAGAGAAGAGGTCGTCCGTGGAGGAACCGATGTCAGTATCTAAGATGACCAAGGGCACGCCATCATACTCCTGAGGATTTACAGGAGTGTCTTCGTTAGTACACGATGCCAGACCTAACACCATCATCAGGACGAGCATCCATAGAATTTTTGATATCTTGCCCATTGTGCTCTTGTCGATCACGGCAATGTCGCCCGGATTGATACCGAAACCTGTCATCGAGTCGCCATCCACCGTAGCATAGAAGGTGGCCTCGGGATGCTTGATGAGATCTCGATTGAAGTCAAGACTCTCACTGAGGTAATCTTCAGCAGGCGACGGAAAGCCCGCCTTGATAGACGGCGCGAACTGCAGTTCCAATTTCTCTTTGAATTCTCCTTTGATCAGTTTCATCGTATAGGGTTTTATTTTGTTTGCTGCAAAGATAGTGGAAATAATCCAATCTGCCAAAATACTTGGGGCATATAATGGAAAATAATAATGGTTTAGAAGGCTTTATAATTAGCCATTTTTTAAAACAATCACCAACATACATCCATTTTCTCACTTTTGCACTGTAGTTAAAACGCTACTCTATTTGCGGCTAAGCCAAAGAGAAAATTTTTGTAGGCCTACCAGAAATAATCGCTCAGCCAAACCGCAAAAACTCGGATCAAGGAAAAGGTTTTAAGGAAAAGGAAAATCGTTTACAAACCCTTTTAATTAAAACAAAATTATGGCACTTAAAGTGAAGGCAGTAGAAAGACTGCTCAAGTTTTCAAACAACGAGAATGACCCTGGCGTTTACCGCTATGTGTTGAAACCCGACCTCTACACCAGTCTGTCGCAGGCTAAGGTAATCAAGGATCGTATATGGGATACTGACTAAAAAGATTACGAGGCGCATCACTGCGCCCCGTAATCTTACTAACCAATTAAAACTAACTTAAACCTAACCTATAAAACCTAATTATATACGTATGAAAAAACTACTAACTCTGTTTTTGACGGTGCAAAGGTATTAAGAAACCCTGACCCGCGAAAATTAGTTCAACAAATCGGGCGTTTTCTTCAACGGAATCGGTACAACATGGTTTTACGAAACGTTTTTTAGAGTTATTTGTTTACTAACATTAAGAGATGTGATTTTTCCGAAATGGGATTAAACCATCTTTCTGACCCGACGTCAAAGGAGCAGTTGCAACTGAGACTAAGTAACAGAAGTTTAACAAATAAAAAAGAAAAAAGACAATGAAAAAGGTATTAATGACAATGATGGCTGCCCTCTTTATCAGTTCGGCAGCGTTCGCACAGGACAACAAAGAACTAGGTAAGTGCTGCGAAAATAAGTGCGAGCAGTGCAAGTGCTGTGAGAAGAAAGGCGACAAGAAGTGCTGCGACAAGAAGTTCGACAAGAAGGATTTCGTGAAGATGCAGACCGAGATGACGGTGAAGCGCTACAATCTCGACGAGAAGCAGGCTGCCAAGTTGCTCGACCTCAATCAGAAGTACGCTGACATGAGAAAGAACTACGAGACGGATCTCCAGAAAATCATGACGCCAGAGCAGTTCGAGCAGTACAAGGCCGATTGTCACAAGCACGGTCACGGCATGAGAGGCCATCACGGCAAAGGCGGTCCCCATCCTAAAGACGGGCACCATCCTAAAAAGGATTGTGATCACAAGGATTGCAAAGATCAAAAATAAATGGTTCGCACATGCGAACCATTTTTTAATTAAGCAAGCGCTGAACGGTATTCTTGATGTTCTGTTGGGCGACTTCTGGTTTCATCGCTTCCTCCAAGGGCAGTCCCGGGGGATTGATACATTCCACATGGGCGAAGCCTGCATCGAGCAACTGCTGACGATCCCCAATACGACCTGCAATCAAGGCCACAGGCACCTGATGGCGCTTGGCACTCTGAAGGATGCCGAAAGGCAACTTGCCCATCAGCGTCTGACGATCGGCAGAACCCTCGCCTGTGATGACAAGTGAGGCATCCTGCAACAGCGACTCGAAACCGACAGCCTCTAACAGCAGTTCGATGCCTGAACGACAGTCGGCATTCATATATTGCAAGAAAGCATAGCCAAGACCGCCAGCGGCTCCTGCACCTGGCAAGTTCTGACGATTGAAACCGAAGTGCTTGGCAGAGAGTTCGGCAAAGCGCTGGGCGATAGCGTCGAGTTCTTGTACCATCTCGGGGGTGGCGCCTTTCTGAGGGGCAAAGACATGGGCAGCGCCCTCGGGTCCGCAAAGGGGATTGGTGACATCGGTGGCGATGGTGAAACGCACATCCTTCAGTTCGGTGATATCATCCCAGGTGCCTTGTTGGGCAAAGGCGTCGATGATGGCCCGCAACATGCCCTTACCACAATCGCTCGTGGCACTGCCGCCAAGACCGACGATGATCTCCTTGCATCCACGGCGCACGGCATCGACAATGAGTTGTCCCGTGCCGTAACTGGTGGCGACCATCGGATTACGTTCCTCTGCTGTGAGCAAAGGCAGTCCGCTGGCCTGGGCGATCTCCACGACAGCGGTCTGATCCTTGACGAGATACTGTGCCTCGATCCAGCGCATCAGAGGATCGCGGACGGTCTTGGTGATCAACTCACCACCTATGGCGGCATGATAGGCTGAAAGCCACCCTTCTCCCCCATCGCTGACGGGCATCTGAACCACTTTGGCATCTGCCGAAACCGACAAAACACCATCGGCTGCCGACTGGTTGGCAAGGGCGGATGAGAGGCAGCCTTTGAAGGAATCAATAGCAATAATTTTGTTCATAATGCAAAATTATACAATAAATTTTAAACTTCAAATTTCTTTTGCAGATTTCTTTCATTTTTGAGCAATTTTTCCCGTTTTCTTTGTACCTTTGCACGCGACAAAACAGAAATCAATCGT
>Ga0310695_10013985_pt1 | contig 10929 bp, 10 predicted proteins | sample RumenRJG_04DNA_FD_203882 | JGI IMG/M metagenome (GOLD analysis project Ga0310695, IMG submission 203882) | Bovine rumen microbial communities from Lethbridge, Alberta, Canada - RJG_04 (v2) (version 2) | ecosystem: Host-associated > Mammals > Digestive system > Stomach > Rumen | place: Canada... | reverse complement strand
TCTGGATGGGTATTTCTTGGCCGAATATGTGCAAATTAAAGTAAAAACGATTATAAAACGATTAAACAATGCTAAAAGACAGACCAATTATTTGGTTTGCAACATAGAAGGGACAGACGTTCCAGGAAATCTTAGCTACAGACCTGATAAAGGTAAATAGGTAAAAATAAAAAGGTAAAAACAACAATGACAACAAATATTCAGATTTTTAAGAATGATATGTTCGGCGAGGTTCGAACAATGACAAATGAGAAAGGTGAGACTTTCTTTGTAGGAAGTGACGTAGCAAAGGCACTCGGTTATAAAAACACTCGAAAGGCATTGATAGACCATGTTGATGATGAAGATAGGGGGGTAACGAAACGTGACACCCTTGGTGGAGTTCAACAGATGGTCATCATCAACGAGTCCGGTCTCTACTCCCTGGTACTCAGCTCCAAGCTGCCGCAGGCCAAGGAATTTAAGCGCTGGGTAACGGCTGAGGTGCTGCCGCAGATTCGTCAGACGGGCGGTTATCTGCCAACAAGGAACCTGCGCACCGGCGAGGCACTGACCGAGGGTGAGATGGTTGAGGAGGCCAACAAGATTATAGCTCGCACCATATCGCGTGCCAACCTGCCTGCCGATGACTGTTTCACTGCATCAGAGGTGGCCGAGAGCCTGGAAACAACGGCGAACGCGCTGAACCACTTCCTGGTGGACAAGGGCATACAGTATTGGAACGGTTCACGCTACAAGCTCAAGGCCCAATATACTGAATGCGGTTATACGGAAGAACGCATGTTTCACTACTACGCTCTGAATGGTGACAAGAAGCAGCGCCCATACATGGTGTGGACACCGCAGGGCAAGGAATTCATCAAATCATTGTTTCACTAAGAACTAACTTGAGTTGAAGCGAAAGAAGTCTTCACGTGAAGATGGCCATCGGATTTCTGAAACTTCTGCTCGCAAAAACTTAAGTAAAATGAAAACTAGAAGAACACCTATTTTAGGACAACAGGTAATGGTCGAGGGTCTGATGACTTTCGGCAAGCAGGAATCAGGACTGCGTACACTTGATTTTGAGTGCTGCGAGGATGTGGCAGCAGAAGCCTTTCATGGCGATTTCCACGTGCAGGGGATGCGCGACGGCAACGTGTATATGACTGAGAAACCTAAACGACACAAAAACAAACCGATATTCCGCGAAGACAACTGCTCGCTGTCGCACGGTAAGGATAAGCGATATTATTTCTACTTCTCGCTCGACGAGGATCAGCTGGGGCAGTTGCCCGAGAAACTGGTGCGTCAGGCCAGCGCGGTAGCGCAGAAAGTGATTCGCGAACTGATAAATGGAAGGGGGCATAGACGATGATTTCATACTGTAAGAATGGCAAGTCAGCGCAGGTTCTGGCTTGCCCTCAGGATAAACTGAACGAGCTCCTTGACTCGCCCGAGGTGGCAGAGGTGTGCCGGAAACTGACCACCGTAGACCACGATAGCGACGAGGCAAAGACGCTGAAGCAGGGGTTGCCGCTGCTCATGTTTATGGCCAATTATAGCGACGGGCACCGACACGCCAAGAGTGCTGTGCCTACGAATATGGCCTATCTGGATCTGGATGAGCTGAACGGCGAAGACCCGCGTGAGGTGTGGAAACGACTGGTGCAGACGCTTATTATGCTGGAGCTGGAGCATCTGATAGTATTGGTACACGTAAGTTGTTCGGGCAAGGGCTTGCGCATAGTGTATATCATTCCAAGTCAGTTCGGCCATCTGTCGCCAACGGAGCGCATAGACCAGTCGAAACAGTGGCTTGCTGCTAAGCTTGGCGTAACCGACGACTCCAAGACAAAAGACCTGGCTCGCGGGTCGTTTGCTGTACCGAGAAGCTATGTGCTCTATGGTCCTGATAAGCGACTGTTTGAGGAGAATGTGAGCGAGAGTGTGAAAGAGGAAAGCCTCACCCCCAGCAGACTCACCCCCAGCCCCTCTCTGCTTAGAGAGGGGAGTGGTCAGACTCAGGGGCAGAAGCAAACGAAAGAGCTATCTACGCCCCTCCCTCACAGGGAGGGAAAGGGGGAGAGTCTGCTGGGGGAGAGGCCTTTCCCCTCTTCTTATCACGGCATCCCCTTCACGGATATCATCCGGAAGTACTGGGAGCTGAACAACCACGGGTTTGAACCGACCATTGGCGACCGCGACACGCTGACCTATCAGTTGGCCTGCGACCTGAGGCATATCTGTGGCAAGAACGCTGACTGGCTGGATCAGGTGATTCCCTGCTACAACGGGTTCCCCGAAGAGGAGAAACGGGCGAAGATCAAGAGCGCGCTGAGTTCGGAGTACAACGGATTTCCGCAGAGGCTGAGGAATGTACTGAATGCTTTGCAGATGTCGGACGGAAGATGTAAGACGGATGATGTAGAAAACGCTGATGATGCGGTAGCAAATTCTTCACTCTTCACTCTTCCCTCTTCCCTTAAGCGACTGCCGATGGGCATCCGCGACTCCATCGATGCCGTCGGTCCTCAGCTCTCCATGCCCGTTATCACCGCCATCTGCCCCTGTATCGGCACGCTGGCCACGGGTGTGACGCTGGATGTGCACGGGCAGAAGCGAGGGCTGAACCTGATTGCCTATATCGCCGGCGACTTTGCCAGCGGCAAGGGTGGCATCGACCCCGTGGTGGAGGCGTGGATGAGTGAGGTGCAGGCGCTCGACAAGATGTACCAGGTGCAGGAGGATGAGTGGCGTGCCAAGAAGCGGGCGGCGAAGAATAAGAAGGAGCAGCCCGAGGAACCGAAACTGCCCGTGCGCTGTCTGACGCTGAACAATACGGTGGCCAACCTGGCCGAGCGTCTGGCCAACACGGAGGGCAAGCATGCCTTCTCGTTTACCCCCGAGGCCGATACCGTGGCGCAGAAGTGGAAATCCACGATGAGCGACTTCTCCGTGATGCTGCGCCAGAGCTACGACGGTACGAAGTACGAGCGTGAGGCAAGGAGTGCTGACGCGGTGAACGTGCATATCGACAAACTGCTGTGGAACGTGTGCATGTGCGGCACGCCCGATGCGCTGTATCGCGTGGTGAACAACTACACCGACGGTTTCCAGAGCCGTATCGCCGTGGCCCGCACGCCCGATAACACCTTTGCCCCGCTGCAGGACAAGCCGCCTGTGCTGACCGACCGCCAGCGCGACCGTATCCAGCAGATAGCCCATCTGTTGCCGCTGATGTACGGCGAGGTGGTGCTGCCCAAGCTGGAGGCCAAGGGCCGTGAATGGGTGGAGCGCATCCGACTGGAGACGATGAAGAACGACGACCGCACCCGTGCCCGTCAGCGCTTCCGCGTCTGCGTCACAGCCCAAAGAATGACGTGCTGTCTGATGCTCTGCAAGGTTTGCGAAGGGCTGATTCAGAAGCACGGGCTGACCGGAGCAGAGACACAGTTGAAGCAGCAGCCGGGACTATGGAAGGAGATGCTGCTGAAGGCGCAGACGCCCACGATGCTGGAGGTCTACGACGTGATAGCCGACTCGCTGCTGGAGAACGCGCTCTACTTCTTCCGCGACCGCATAGAGAACGCCTTCCAGAGTCGCGACTACGCCGGCAATATGAACGGTGAGCGCACCAAGCGCGGCAAGAACGACTCCATCTTTGAGCGACTGGACATCCAGTTCTCTTTCGAGCAGGCTATGCAGCAATCGGTGGCGGTAAAGGGTGCCAACGTGAACCATAACACCGTGCGGCAGATGCTGAAGAATTGGCGCAAACAGAAGCTCGTGGTACTGGAAGAGGATGGTAATTATCGTAAGTTGTAACGTGGTCATTTGGTCAAGGTCATTTGGTCAAAATCGATTTTATGAATATTGAAATTTAGAATAATGAATTTAGAATTAAACAATTCGCAGGATTGTTTCGTGTTGCTCTGGCGCAGGCTGGAGCGCACGAGGCGCCTCCTCGGAGGTCAGTGTAAGCGGTATTGCATCCGCAATATATTGAAGGCATGGTTTGGCAGCGAAGCCACCGACGATTTTATCTGGGAGGTGTGCAGGCTTAGCGAACAGGAGGGGTGGAACGAACTGCCGATACCCAGTCTGTATCCCCTGAAACACCGTGAACTGCTGCGGGCCGTCGTAGCTGTCCGTCTGGGCATCAGCTTCTACAAAAAGGTGAACCTGAAAGCCCTCGATAAGGCTTATAGTGAAGCCTTTCCTAACAGCACTCCGATAAACAAGAATAAGAAAGGAAAGGAATAGTTTTTTCCAATTAACAATTAACCAATTAATAATACCCCAACTAACTACTCCTCCCCATTCAGGGGGGGGGAGGTAGGGAGGGGGTCTGAAATTATGATTGCAAGAGGAATTCGTAATAATAATCCGCTGAACATTCGTCGTTCAAAGGATAAATGGCAGGGCATGAAGGCCTTGCAGACAGACCCACAGTTCTGTCAGTTTGAAACCATGCCGTATGGCTGGCGTGCAGCTTTTAAGATGTTGACGCGTACATACTACCATGATTACAGATTGTATACCATCAGGGCGATAATCAACCGGTGGGCGCCGCCTAATGAGAACAATACGAAGCGGTATATCGAGAATGTATGCAGGCTCACAGGTATCGGAGCCGACGAGCCCCTGGGCATCCCCAGTGATAAGCCTGCCCGCTGGATTATGCTGGGTGCTGCCATGGGCATTCAGGAGTGCGGTCTGGAAGGCTTCGACTGGTTCGCCATGCTCAGGGGATGGTCTATGGCGAGAGAATAAAGAGGCGTTTTGCAGCAATAATTCCTAAATCATGCTCGAAAAAAGAAAAATTTTAGTATCTTTGCACCCAATTATGGCCGTAGCAAACCTGATAACCAAGAATAGCGACGAGCATCAGTTCTCGTTTGAGGTGCTGCCCCCTCTGAAGGGGACGGGCACGGATAAGCTTTTTGCCGATATCGAAAAGCTTTGTAAGCTGAATCCTGCATTCATTAATATTACGACGCATCACAGCGAGTATGTGTACAAGGAACTGAGTGACGGGCGCTTTGAGCGTCAGCGCATGCGTCGGCGCCCTGGCACCATTGCCGTGGCAGCAGCCATTCAGCAGCGTTTCCAGGTTCCGGTACAGCCCCACGTGATTTGTAGTGGCGCTACGATTGAGGATATCGAGTATGAACTGCTGGACTTGCAGTTCCTGGGTATCACCGACCTGTTGCTGCTGCGTGGCGACAAGGCGAAGGAGGACCGCGTGTTCACGCCTACGCCGGGCGGCCATGCCCACACCACCGACCTGATCCGTCAGGTGCAGCGCTTCAACGAGGGATTCTTTGCCAATGGTGAGGCGATCAAGAACCCGGGGGCTAAGTTTGACATCGGTGTGGCCTGCTATCCCGAGAAGCACGAGGAGGCGCCCAACCTGGAGATGGATATGCAGTATCTGAAAGAGAAGCAGGACCTGGGTGCGCAGTATGCTGTGACGCAGCTGTTCTACGACAACGAGAAATACTTTGCCTTTGTGGACAAGGCGCGCCAGATGGGTATCACCATCCCCATTATTCCTGGTATCAAACCGCTGGCAAAGCTGACACAGCTCAGTGTGGTGCCGCGCACCTTCCATTGTGACATCCCAGAGGCACTGGCCCGCGAGATAGTGAAGTGCAAGACGGATGCCGATGCTCGCAAGTTGGGCGTGGAATGGACCGTGAAGCAGTGTCAGGAGCTATATGCCCATGGTGTCAACGACATCCATTTCTATACAGTGGGTGCCGTGGATAGCGTGGTGGAAATCGTGAAGGAGTTAAGGAGATAAAGGAGTTAAGGAGTTAAAGGAGTTAAAGGAGTTAAAGGAGTTAAGACGATAGACTGGTGAATTTTAGTGACGTTATAGGACAGGAGGAGGTGCAGCAGCGCCTGGTGCAGATGGTCGAGGAAGGGCGTCTGCCGCATGCCATCATGCTTTGCGGACCTGAGGGTACGGGAAAGCTGGCACTGGCGGTGGCTTTTGCTTCGTACCTGCTGGGCGAGGATAATGCGATGGTGCAGAAACTGGAGCATCCCGACCTGCATTTCACGTTTCCTACCATCAAGTTGCCCTCGATGAGTGCCGACCATAAGCCCGTGAGTGATGATTTCATCCACGAGTGGCACGACCTGCTGATGAAGGGCCCGTATTTCAAGGTTGAGGAATGGCTCAAGGCGATGAGGGCGGAAAACCAGCAGGCTATCATCACGGCCGGCGAGAGCGACGAGCTGGTGAGGAAGCTGAGTCTGAAGTCCAGTCAGGGCGGCTACAAGGTGAGCATCATCTGGTTGCCCGAGCGCATGAACATAGAATGTGCGAACAAGCTGCTGAAGCTCATAGAGGAACCGCCCTCGCAGACGGTGTTCCTGATGGTGTGTGAAGAGCCCGACAAGCTGTTGGAGACCATCCGCAGCAGGGTGCAGCGCATCGATGTGAAGAAACTGCCCGCTGAGACCATCCGACAGGCGCTGATAGAGCGCAGGGGTATTGACGAGAACGCGGCACAGCGCGTCAGCCGACTGGCCAACGGCTCGTGGCTGAAGGCGATGGAGACGCTGAGCGTGGGCACGGATAATCAGGCCTTCTTCGACCTCTTTGTGATGCTGATGCGACTGGCCTACCAGCGTAAGGTGCGCGAGTTGCGCAAATGGAGCGAGACGCTGGGCAACCTGGGCCGTGAGAAGCAGAAAGCCTTCATGCTGTACGTGCTGCGCATGCTTCGCGAGAACTTCATGTACAACTTCCGTCAGGAGGAACTGGTATACATGACGCAGGAAGAGGAGGACTTTGCCAGGAACTTTGCCCGTTTCATCAATGAGGCGAACATCCTGCCGCTCTACGACCTGACCAACGTGGCCATACGTGACATCGGCCAGAATGCCAACGGCAAGATAGTCTTCTTTGACTACGCCCTGAAAATGATTGTATTGTTGATTCAAAAATAAGATACATGGAAGAGAAACAAAGAACATACGAGATACGAACCGGTTGTGACCGTGGACTCTGCAGAGCTGCCGTGGGCCGACAGGACCGTCAGTTGAATACGTACGACTGGCTGGCCGACGTGCCTGGCAACCTGGAGACGACCGACCTGGTGGAGGTGCAGTTCAAGCACACCCGCAAGGGCTACTACCACAATGTGAACAACCTGCCCCTGAAGAAGGGTGACATCGTGGCCGTGGAGGCTAGTCCGGGTCATGATATCGGCGTGGTGACGCTGACAGGACGACTGGTGACGCTGCAGATCAAGAAGGCCAACCTGAAGAGTGCCGACGATATCAAGCGCATTTACCGACTGGCACGTCAGGTGGATATGGACAAGTATCACGAGGCGAAGGCACGCGAGCACGAGACGATGATCCAGAGCCGTGAGATTGCCAAGAACCTGGGACTGGACATGAAGATTGGCGACGTGGAGTATCAGGGCGACGGTCAGAAGGCTATCTTCTACTATATCGCCGACGAGCGCGTGGACTTCCGCCAGTTGATCAAGGACCTGGCTGCTGCCTTCCACGTACGCATCGAGATGAAGCAGATCGGAGCGCGCCAGGAGGCTGGCCGCATCGGCGGAACGGGTCCCTGCGGACGTGAGTTGTGCTGCGCCACATGGATGAAGAACTTCGTCTCTGTGAGCACGGGTGCCGCCCGCTATCAGGACATCTCGCTGAACCCGCAGAAGCTGGCTGGTATGTGTGCCAAACTGAAATGTTGCCTGAACTACGAGGTGGATGACTACATGGAGGCTGGCAAGGTGCTGCCTAACCGTGAGGTGGTGCTGCAGACGCTCGACTCGGACTACTACTATTTCAAGGCTGATATCCTGGCAGGACTGGTGACGTACTCTACGGACAAGCGCATCGCCGCTAACCTGGAGACCATCACGGCACAGCGCGCCAAGGAGATTATCGAGATGAACAAGCGCGGACAGAAGCCTGCCGACCTGCAGCCCGATGAGGAGAAAATCAAGAAGCAGCAGGAGAATGCGCCTGTGGACCTGCTCGCTGGCGACGATATACACCGCTTCGACAAGGCCAAGAAGAAAAAGAAGAAAAAGAAGCCTCAGAGACCTAAGGGGGAACAGCCCAACGGCGGACAGCCCAATGGTGGACAGCCAAGAGGCGAACAGCACAGAGGCGAACAGCACAGAAATGAGAAACCTGCTCAGGAATAGTATGCTGATACTGATGGCGGCCCAACTGGTACTGACCGGTTGCAGCCGCCAAACGGTTTACAGTCACTACGAGAACATCGGCACAGAGGGATGGGAACGTAGGGACAGTGTGGCGTATGTGGTGCCTGTGCGCGAGGGTGGCACGTTTGAAGAGGAGGTGGGGATTCGTTCTACGCGAATCTATCCCTATATGAACATCGCCCTGATCGTGTCGCAGGAGGCACAGCCGTCGGGCGCGCATCGTCAGGATACGGTCTATATGAACCTGACGGACGAGAAGGGACACGGCGAGGGCGAGGGCGTCAGTTACCGGCAGTTGACGGCGCCTGTATCGCGCATTCAACTGCAGGATGGCGACACGCTGCGCGTGAGCATCCGTCATTATATGCACAGGGAGAACCTGCCCGGCATCAAGGATGTGGGGTTCAGTATGACGAGGGCCGACGAGGGGTAATCAGTTGATTACCTGTTGGCCGCGTTGCGCCCTGCATCGATACGCAGGAAGATAAAGAGCAGGAACGTGAAGCCCCACAGCGACGAACCGCCATAGGAGAAGAAGGGCAGGGGGATGCCTATCACGGGGGTGAGACCTAATACCATACCTACATTGATGAAGACATGGAACAGGAAGATGGACAGGACGCAATAGCCATAGACGCGCCCGAAGGTGGTGGGCTGGCGTTCGGCCAGGTGGATCAGGCGTAGTATCAGGGTGAGGAACAGCAGCAGTACGCCGGCAGCGCCTACGAATCCTTCTTCCTCGCCAACGGTACAGAAGATGAAGTCGGTATCCTGTTCGGGCACGTACTTCAGCTTGGTCTGTGTGCCATTGAGGAAACCCTTGCCTTCCAGTCCGCCGGAGCCGATGGCAATCTCACTCTGGTGCACGTTGTAACCGGCACCTTTCAGGTCTTCTTCCAGTCCGAGGAGCACATTGATACGGGTGCGCTGGTGCTGCTCAAGGACATGATTGAGTGCGTAGTCGGCAAAATGGAAGAATACCAGTGAACCGGCTGAGAAGGCCAGTATCCATAAATAATTATGTACGCGCGTGCGAAGGCCGTGCCACAACAGGTAGCCCATGAGGAAAAGGGTGAGCGGGAGTTGCACCCAGAACAGGTTGAACGGCACCACAAAGAAGGAGAACAGGGTGCTCACCAGGGTGACGCCGATACAGATGCTGAGGCACAGGATGGTCTTGTCCCATCGCTGGCAGTACACGCCTATCATCACGGCAGAGAAGAGTTGTATCATCAGGAACACCACGTAATAGCCAATGGAGGTGGGGGTGTGCCACAGGGTGGGTTCGGCATAGCGGATGCCAATGACGAAATAGAGGACCATGGCCACGCCCGTGAAGAGGATACTGCCCGACATGCCTTCCCTGTAGAACATCAGGAAGAAGGCGAGATAGACCAGGGCGGAACCTGTCTCGCGTTGCATCACGATAAACAGCATGGGCGTCAGGATGATGGCAAGCGTCTTGATGAAGTCGCGCGGTCTGGTGATGTCGTAGCCGTAGGTGCCCATGAACTTGGCCAGGGCGAGGGCTGTGGCAAACTTGGCAAACTCAGCCGGTTGCAGGCGCAGCGGACCGAGCACGAGCCACGATCGGGAGCCCTTGATGCTATGAGGGTTGAAGATGGTGGCAAAGAGCAGCAGGAGCAGGATGGCGAAGATGACGTAGGCAAAGGTGTCGTAGAGGCGGTCGTCGAGCAGGAGCAGGACGGTGCCCAGCACGATAGAGGTGCCGATCCACACAATCTGCATGCCGGAACGGGCAGAGAGCGAGAGCAGTTCTGTGTCGCTGCCATAGTCGTAGCTGGCACCGCAGACGCTGAGCCATCCCAGTGACAAGAGGGCCACGTAGATGACAATCGTCCACCAGTCAACGGAACGTATGACGCTGTATTTTCTATCTGTCGGCTGTACCATAGTTAATTCGTTTATCCTGTATTTCCTGAGCTTTGGCCTTTGAAGCCTCTGAGAGTTCGCCGTGGAGGTACTTCTCCATGATCAGTCCGCCGATGGGCACACCATAGGTGGCACCCCATCCGCCGTTCTCCACATACACGGCAACGGCAATCTTGGGGTCGTCCATGGGCGCGAAACCCATGAAGACGGAGTGGTCGTGACCACGGTTCTGGGCGGTACCGGTCTTACCGCAGGCCATGAAGTCGTATTTCGCCAGTTCATGGCAGGTACCTCCCAGCGCAGCAGAGCGCATGCCTTGCACCACGGCTTCGTAGGCCTGTCTGCTGGCCATCGTATAGCGACGGTTGGTATAGAGCGTATCCAGTTTGTTGTCCTCAATCTTCTTGACCACATGGGGTGTGATGAAATAGCCGCGGTTGGCAATCGTCGCACCAAGGTTGGCTATCTGCAGGGGCGTGGCGTTGACCTCACCCTGTCCGATGGAGATGGAGATGATGGTCAGGCCGTTCCACGAACCTTTATAGGCCTTGTCGTAGAACATGGCGTTGGGGATGAGGCCGCGACGCTCGCCTGGCAGGTCGATACCAAGTCGGTAGCCGAAGCCCATAGACACCATGTAGTCGCGCCATTTGTCCATCGCTACCTGTACGGTGGGGTATTTCTGGCGGTTACCCATCATGTGGTAGAGTCCCCAGCAGAAATAGCCGTTGCACGAGGTGGACAAGGCCGGAACGAGGGGTAGGGGGGAACCGTGGCCGTGACAGCCTACGCGCAGGCCTTTATACACAAAGCCATGATAGCAGGGATAGGCCGTCTGGGCGGT
>Ga0310695_10013982_pt1 | contig 10931 bp, 5 predicted proteins | sample RumenRJG_04DNA_FD_203882 | JGI IMG/M metagenome (GOLD analysis project Ga0310695, IMG submission 203882) | Bovine rumen microbial communities from Lethbridge, Alberta, Canada - RJG_04 (v2) (version 2) | ecosystem: Host-associated > Mammals > Digestive system > Stomach > Rumen | place: Canada... | reverse complement strand
CCCTTTTCCTTCTAACGAACCAGCGTGTGAGGCCGAACAGCACGACAAGCACCGGCATGAGCGCGATGTTGATCCACTTTAGCCTCGTGCCAAGCGAGATGATGCCCGCCGTCAGCTCCTTCCTGACGTCCTTGAGCTTGCGCCTCGTCTCCGCCTCGGTCTTCTTCAGCTCGGCCAGCTTGTCCTGCTGCTCCTTGGAGAGGATGATGCGCCCGTTGCCGACCTTCTCGCTCTTCATGTTGGCGATGGTCTGGATGGTGTTGTTCAGCTCCTCCTGGAACTCCGCCTCGCGCTGCTGCCACTGGCGCATCGCCTCCGCCTCAAGCTTGTCCACGACCTCGAAAGGCCTGTCGGACGCGCCGCGCGACCTGAGCCCGATCAGCTCCTCCCTGCCCGCGAACTGCTCGATGACGTTTGAGAAGAGCGGGAGGTTGTCGTTGAGGGGCTGCGCAATCTGCCCGAACGGGGTCCGGAGGATGCGCACGCAGCATTCGTCGGCGAGGAAGTCCGCGTCGGCGAAGAGCATTACGCTGCTCTTGCCCTCGGAGAGCGCCTTGGAGACGTCGTTCGTCCCGTCGGGCCCCTTCGGGTAGGCGGTCTTGAACTGGCCTTCGAGGCGCGCCGCGACGACGCGGCTCTTGCCGTCGGGGACGGCCTTCATCGACGAGCCCATGCCGGACATCATCGACATCTTGTCCGTCGACGACGAGTTGTCCTCGGACGTCGTGATGACGGGGGTGAACTTGAGCGCGCCCGCCTTCGCCGCGTCGAACGTGAACGCGCCCGCGAACGGCATCATCACCTGCGTGAGGCGAGATACGAGTATGTCGGACTTGTCCATGTTCTCGGGCTTGAGCGTAAGGAACGCCGGCTCCTCCTCCGCGCCGCCGCGCCCGTTGCCGAGCTTCGTCGCAGCGGAGAGGTCGCATGTGATCTTCGTCGTGTCGAATCCGACGCCCCATGCGTCGAAGAGCTTCCCGAGGGTGGACGGCCCGTCGCCGCCCATGCCCATCATCTGGCGGCTCTGTCCGGCCCTGATCTCCGCGAAGCTCATCGGGTCGGTGCACGCGATCAGCCTGCCGCCGCGGAGGACGAACTGGTCGATGGCGTAGAGAGTCTTGTCCGAGAGGTCCTTCGCGTGCAGGAGGACGAGCGTCTTGACGTCGTCGTCAATCTTCTCGACGTCCGTCGCGACGGACTTCACGGTGTAGTCCTTGGCGAGCTCGGCAAACGCCGCCCAGCCCTGCGGGGGACGGCGCCCCATCTGCATCATCATCGGGTTCATCTCGCCGCCGAGGACGCCCTCGAGCGACGTCATCACGCCGATCACCGGCTTCTCGGGCCACACGACGCGGGTGACGAGGCGGGTGACGTCGTACTCGAGCGTGGACTCCGTCTTCTGCGTCATGGCGCCGAGCGCCTCGGTGCGGTCGCCGCACACCGCGACGATGCCGAAGTAAACGGGAGCGCCGAACGGATTGACCTGCTGCTGCTCGATGCCGTAGCGCTGCGCCCACTCCTCCTCGTCGGAGTCGGGCGTGGGGTCGTACTTTTCGACGACGAGGCGTCCGCCGGAGGCGCGCTCGTATTCCTTGAGGAGGTTCTCCACCTCCTGCGCGTACGTCTTCACGCCCATTGGCATCTCAGCGGAGCTGGCGCTGAAGTAGAACTTCAGGGAGACGTCCTTGTCGAGCTTGCCGAGGACGGCCTTGGAGCCCTTGGAAAGCGTGTAGAGGCTGTCGGCGGTGCAGTCGCACCTGATCGTCGCCTTGGCGAGGATCACGTCTACCGCGATGGTTATGACGGCTATCGCGACGAGCCCGACGACGCCCTTGGACGCGCCGCGGCGCCCGTCGACCACCGTCTTGGCGGCGGCGGCGAAGAACACCATCACCCCGGCGTAGTAGGCGACGTCGGCGAGGTCTATGACGCCGCGCCTGAGAGCCTCGAAGTGGGTCAGGAGCGAAAGCGACGCTATGCCGTCGACAATCCACATCGGCACCCCCCACCCGGCCACGGCGTTCGTCACGGGGTCGAAGCCGACGATCAGGAGGAAGAACACCATCGCGAGCGACACAACGAATCCGACCACGCTGGAGCGCGAGAGCGAGGAGGCGAAGAGGCCTATCGCCGTCGCCGCGCCGGCGAGGAGCAGGGAGCCGAGGTATCCGCAGACGATCGCGCCCCAGTCTGGGGAGCCGAGGTAGCCCGCCGTCACCGCCACGGGGAACGTGAGCGCCAGCGCGAGCGCGATGAACGTCCACGCCGCGAGGAACTTGCCGACAAGCGCGTTCCACGCGGTCATCGGGAGCGTGAGCAGGAGCTCCGCCGTCCCGTTCCTGCGCTCGTCGGCCCACAGGCCCATCGTCGCCGCGGGGACGAGCAGTAGGTAGACCCACGGATGCCAGAAGAAGAACGGTGTGAGGTCCGCCTGGCGGCGCTCGTAGAACGCCGCGACGACGAACGTCAGGAACCCGGTCAGCGCCAGGAACGCCGTGAGGAACACGTATGCGACGGGCGAGTCGAAGTAGCTCTTGAACTCGCGCTTGAACACTGAGAATGCGTTTTTCATTTAGAGGCCTCCTTTACCTCCGCCGCGCCGCCGGTGAGGCTGCGGAACACGATGTCAAGCCTGCCGCTCGGGTCCATCGCCTTGAGCTGCGCAGGGGTGCCGTCGGCCTTGATCTCGCCGTCGGCGATCACTATCGCCCTGGTGCACACGGCGTCGACCTCCTCCAGGATGTGGGTGGAGATGATGATCGCCTTCTCGGCGGCCATCGACTTGATCATCTCGCGCACGGCGAACTTCTGGTTCGGGTCGAGACCGTCCGTCGGCTCGTCCATGACGAGCACCTCGGGGTCGTGGATGATCGCCTGCGCGAAGCACGTGCGCTGGCGGTAGCCCTTGGAGAGCGTGTCGATGGTCTTCTTCGCGACGGGCTCCAGATGCGCCTTCGCGATCGCGCGCTCGACGGCCTCGCGGCACGCCGCGCCCCTGAGCCCGCGGATCTCCGCTATGAACTTCAGGAAGTCCTCCACAACCATCGCGCGGTAGCTTGGCGCCGCCTCGGGCAGGTATCCAAGCCGGCGCTTCGCCTCGACGGGCGACTTGGATATGTCAAAGCCGCATATCGACGCAGTGCCGGACGTCGGGGGCAGAAAGCCCGTGATCATTCTCATCGTAGTCGACTTTCCCGCGCCGTTCGGGCCCAGGAATCCGAGAACCTCGCCCTTCGCGACAGTGAAGGAGATCCCCTTCACGGCCTCGAAGGATCCGAAGCTCTTCCGCAGTTTCTTTACTTCGAGCATGTTGTATCCTTACTTTGCCTCAACTTGCATTTCTGTATATTATATCACAACAAAACATTGTTGTCACTGCCCACAAGGGCATAATTCCACAGTCCCCGCGGGGGACTGTGGAATCGCCGTGGAGCCGCCGCAGTCGCCTAGAACGCGTCGACCGCGCTCTCGACCCTGCTCTTGCGCTCGTCCGCAGCGCGCTTGAGCGCCTCCTTGCGGACCTCCTCGTACTCCTCCGCCGCGGCGTTGAGCGCGTTGAAGTCCTTCGCGCAGAGGACCGTCTCGTAGTCAGGCGTCGCGCCGGCGAGGCACACCGTCACGCGACGGTCGCTTCCGATGTCGAACGCATAGTACGGCCTCAGGCAGCCCACCGGCCTCGCCCATGTGTCGTAGCGCTTCTCAAGCGCCTCGATGAGGTAGTGGCGGCGCCACCTCGCGCTGGGGTCGATCGCCTCCTTCGCGCAGGCGTACACCTTCGCGACCTTGTGCGTCTTCGGCGTCACGTAGACGTAGTAGTCGTCGAACCCGGCGAGCGGCTTCTTCGGCGTGAACTTCGCGCGCAGGAGCGTCGGCTCGTTCGCGTCGACGACGAGGTTGGTCCCCGCGTACGCCTCGCCGAACTTGAGTCCGAGGAACGACGACGTGTCCACGGCCTCCGCCTTGCCCTTCTTGCCGGCGGTCGCCGCCTGGCTCGGGAACGGCGCCGGGCCGTCGCCGATCGTGTAGCTCTGCGCGTACTCGCTCGTCGACGTCTCCAGGACGTTGCCGCCGTTGTCCGTCGTCGTGCGCGTCTCGCGGCGGCGCTCGGTGACCATGTTGCCGTTCGTCGTGATGTTACACTCCGTGAACGACCTGGACACGCTGCCGTTGTCGTTCGTGACCACCGACGTCTCGGATGTCTTCGACGCCTTGCCGGTCGTCTGCTCCGTCTTTCCGACGGCCACCAGCGCCGCGAGCGAGACCGCCGCGACCACCGATGCCGCCAGTGTAATGTTCCTTGCCTTCATTCCATTCTTCCTTTCGTTTGTCCGGGGGCCCATTCCCCCGGACTTTGCCGCATATGATAGCGGAAGAATGTTAATGAAATATTAACAAATCGCAGAAAGTCGGAAAGCCCGCTACAGGTCGATGACGGAGAGCGTGTGGAACTTGTCGTTCTTCTTGTTCGTGAGGCCCGGGAAGGTCATGTCGAAGTTCGCGACGACGAGCTTGCGGCTGCCCTTCTTGTCCGTCCAGATCATCGGCTCGCACGGCTGGTCGAGGAGGCCGTGCGCGCCTGTGCTGTCGCCGTTGCGCCAGAGCTCGCCGAAGCCGCACTCGCCCTTCTGCTCCTTCGCGATGTCCCACGTGTGCAGCGCGTTTAGGCAGCTGTCGCTCATGATGATGCGGTTGGCCACCTCGTCGTAGCAGATGCCGTCGCAGCACGGGAAGCGCTTGGGGTCCTCGAAGATGAGCTTCGCGGGCTCGTAGGTGCCGTCGGCCCTGCGCTTCGCCGTGTAGAACCGGCCGGAGCCGAACGTGCCGAAGTAGAGGTGGCCCTCCTTGGTGATGGCGAGGCCGTCGGCGCCTGAGATGTCGCCGCGCTCAAGAGGCTTCGTCTCCGTGGCGCAGAGGAAGTACGGGTCCTTCTTGTAGTCGGGCTTGGGAAGGAGCGAAACCGTCTTGTCCTTGCACGCGGCGAGCGGGATGCGGTACACGCCGCCCACGCCAACGCCGTCCTTGCGGTCGAGGTCGAAGTACGTGTCGGTGATGAACATGTCGCCCTTGTAGAAGCGGATGGCGTTCGCGAGCTTCACGTTGTCGACGGCCGTCTCGATGCGCAGGACCTCGCCCTTCTTGTCGAGGACGACGCGCATCACGCGGCTCGCGTAGTCCTTGGAGTCGAAGTACTGGTTGTCGCAGTAGTAGAGGTTGCCGTCCTCCTCGCAGAACTCGAGCCCCATCGGACGCCCGAAGCCGGTCTTGGGAGAGCGGAGCCCCGCGCACAGGACGCTCCAGCGCCCGCTCCTGAAGTCGCGCTTCACGATCACGCCCGGGTATTCGGGGTTCACGAGGTTGGGCGCGGAGTGGTAGATGTTGCCCTGCGGGTCCTTTGTGAGGCCGTCGGGGACGTTCACGATGTCGCCGAAGCGCTTGAAAAGCTTCGGGCGGTACTTCTCGTCGCCCCATGTCTGGGTGTTCTCCTTCGCGAGGACGGTCCCCGCAGCCGACGCCGCCACGGCGCAAAGCACACACCTGCCGAACATTCTGTTCATCTACGTTCTCCTTTGTTTTTTCCTGTTGTACGCCCCGACGGGGCTCGGCCTGGCACCTTCGCCGGCCATGCCAATATTATGCCACAACGGAGGGAGAATGTAAAATGGAATTTGTCACTCTCCGCCCATCACGTCGCGGAAGTCGACGTCGTTGCGGACGTCGAGCATCGGCCGCGCCTTCTCGATCTCGCCGAGGAGCAGCTTGTAGTCCGGGTCGTCCCTGCCCTTGAAGACCCCCTTCGCAAGGCCCTCCTTCAGCCACGGGTTGCGCTCCGGGCGGTCGTAGCGCACGTAGAACTGGTAAGGCAGCTTCACGCCCTTGCGCCGCTCTATGTCTGCCTTCGCGTCAAGCAGCGACTTCGGCAGCACGCGGCGGCATCCGCGCAGGTCGTTCTGGCGGCTCTGCGAGGTTCCGTAGTACGGCACGTTGAGGTCTATCCACATGTGGATGCGCAGCCGCTCGTCGTCGGCCATCGAGATGCGCCTGCGCCCCTTCGCGTCGGGATGGCCGCTCGCCACGATCTCCGAAAGCCTGCTCACGGGGCTCCCCCACGTCTTCGGCGTGATCCACAGGATGTTCTCCTCCAGCCCGTTGTACGTCGGGATCCACGACGTGTAGGGGTTTCTCCCGAAGTTCTTCATGTACGCCCTGACGTCGCCGCCGCCCTCGGCGCCCGTCCCCTTGCGCGCGAGGTTCTCGTAGGCGACGTTGAAGTAGTCGGTGCGGTCTCCGGTCAGCTCCGGCTCGGGCGCTCCGTCCTCGCCGCTGTGGCACTTCACGCAGTGGCGGTTGAGGGTCGGCTGGACTGTCCGCGCGAAGCTGAATCCGTTGTCGCTCCCCCACGGCGGCGGCACCAGCCGCGCGGGCGGGTTCTGCGCGGCGATGGACTTGCCGGCCTGCGCGGGCGAGATGGAGACGTAGTTCCTGTCCGCATGGCACCCGATGCAGCTCTGGCGCTCGCCCGGCATGAAGTGGGTGAAGGTGCGCATGCGCTGGACGGCGCGTCCCTCCGCGTCGAGCGGCAGGAAGTAGATCGGCACGTTCGCCGGCGCGAGGAAGTGCGCGCTGCCGTCCTCCTCGACCTTCGCGAAGCCCCACACGCGCTTGGGCGCGTAGGTCGCGCCGCAGCTCACAACGGGGAACTGGAAGCCGAACTGCCTGAGGCGCGTCTCGGCGCGGATGTCCTTCTCCATCTCCTGCACGACCGCGATGCGCTTGACCTCGCCGCGCTTCACGTGCTCGCCGAGGCCGATGTACACGTCCTGCAGCACGACCTCCGCGAACGGCCCGGCGTCCGCCTTGCACGTGTTCACCCGCTGGACCGCCGGCTTGGCCCTCGGCACGAGCGGCTGCGGCGAGTACCAGCCCAGCCCGTCGCCGCCCTGCCTCAGCAGCGTCCGCGCCTCGCCGGAGTCGTAGCGTCGAAGCTGTATCTCGCCCGCCTTGGAGACGAGGTAGCTCGAGCCGTCGACGGGGAACGGCGTCGTGTACGGCCCGCGAACCGAGTTGCCGCGTATGCCGTCCCCGACAGGCGGAACGCGCACCTCCGGCGTCAGGTTGCGGATCGCCTCCTGCGCGTTGCCCCCGCGCTTCACGTCGACCAGCCCCACCGCGCCGCTGCACGGTCCGTTGTGCGAAGTCATTATGCAGAGGTACGTCCCGGGCCGCCCGGGCACGTCGTGCGCGAACATGAACGTAGCGGGGGAGAGCACGCGGTTCCCGAACACGCCAGAAAGGCCCGTGCCGTCCGGGTTGATCGCCCAGAGGCTCTGGATCGGGATCGCCGGACGGTCCACGTACTCCCAGCGGCTGAAGAGTATCCGCCCGTCGCGCATCACCGACGGCGTGAAGTCGGTGAGGTAGTTCGCCGATATGCGCAGGACGTTCATCCCGTCGCCGTCCGCGCGGTAGAGGACAGGCGACGTCGACGTCCAGCAGTACGCGAACGCCGGCTTGCGGTCGGACGTGAACGCGATCCCGCCGTCGGGCAGCCAGCACGCGTTCTGGTTGTTGCACGGACCGTGGATCACCTTCTCGAGCCCCGTGCCGTCCGCGTTTATGCGCCATATCGCGAACGGCTCGGACATCGTCCGCTTCCAGCTGAAGAGTATCTGCCTCCCGTCGTACGACGCCTGCGCGTCGAGCACGATACCCTCCGAGGCGTCGACCAGCCTGCGCACCTCGCCCTTCGCGAAGTCGGCGACATACAGTCCGCCGCCCTTGGACAGCCCCTCCACGTGGTAGGTGTAGACATGCGAGGGCCTGAGGTGGTGGCGCCGCACAACGACCATCGCGCCGCCGGGGACGACGTCCGGCGGCGGTGGCGCCGCGCGCGAAGCCTCGGGACGGTCCTCCACACGCGCATGGCGGAACCTGACCTTGACGTCCTTCACCGCCGCGGCGGAGTCGGGAAGAGCGAACTTCACTGTCACGTACTTCTTCCAGCTGCCGGTGTATGGACAGAACACCGTGCCCAGCGGCTTCCCGCCTTCCGCGTCATAAAGCTCCATGCACGAATCCTGCATGCCGGACGAGACGTGGAACTCCAGCGCGCGGGCCTCGGGCGTGGAGAAGTCGAATCCGCGGTATACGCAGTTCGCGCCCTCGCGTAGATGGCCGATCTCCAGCCCCCACTTGGTCTGGTACCCGTCGCCGAGGCCTTGCCGCTCTACGGCCGCCGCGCCCGGCACCGTGCGCCCGCCTGACGTTATCCCCGCGAGGTTCATCAGACACTGCCCTTCGCGAGTGCACACGCCCTCGACGAGAAAATCCGCAAGCGGACGCGTCTCCGCCGCGCCCGCCGCGCCGAACGCGAGAACCACGCCCGCGACAATGCAAATCGCCTTCATTTCATGCAACCTTTCATGTTGTCCAGCCACCACGCTGTCGACTTTCCGCTTTTCATACACAACGGAAAATTATATTACATGCCTTTTCACGTGTCAAATGTTTTTGCCCGTGCGCACGCATGCCGACGAAGAGAAAGTTTCACCGAAGTCAAGACGGCAACGTCTTGTTGTGATATAATCTTGTCAGAATGTTTCCTGTCCGCCAGAACGGCGGGGATGGCAGAACGGACAAAAGAAAGGCACGACAAGACATGAAGCAGACATTGAACACCGTCGCCGCGCTCGGGGCGGCAATCATCGCGGCGGCGGCGCCATGCGCCGCGACGGACGCCAACGCGGCGGCGCCCCGCTGGAGCGTGGAGAAGGCGAAGGCGTGGGGCGCGGCGAACCCCTGGTGGTGCGGCGTCAACTACATCCCCGCAAACGCCATCAACTACACGGCGATGTGGGACAAGACAAGCTTCTCGCCCGACGTCATCCGCCGCGAGCTGAAGCTGATGACCGGCCTCGGCATGAACTGCGTCCGCTTCGTCATGCAGTACAAGGTCTACGAGGACGACCCGGCGTACTTCATCAAGACGCTCGACACATTCCTCGCCCTCTGCGACGAGGCCGGCGTGAAGGCCATGCCTATCTTCTTCGACGACTGCGTTTTCGGCGCGAATGCCGATCCTGTGATTGGACGCCAGCCCGAGCCGCTGGAGGGATGGTACGCCTGGGCGTGGAGCCCGTCCCCCGGCCACACGATGGTCATCGACGAGCGCGAGCATCCGAAGCTCGAGAAGTACGTAAAGGACGTCATTACGCGATTCAGGGACGACAAGCGCATCTTCCTCTGGGACCTCTACAACGAGCCGACGAACAGCAGGCTCGGGAAGCGATCCTTTCCTCTTCTCAGAAAGACGTTCGCCTGGGCGCGCGAGGTCAACCCATCGCAGCCGATTTCGTCCGGGATATGGAACGGCAACAAGGAGCTGAACAAAATCCTGCTGGAGAACAGCGACGTCGTGACGTTCCACTGCTACGCGAACGGAGAGAAGACGGCCGCGAGGATAAAGGAGATCGTGAAAAGCGCCAACGGCCGCCCGGTCATCTGCACGGAGTGGATGAACCGCACCGTCGGCTCCACCGTGAAGGACTGCCTGCATCTCTTCAAGGACGCGAACGTCGGATGCATCGCGTGGGGGCTCGTGAACGGCAAGACGCAGACACACCTCAAGTGGGGCCACCGCCCGGAGATGCTTCCATACAAGGGCCCTTGGCAGCACGACTTCTACCACGGGGACTTCACGCCATACGACGCGAAGGAGCTGGAGATGATTCGCGCCGCCTGCTCGGGGAAATAGCCACCATCAGCGGGCGGCGAACAGCGCGAGCTGGCCCCTCGCCTGGGCCTTCAGCATCGAAAGCCCGTTCTCGACGCGGCATCCAGCCGCCGAAGCACGCGCCATCAGCGGCGTGACGGGCGGCTCGTACCTGAGGTCGTAGACCAGCTCGTCACCGCAGAACGCGTATTCGGGGATCGGGTCGACCGGCGTCGCGTTGACGATCAAGTCGAATCCGGGCGCGAGCGGGCGCCGATGGAAGGTCTCCACCTCCGCGCCAAGCCGCACAAGCGCGTGGCGCACGGCCTTCGCCGCGCCGCCGTCGCCCAAGAGCGCGGCGCGGACGCCAACGAGCGAATCGCGCCCGGCGAACTTCAGTACCGCCTCCGCAAAGCCCCTCTCGTCAGTGTTGTACCCCCTTTTCAAGCCGTCGGCGCCGAAGACTACAGTGTTCACCGCGCCGATCTCGCGCGCCGCGTCGTCGATGAAATCCAAATGCTTCATAACCGACTCCTTGTGCGGAATCGTCACGGCCATGCCCTTGACGCCGCAGCGTCGCGCGAACTCAAGGGCGTCCTCTATCGTCTTCGCCGGGTAGGACACCATCTCCGCCTTGCGTCCAGCGGCGGCGTGCGCCGCGTTGTGGATCGCGGGGCTTCCAGTCTTCGCGAGCGGCCAGCCGGTGACGGCGTAGAGGTCCATCCTGAACTCGTCCCAGAAGCCGGGATACGACTTCGCGACGCACGAGGCGTCGTGGATCACGACCGGCGTGTCGAGGACGGTCGAGTACACCGCCGCCGCCATAGCAATGCGGTGGTCGTTGCGCGGATCGACGTCGCACGGATTCGCGAACACCTCGTCCATCGCCGCAAGCCTGTCCGACTCCTTGATCCGCAGCCTCTCCGTCCCGGTGAAGCGCACCCTCCCCGCGCCTTTGGCATGGGCGACGACGGCGAGGGCGGGATAGAGGTCGGGGCAGCCCGAGACGTCTATCGTCTCCTCCTGTCCGCCTTCCGCGCCCGCCTTCAGTATCCTCTCGATCAACGCGGGCGCGGCCCTGTCGGGCTGATGCGAGGCGTCGTCGAGACCGCAGACCTGTATCTCGCTGCCAAGTGCGTTCGCGGCAAGCCAGAACGCCGCGCCGGACCAGTCCCTCTCCGCCTCTGCCGCGCCCGTCGACGAGTACCGCTGGCGGCCCGGC
>Ga0310695_10013980_pt1 | contig 10934 bp, 9 predicted proteins | sample RumenRJG_04DNA_FD_203882 | JGI IMG/M metagenome (GOLD analysis project Ga0310695, IMG submission 203882) | Bovine rumen microbial communities from Lethbridge, Alberta, Canada - RJG_04 (v2) (version 2) | ecosystem: Host-associated > Mammals > Digestive system > Stomach > Rumen | place: Canada... | reverse complement strand
GCCTGCAGGCGACCATGCGATCCCGCAACATCATGGCCACCATCATCCTGCAAAACATATCCCAGCTCAAAGCCCTGTTCAAAGACGACTGGGAGGGCATCATCGGCAACGCCGATACCTTTGTCTATCTCGGCGGCAATGAGCAGAGTACGCACAAGTACATTTCCGAACAGCTCGGCAAGGAAACCATTGATACCAAGTCCAGCAGCCAGAGCAAGGGGCGCAACGGATCGTTCTCGCAGAGCTTCCAGCAGACAGGCCGCGACCTGATGACCCCAGATGAAGTCCGTCTATTGGACAACAAAAACGCCATCGTGTTCATCCGAGGCGAGAGGCCGGTCATTGACGAGAAATACGATCTGATGAAGCATCCCAATGTTCAATACACTGAGGACGGGGGCGCTGCGCCCTACGTCCACAGCCCGCATTGTCTCTACGATATGCGGTATCTACTATCTACAATGGAGGAAGAAACTGAATGAAGAAACCCACTTCCAAACGCACGAAAACCTTTTTCTGCCTCTGGTGCGTGCTGACGCTCTGCGTCACCATGCTCGGAAGCACCGCCTTTGCCGCCAACGGCGATCCGATCACGGTGGTCAACAATCTGTCTGACTTTATCTTTTCCGCGATCAAGGCCATCGGCATTATTATCCTCGGCTGGGGCATTGTCCAGGTCGGTATGTCGATTCAGAGCCACGACGCCAGCCAGCGATCCCAGGGCTTCCTGTGCCTGTTCGGCGGGCTTGTGATTGCCTTTGCAAAGGAGATCCTCGCGGCCATCGGCGCCGTCTGATCCGGGCAAGGAAATGTGTCTCACCGTGAGACACATTTCCTTTTTTCATAATCGGAGGTGAAGTCAATTAGTGATAATTGGATCATAAGAAATCTTGAGAACGCTATTGCCACATGGAACGACAAGCTGGCCGAGCTGTGGCAGCTCATTACGCAGACACCGGAATCCTTTAAGGGCGGCGCAATATGGAGTGTAATCGTCAATATCAACTCTGCGCTGATTGGGATTGGTTACGGCCTGCTTGTGCTGTTCTTTGCAATCGGCGTCTTTTCCTCGGCGGCGTCTTTCCGTGAGCTTCAACGGCCGGAGTTCGCTCTGCGGCATTTCATCCGTTTTGTACTGGCAAAGGTGGCCGTTGGCCGGGGTATGGAGCTGATGACCGCGATTTTTTCCATCTGCGGCAGCGTAGTGTCCGCATCTATGAGCAGTATCGGCGGTGCTGTCACCGAATCGGCCACGCTGCCCTCGGAGCTTGTGAGCGCCATAGAAAGCGTTGGCTTTTTGCAGAGCGTGCCCCTCTGGATCGTTTCGGTGCTGGGAAGCCTGTTCATTACCGTCATGTCCTTTATTCTAATCCTCACGGTGTACGGACGTTTTTTCAAGCTGTACCTTTATACAGCAATCTCTCCGCTGCCTTTCGCGTCCTTTGCCGGGGAAAACACAGCAGGCATCGGAAAAGCCTTCGTGAAATCGTATATGGGCGTTTGCCTGGAGGGAGCTGTGATCGTGCTGGCCTGTCTGATCTACTCCGCGTTTGTCTCTACCTCGGCTCCTGCCATAGACAGCACACAGCCAGCCGTGACAATGGCATGGAAATACATCGGGGAGCTTATCTTCAATATGCTTGTGCTGACCGGCATGGTCAAGGGCGCAGATCGGATCGTCCGGGAGATGTTCAGCCTGTGAAGAAATACGCTCTCATATATGCTGACCCGCCCTGGCGCTACAAGATGTATAAAGGCAATGGCAAGATTGAAAAGCATTATCCGACGATGGAGCTGGACGAGATCAAGGCTCTGCCTGTCAAAGAGCTTTCAGACAAAGATTGTATTCTGTTCTTATGGGCTACGCTGCCTATGATCCCGGAGGCTCTGCAGGTCATCAAGGCATGGGGCTTTGAGTACAAGACCACGGCCTTCGTTTGGGTGAAGCTCTCCCGGCACAGCGACGGTATCTTTTGGGGCATGGGCTACTGGACGCGCTCTAATGTAGAAATCTGTATGCTCGCCACAAAAGGCCATCCCCACCGCAAGGCGAGGAATGTCCATCAAGTGATCGTCTCGCATGTGGAGGAACACAGCAAAAAGCCCGCCGAAGCTCGGCGGCGTATTGAAGCTCTGATCGGTGACGTTCCGCGGATTGAACTGTTTGCGCGGCAGTCGCCGCCTGGCTGGGACGTTTGGGGCAACGAGGTGGTCAGCGACATTACTATGGATAAACTTGTCTCACGGTGAGACAAGTTTCGGATAGAAAATGAGGCGGGCACATGCCCGCCTCATTACTGTTCGGCCCACCGCTGAAACTCCGGCAGCTCATAGTATGGCCTTGCGCTATTCCAATAGTCCGCAATCCTCTGCTTTCTCTCACGCAGATGCTTCCCAATCTTCCAGCTCCAACGGAGCAGGAAGTACAGCACCGCCCCGGCAAATAAGCCGGCACATAGGCGGCTGTTCGCCGCCGCCCATCCTGGGAAGCACAAGCGTGTTGCAAAGAGGTACAGAGCTGCAGGCAGTAAATGAGCCATCCGCAAAAGCCGGATCACAAGCGGCAGCAGAGCAAGCCCTGCCAGAACGATCAAAACCTGTTGCGTCGTATTCATCTTGTCAAGCTCCTTTCCAAACATTTTTCTACTAATATTATCCCTCAATCGCAAATACCTGTCAAATTTTCGCACGAATTGGAGGTAAAAGCCATCAAAGAAGTTAAAATCCCGAAAGAGATCCGACAGTACAAGGAGAGCATTTTCTTTGGCCTGTCTGCCCGTCAATTCTTCTGCGCGATCTTTGCCGTCGGCATTGCCGCTGGCGCGTATCTGCTCCTGGGCGACGTGATCGGTAAGGAAACCGCAAGCTGGCTCTGCATCGTCCTCGCCGCGCCTGCTGCTATGGCGGGCTTTTTCAACTATAACGGCATGACCTTTGAGCAATTCCTTTGGGCTGTCATCAAGACCGAGTTCCTGTTTGCCGGGGATCGTAAATACGTCGGAGAAAACCTCTGCTATAACAGCTTCAACAGAAAGGGGCGTGGAGACTTTGATTAAAACCCTTGCAGCCGCCAACAAGAGCGAGCGCGTGAAAGTGAAGGTGCCGCGCTCCGTACAGCAGAGCATCCCGATCAAGCGCATCTACACCAACGGCATTTGGGAGGTCGGCAACAAACACAGCCGTAGCTGGAAGCTCACGGACGTAAACTACATTGCCGCCTCGCAGGAGACGCGGGAGAGCATTTTCAGCGCTTACTGTGGGGCGCTCAATTCGATGCCTACCGACGCCACGGCCAAGATCACCATTGTCAACCACCGGCTCAATCCTGCGGAGTTTGAGCGCCGTATCCTTTTCCCGTACAAGGATGACTGGCTCGACCACTATCGGGAGGAGGCCAACGGCATTATGAAAGGCCGGGCGGCGCAGAGCAACAATCTTGTCCAGGAACGCTTTGTGACGCTCTCCATCCCCAAAAGGAAGATCGAGGAAAGCAAGACCTATTTCCGCCGCGCCGGGGCAAATCTGCAAAAGACCTTTGCCCGCCTGGACTCCGGCATCACCCCGGCCAGAAACTATGACCGTCTCCGTGTGCTGCATGACTTCTTCCGTCCCGGCTATGAGCAGTATTTCGACTATGACGACTACCGCTTTATGCGGACGGGCAAGGACTTCCGCGATCTCATTTGCCCGGACAGCATCAGCTTCAAGCGCAATCACTTTGAGTTTGGGGACAAGTTCGGGCGCGTCCTGTTTCTGCGCACCTATGCCTCCTTCTTGACGGATGACCTCATTTCCGATCTGACCGAGTATGCCCGCGATCTGATCCTGTCTATCGACATGATCCCCGTGCCGACGGACGAGGCCGTAAAAGAGGTTGAATCTATCATCCTCGGCGTGGAAACGGACATTACCCGCTGGCAGCAGAGGCAGAACAGCAAGAACAACTTTACGGCAGAAGTGCCCCGCACAATGGAGCAGAAGCGGGAAAACTCCCGCGGCTTTATGGACGATCTGACGCAGAACGACCAGCGCATGATCTTCTCTCTTATTACCATCGTCCATACCGCCGACAGCATGGAGGAACTGGACGCCGATACGGAGGGTCTGATCGCCATCGGCAAGGAGCATCTTTGCGATATATCCCCGGCGCGTTTCCAGCAGGAGGACGGCTTGAATACCGCTTTGCCTTATGGCCTGCGCCGCATCCATGCGCTGAATACCCTCACCACGGAGAGCTGTGCCGTGGCAATCCCATTTCGGGCACAGGAGATCCAAGACCCCACGGGCTTGTCCTACGGGATCAACGAGGTCAGCAAGAATCCCATTGTCTGTGACCGCAAGCTGCTTTCCTCGCCCCATGCTTTTTATCTCGGTATTTCCGGCTCCGGTAAGTCGATGGGTATGAAGTCCACCATTATGAACGTCGCCCTCGGCACCGACGACGATATTATCATCGTGGACGCCGAGCGCGAGTACGGCACTCTTGCCCGCGCCTTCGGCGGCGAGGTCGTGGAGATCAGCCCGAACAGCAATCACCATCTGAATCCGCTGGAGATCCCCGCCGGGTACGAGGATGAAAACCCCGTGGCTCAGAAGTCTGAGCTGATTATGAGCATTCTGGAACAGCAGATGGGAACCGGCTCAATCAGCGGCAGCTATAAGTCCATCATTGACCGCTGTACAGCAAACATCTACAAGCCCTATCTGCGAGGGAAAGCACCCGCGCCGCTCCTGTCCGACTGGCGCAACGAGGTCATGCGTCAGCCGGAGCCGGAGGCCCGGGAGCTGGCTTTGACCGCCGAGCTGATCACTGAGGGCAGCTTGAATGTATTTGCCCACGCCTCGGACGTGGATATGGGCAATCGGATCATCGTTCTTGACCTCTACGAAATGGGCGACTCTCTGCGCAAGACGGCGCTTGTGGTCACGCTGGAGGCCATTCAAAACCGTGTCATGGAAAACCGCAAGCGGGGCAAGTTTACCTGGGTATTCATCGACGAGGTGTATCTGTACTTCAAGTACCATTACTCCGCGGAAGTGTTGTATAAGGCATGGAAGCGTTTTCGTAAGTACGGCGGTATTCTGACCGCTGCCACACAGAACGTGGAGGAATGTCTGACCTCCGACACCGCGCGTCTCATGTTCGCAAACTCCGAGTTCCTTATGCTGTTCAACCAGGCGGCTACCGACCGGGCGGAGTTGTCCAGCCTCCTGCATATCTCCGATACGCAGATGGGATATGTGACGGATGTTGAGCCGGGCCACGGCCTTATGCGAGTGTCCGGCGCAGTCATTCCCTTTGACTGTACGATCCCGCAGGACACGGAGCTTTACCGGCTGATGAACACAACGCCCGGACGCAGCTGATATGGAGCGCAGTAAAGCAAAAGAGGTCGGACGCAGAAAAGCCATCCGGGAGAAAGCCAATGCGCTGAAGGACAGGCCGCCCCGGAAAGCGCCGACTAAAGAGACCATCAAGCAGGCAGGTCGATACCACGCGATAGAGACGGCGAAAAAGCAACTCTCCGAGGCACAGCAGGCCATAGCCCCCGACCAGGAGCAGCAGCCCTATACCGCCGTAGACAAGGTAGAGGACTATGTAGGTAGCTTAGTCCACGAGGCTGTCCAGTTGCCCGTTTCCACTTTGGAGCACCACAGACAGGCAGCAAAGAAAAATGCGTTTCACCGTGAAACGCAAAAAGCATCGGCATCGTCACTGAAAAAACCGTCCGCCAAGTATCTGATGCGGCGTGAGGCGGTCAAGAAATACAAGCGGAAGAATCAGGCCGAAAAGCGAAATTCGTTTCACCATGAAACACAATTTGAGCCGGATGAGGCGGTGAAATCCGCTGAACGCACAAAAGAGCAAATGCGGCGCTCCTATGTGCGGAAGGTTCGAGAGCAGACGGATTACCCCACTCCGGAGAAAGACGCCGTAGTACAACCGTTCAGCCGGGGAACTTCTGCCCATACCCCGAAGCGGCGGGAGGAGATAGCTCCAGCGCCGCATACGGCAAGCACAACAACACAATCACCCCCCCTTCGATCCGCGGGGCAGCGTCAGACGGCGCTGCCCCATAACACTTCCACGGCCTCCACTTCAAAGGTGCAGCTCGTCAAGGAGCAGGGCCGCAGGTATGCCCGTAACCAGGCAATCCGAGAGATCAAGACCGGGACAACGAAAAGCCTGTCCGGGAAAGCAGCAAGGGCAAGCGGCGACTTTTTCAAGAGGATCGGAACGGCTGTCACAAAAGCCGTTACACCCAGCCAGGAAACGCTGCTTTATGCTGCCGGGGTACTGGTGCTGATTCTCATTCCTTTTGTGGTCATTATGGGCGTGGCCTCTATGCTTACCAGCAGCGGCGACGGGCGCAGCTCTTATGTGCCAGTCAGTGCAGAGGTGGAGACATACCGCCCCTTGATCCGGCTCTACGCTGCCGAGCACGGTATTCCCGAATATGAGGACTTGATCGGTGCGGTCATGATGCAGGAAAGCGGTGGGCAAGGTACCGATCCTATGCAATGCTCAGAAAGCGGATACAATACCCGGTATCCTCATGCGCCCAATTCGATCACTGATCCCGAATACTCTATCAACGTGGGCGTACATACGTTAGCTGACGTGCTGAACATGGCGGGCGTGGAAAGCCCGATAGACCTTGACCATATCTCCCTTGCTCTGCAGGGCTATAACTTCGGCCCAGGCTACATTTCATGGGCGCTGGCAAACTACGGCGGATATTCCGAGCTGAACGCAATCGAGTTTTCCGATATGATGGCCGCACAATACGGATGGGCTGGCTACGGTGATAAAGCCTATGTTTCTCATGTTCTCCGCTATTATCCTGTTGGACGGCTCTTTATGGGCGAGGGAAATGCCGCTATGGTAGCCGTGGCACAGTCACAGATCGGCAACGTCGGCGGCGCTCCCTATTGGAGCTGGTGGGGCTTAGATTATCGCGTGGAGTGGTGCGCAATCTTCGTGAGCTGGTGCGCCGATCAATGCGGTTATCTGGACGCCGGAGTATTACCGAAGATGGAGGGCGTGCGTCCCTATGTGGACTGGTTTATAGAGCGCGGCCAATGGCAAGGCCGGGAATACGAGCCAAGCCCCGGCGACATCATCTTTTTCGACTGGGAGAGCGACGGCCTGGCCGATCACGTCGGCATCGTGGAAAAGGTGGAGAACGGCCTTATCTACACCGTGGAGGGCAATTCCGGGGATCGTTGCGTCGAAAACCGCTACTACCTCGGCTCCGCTCCTGTGTACGGGTTTGGGCTGCCCTTATATTGACTATTGGAAACGTGTCTCATGGTGAGACAAATTTAGGGAGAGCCAAGGTTGGCTCTCCCTAAATCTGTTTTTGCGTTTATTCCGGGAATGAGTGGTAAGAAATGATTATTTCAACGTCACTATCAAATATATCGTTTATTGAAAACTTGGTAGTTCCTCCGATCGAAACCTCTTTTACCTCGCCCTCGTCATAAATCCAGCCTCTCTTTAGGTCTCCCAAAGGATCAGTTTTGATATTTGTGAAGCCCATTTCTTGAAGCCTGGAAATGACTTCTTGATAGTCTTTGCCTTTAAGGTCTTTTGGTGCAACTGTGATTCTTACTTGGCCTTCGGTCGGCTGCGGTTCTGGCGTAGGCGTAGGCTTTGGCTTTAGGGAATGGTAGGAAACAATTACATCGGCTGACTTATCAAAGATTTCTCCAACGGAGAACTTTGTAACTCCACCGATTGAAACCTCGCTAACATCGCCATTCTTATGAATGATCTCGTTTGACAGATCCTCCAACGCAACCGCGCTTACATTGGTAAAGCCCATTTCTTGCAGCAAGGAAAGGACTTCTTCATAGTTTTCACCTTTAAGATCTTTAGGCGCAACCGTAAGCTTTACTTGGCTCTCGGTAGGCTGCGGTTCTGGCGTAGGCGTCGGCTTTGGCTTTAGAGAATGATAGGATACGATTACCTCGGCGGACTTATCAAAGATTTCTCCAACGGAGAACTTTGTTGTCCCACCGATCGAAACCTCGCTAACGTCTCCATTCTTATGAATGATCTCGTTTGACAGATCCTCCAACGCAACCGCTCTAACACGGGTAAAGCCCATTTCTTTCAATGCGGCGACTACTTCTTCATAGTTTTTACCCGTAAGGTCTTTAGACGCAGTTGTGATTTTGACTTGATTACTCCCGGCCTGGCGCTCGGAGTGATACTGAATGACGATATGTGCCAGAAGGTTTAATTCTTCTGCTTCACCTAACTCAATGTCACCAATCAGTACACTGACTACCTGACCTTGTTTTTTTAGTTCGTTTATTTCAAGATCATTCAGCGGCATTAGCTCAATATCAGAAAAGCCCATTGTAGCGAGCATTTTGTTGATTTCTTGGTAATCCTCTCCGATATACTTTAGGTCTTTTGTGCGGTAGGTAATCCTAACCTCTGTATCGTAGGGAAGCCAAATACCTTTTAGGAATGTGCTTTCTCCGTTTACTGTTATAGATTGAACAACACCGCTTTTTGAGCCCTCGTAAAAGCGAACATCATATTTGGGGATCAAGGTGATATTGGTAAACCCAGCAGATAAAAACTCTTTGCAGGCTGCAAGGTAATCCATTTCTGTAAAGCTATCATAGCTGGCTGGGATTTGCACGTCCGCCATTCTTTCCGGATCAAGGGTGTGATAATCAATCTGAATAATCGAATCGGCGGCAAAATAATCTCCTAAATAGAACTCCTCGCTATTATTGATGGTGATTCTGGTGATTTTACCATCCTGCTCTTTACGATCCATGCTCAAATCCGCATAGGGGACGATTTTGATATTATGGAATCCTTCTGCAGTCAACTTATCGACGATAGTTTGATAGTTCTTGCCTATACAATCTGTTCGTGAGAGAGGCATACGAATATCGTTGGCTCGCTGGGGATCTAAAATACCGTAAAAGATCGTAACCGTTGCGTCCTTTGGATACCATCCCTTATCAAAAGCGGGATTGCCGTCAATGGAAACTCGGATCACTTTCCCTTCAAGCTCTTTCTCTTTCATGGTTAGAGTTGCTTGTGGGCTTTCCTCGATATTATCAAATCCAGCTTCTGCAAGGAGCCTGTGAGTTAATTGATAATCAGTGCCTATGTAAAACTCAGACGCCTGCTTAATATGGATTTTGCCTTTATGCTGACCATTGTAAACAGCAAGAGCAATTAAAGCTGCCAATACGACAACTATAATCGCATATATCAGATACTTTACTTTCTTTATGCCTAAGTTTTTTTCCTCAAGATGGATCTCTTTTGCTTTTATATCAGCCTCCTTTTCTATTTTCGTTTTTCCAAGCTCTGTATCTTTGTAGGCTTTGGCTCGGATTCTTTCTCTTGTAATATCATCGCTCTCGTCGATTTTTTCTGTATATCCGCAATGCGGACAGCGCAATACGGCACTTCCTTCTTCATATTCCAAAGGAGCTTTGCACCGCTTGCAAATCAACGTAGTTGAGTTCATATGCAGCCTCCATATTCATTTTTCAAGGGGAGCTATTACAGACCCAAAACTTCCTTCTTTTTTGCGTCAAACTCTTCTGGCGTAAGAATACCAGCATCCAACGCTTCCTTTAGCTTTTTTACAGTTTCTAACTGTTGATCCACAGAGGAAGTCTTTGCACCTGCGGTCATTCCCAGGTTTTGTGCCATGTTCATACCGAAGATCATGCCGCCCATATTTCCGAGGCCGTTGTCTTGGATTCCCTGGGCGATCTTCTGCTGAGCCGCAATGTCGGAGGCTTTCTGAGAAATATCGCTGTAAGCACCGAGCTCAACTTTTTTAGCTGCATACTGCCGGATAATCTCTTTGGAATCGTCAGACAGTTCAATACTGTTAATCGTTGCTTTGACTAACTCAAAACCAAAACGCTCTTTCCAACTTCCTGCGTTTTCTGCGTCATTGGTTATACGAGTAGTGATTTCGTTTTCCAGAGATACTAATTGTGACACTCGATAAGTTGCAGACATTGAGTTGAGTGCAACAGAGAAGGACTGCAAGAAGTCAGAAACGACTTGACGATTCGCTTTAGGATCGTCAAGCGAATATGAAATGACATGGGGCGGGACAAAGTTTTTGATAAAGCACTCTGGGTCTGTAACTCTGATAGAGAACGAGCCCCAAGCATGGAGTTCAAGATCAATACCGTATGCCGGATCATGGTAGACTTGCGGCCCCGCAGTACCAAACTTGATATTCCTAATCTCGCGCAGATTGATAAATGCAATTTGCTTATAATCAGGAGTAATACCACCAAAGCCAAAGCGTTTCTTTATCTGCTTCGTGAAAGGCTTGATAAGTCCATCACCATTGAATACGCTTTCGTCGCCATCCATGTACTCGTAGCCGCCGGGTTCAGTAACAATGTTCTCTATGGACGACTGATTAAAAACAACCGCTACTGTGTTTTCCGGAACAAAAATCTTTGATCCATTAGAAATAACGCTCTCAGAGCCGGGATTGTTTGTCCCGCGGCCCTTGTCACGAAGTTTAAGTACGCCTGGGGCGACAAGAGTGTGTTCATCAAACGATCCGGCGGTTACTATCTCTTTCCACTGATCAGCAAATGTTGAGACAACCGAATCCGTGAACGCTCGAAAAATTCCCATATCTTTTTCCTCCAAACCACAATTAATCCTTTATTGAGATTCTATTGAAAGATTATCAACTGCAAATTCCAAACATAAGGTAATGATTTCATTCCTGTTCCGTCCGGTATTTTCCGCTATTTCATCCAGCGCCTTAATCATCTCGACCGGAAGCCGCGCCGAAACAACTGATGTTTCCCCCTTATACTTTTTGGGTGAAATTACAAACTTTTTCGCGTCCATTTTATCACCTCCAAATAGTCTGTTTACAAAATACCACAAATGTATACGATTGTCAACG
>Ga0310695_10013979_pt1 | contig 10935 bp, 21 predicted proteins | sample RumenRJG_04DNA_FD_203882 | JGI IMG/M metagenome (GOLD analysis project Ga0310695, IMG submission 203882) | Bovine rumen microbial communities from Lethbridge, Alberta, Canada - RJG_04 (v2) (version 2) | ecosystem: Host-associated > Mammals > Digestive system > Stomach > Rumen | place: Canada... | reverse complement strand
AAGCCGATGTTACCGTTTAACTTAATCCCTATCACACCAGCATACGCTAAGGTTTTAGCTAAAATTCACGAAACATGCTTTGACCACCCTTGGACAGAAAAAGATTTCCAAGAACTTCTAATTTTACCAACCACCCGGGGATATGTGTGTGATCAAGGATTTATTTTAATTTGTGTTTTACCAGAGGCCATAGAAATTTTAACTTTGGGGGTTGTGCCAGATGCCCGGCGTCAAGGGTTAGGCCGGCATTTAATTGAAACAATTAAAAAAAGCTTCCCCAAAATCCCTAAAATTTTTCTAGAAGTCAATGCCACAAATGCACCCGCCATTGCTTTGTACGAACAAACCGGCTTTAAAAAAACGGGTGTCCGGAAAGGATATTACCGAACACCCCAAGGGCTACAAGACGCCCTTTGTTATACTTGGAACCGTTAACGAACCTTTTGTGAAGTACACACGAATTCTTTAGTAGAAGACGCCTGTCCCCCAACAACAAGCCCGTCATAACACCATCCAGTTTCTTTGCGATAGGTTATTTTTAACGGACGCGCGTTAGGAATTTCATCTAATGCCACCCCCATTTTATTCAGCATACATCTTAAAAATGACGCATGAGAAAACACAGCAATCCGTCTTTCAGGTAAAGGCGCGATTATCTCCCCTCGGTGGCACAATTCTACGACATGATCTAAAAAATGCATGCCTCGCGCGGCGATTTCTCCTTGAGATTCTCCCCCCGGCAAGCGAGCATCAAAATTATGATGTTCCCGCCAAGCCGCGTACACATCAGGAATTTGCGCTTTCACTTCATCCTTTTTCCGACCTTCTGCCCACCCAAAAGATCCTTCTTTAAGAAGGGGGTGCACCATCAAAGGGAAACGCCGCAATTCATGAAGGCCACCTAACACAATATCTGCCGTTTCTCGGGCCCGTTGTAGCGGACTTGAAAACCCCATTTCCATCACAGGAAGCGTTCCAAATAAATTGGCTAATTCCCTGGCTTGTTCTTTCCCTTTGGCATTTAGGGGTAAATCCACCCCTTGCCCTTGAAAAATACCCAACGCATTATATTCTGTTTCCCCATGGCGGCATAGATAAACCGAAATTGGGACGTCCCCTTCTGCTTTTTTAGTTTGATTCATAAGAAACTCCTTTTAAAAATTAAACAATGTTAATTTTTAAACACAATAGGCATAGACTTTTCCCCTTTGACAGGGAACAATCCTTGCCCTTTGAACTTCTTTAGTTCCTCAAAAGAAATACGTCAATTAAAAACCGTTTTCGGACGGTATCACGTCCGCGTTTCAATTGCCCTGAATTCATCAGGATATACGTATTATTGTTTGTCATTTAAGACCTCTTGAAAATTGTGTATTAAAAATATGGCGTCAGTATACCGAAAAAATTAGGTAAAGCAAGTATTTTTTTAATATACCTTAGCTGCGGGATGTAAAAGCCATCTGCAGGGTACCTTCATCCAAATAGTCAAGTTCACTGCCCAAAGGCACGCCCCGCGATAAAACCGTAATTTTCACTTTATCTTTCGGCAATGCATCCATCAGGTAAAAAATTGTGGTTTGCCCTTCCATCGTAGATGGCAAAGCTAAAATAACTTCTTCTACTGGGTGTTCTTCTATTTTTTGAAGCAAGGCCTGTACTTTTAATTCCTCTGGTCCGATACCATCTAGGGCTGATAACAGTCCCCCCAAAACATGATAACGTCCTTTGAACACCCCTGCCCGTTCCAAAGCCCATAAGTCCGTCACATCCTGCACCACACATATTTGCGCATAAGAACGGTTTTCATCCTGACAAATATGACACGGGCTATCCGTATCCATATTGCCACAGATAGGGCATTCTGTAACGGTTTCATTAACTTGCTGTAACAACGTCAACAAGGGCGTAAAAACTTGTTCCCGTTGGCTTAGCAAATACAACACCATCCGCCGAGCAGATCGTGGTCCCAGCCCAGGCAATTTTGCAAGTGTTTTTATCAATTGTTCAATGGACGAGGCGGTCATTCCGGCCCCTTAGAACGGCATCTTAAATCCCGGAGGCAACCCCAAGGAAGATTGTATTTTCATCATCCCTTCATTCATGGCCGTATCTGTTTTTTCTTTCACATCTTTTAAGGCCACCAATAAAACATCTTCCAAAGTTTCCACATCATCTGGATTCACCAATGATGGATCAATTTCAACCTTCACAGGCACCCCTTTACCGGTCATGGTAATTTTTACTTTACCACCCGCGGCTTCCCCAGTAAATTCTTGCATTTCCATTTTATTTTGCAAAATATTCATCTGTGTTTGGACACTTTGTGCCTTTTTCATTAAATCGCCGATATTACGCATAAGATTCCTCCTGTTCTATCGGAACAAGTTTGCCTATTTTTTAAAAAAAAAGCAAGGATTATTTTTAGTACCCAACCACTTGACGGATTTTTTCGGCCACCACATCAATAGGCCCCACCCCATCAATACAAACTAACAGACCTTTATCTTCATAATAAGGAATCACGGGTTCAGTCAACTTACGATATTTTTGAAGCCGCAATAAAACGGTTTCATACGTATCATCTTCCCGCCGTTCAAATTCCTTATGTCCGCACACATCACAAATACCAAACACTTTTGGTTGTTTATACCGTTCATGATACAACGCCCCACAATGCGCACATTTAGACCGCCCAATAATCCGTTCTATAACATACGCATCTGGTACTTGTAAAAACAACACCAAATCCAATCCCCGCCCTGGCATTTGTGAGGCCATCATCTCATCTAAGGCCTTGGCCTGAGGCAGTGTTCTTGGAAAACCATCTAAAATATACCCTTTTTCTTCTGGGATCTTTTTAAGTTGTTCCTGCATTACTTTAAGGATAGTTTCATCTGGCACAAAATTGCCTTTATCAATTAACCCCTTTACGTCACGCCCCAACGGGGTATCTTCCGCAGAAACTTGCCGCAATAAATCCCCTGTCGAAATGTTATAGAGGCCGATTTTTTCGGTTAAAACAGCGCTTTGCGTGCCCTTACCACTGCCCGGGGGCCCCATGATGACAATATGTCTGTATAAAGATGCCATGTTATAACCGTCCTTTTAAGCGGGCTTTTTTAATCAACCCTTCGTACTGATATGCAATCAAGTGAGATTGAATTTGAGTAAATGTTTCCATTAATACCGACACCACAATCAATAACGTAGTACCCCCTAAGAAAAAGGGAATGGAAAATGTCGCAATTAAAAATTCAGGCAAAATACATAAAGCCGTCAAATACACAGCCCCAAGAACCGTTAACCGCGTAATAACATAATCTAGGTAATCTGCCGTGGCTTGTCCAGGCCGAATCCCAGCCACAAAGCCCCCTTGTTTTTTCAAATTATCGGCTGTTTCTTTCGGGTTAGATTGAATCCCCGTGTAAAAGAACGTAAAGAAGATAATTAAAACCGCAAAAACACCCATATAAAGCCACTGCCCCGGCGTCAATAAAAGTGCCAAGTGATTCACAAAATCATTGGTTGTGTTTTTAGAAGAAAATTGCACAATCGCGACCGGAATAGCCAATAAGGCACTTGCAAAAATCGGTGGCATCACCCCAGTTGGGTTAATTTTTAAAGGCAAATGCGATAACCCCCCTTGCATCATCTTATTTCCCATCTGACGTTTCGGATAATGCACCACAATCCGCCGTTGCGCCCGTTCAAACAAAACAATGATGTAAATGACGGCAAAGATTAATGCTAATAAGAAAAGAATAAATCCAAAATGAAGTTGACCTGTCCGACTTTCTTCAAAAACCCGTACAATTGCCGACGGCACCCCGGCCAAAATACCCACCGTGATGATCAAAGACGTGCCATTTCCTACCCCACGGGCCGTAATTTGTTCCCCTAGCCACACCACAAACATGGTGCCCCCCAGTAAGGAAATCACCGTAGATAATTCAAAAATCCCATAAGACCCCATAATCACGGCCCCAGATTTTTCCAAGGCCTTGGCCATAAAGAACGATTGCACTAGCGCAATCATCACCGTCAAATAACGGGTATATTGATTTAATTTTCTAAAACCAGATTCCCCTTCTTTTTTAAGAAGCATCAAAGAAGGAATAATACTGGCCCCTAATTGAATAATAATGGATGCCGAAATGTATGGCATAATGTTCAAGGCAAAAATAGACATCCGTTCCAATGCCCCACCAGTGAACGCATTAAACATACCCAAGAGTCCACCACTGTTATCGGCAAAAAAGGTGGAAAGAACCCCAATATCTAGCCCTGGAAAAGGAATATATGTCCCCAGACGAAAGACAATTAATGCAATTAGCGTGAATACAAGTCTTTTTTGTAAGTCTTTAGCTTTTGAAAAAACGGAAAAATCCATTTGTGAAGCCAAATTATCCGATAATGACATTAAAAGTCCCTCCTCTGGAAAACATCATTTTTTTAAGCTTTGGTTTTCTTAGCAACCGGCTTTTTTACTTCTTTTTTAGAAGTCTTTTTACCTTTTTCTAAAACAACCTTAGCCGGTGGATTAACAGTTACCGATCCCCCCGCTTTTTCAACGGCTTCAATAGCGGCCTTTGAAGCCCCCGTGACCGTCAAGGTTACTTTAGATGTTAGTTTGCCTTTTGCCAAAAGTTTAACCCCGTCTGTAATCTTTTTTACCAATCCAGATTCCATTAAGGTGATCGCATCAATGGGCTTAGATGCATCTAAAACCCCACGCGTAATGGCATCTTGTAAAAGACCTAGATTAATTTCTGTATAATCCGGACGGAATAAGCTGTTATTAAAACCGCGCCGTGGCAACCGCCGGAAAATCGGCATTTGCCCACCTTCAAAACCATTTAAGGCCACACCTGTTCTGGATTTTTGCCCTTTGGTTCCCCGACCACCGGTCCGTCCCTTACCAGAACTAACCCCACGGCCGACGCGGGTCATCCCCTTACGGGCACCCTTGTTATCGCGAATTTCTGTTAACTTCATCTTTATTCTCCTTTTTCAGCCGTTTCTTTAGCAGCACTTCCATCCCGGCAAGCCACAACATCCCCGACTTTTTTACCACGTTTGCTGGCAATATAACGGGGAGAGTATGTTCCCATCAAGGCATCAAACGTCGCCCGAACCATGTTATGTGGATTAGATGATCCCGTACATTTTGCCACAATGTCTTGGATGCCCATTGTTTCAAAAATAATACGCATAGGACCACCTGCAATAATCCCAGTCCCAGCCGGTGCCGTTCTTAAGGTCACACGCCCTGCCCCAAAATGCCCTAAAGCATCATGGTGCAATGTCCGCCCTTCACGTAATGGCACACGAATAAGACGTTGTTTTGCCCGTTCTGTGGCCTTTTTAATGGCATCAGGGACTTCTTTCGCTTTGGCGTGAGCATAACCAATACGCCCTTTTTGATCACCAACAACAACCAAGGCCGCGAATCCGAAGCGTTTACCACCTTTGACAACTTTGGCCACACGATTAACGTGAATGACTTTATCCACTAAATCATCAACCCGTTCTGCCCGAGCTTCTGTTTCGTGTTCACGTTTAACCCGTGGTTTCTTTTCTTGTAATTCTTTTTTTTCTTCAGTCATTCAAAGACCCTCCTAAAACAATAATCCGCCTTCACGAGCCGCATCGGCCAAAGCCTTAATCCGCCCATGATAAACATATCCACCTCGGTCAAAAACGACCTCTTTAATACCGGCTTTCACGGCCCGCTGAGCAAGTAACGTTCCAACCTTTGTCGCCCCTGCAACCGTCGTTCCTTTTTCCTTAAAATCTTTTTCTAAGGAAGAAGCCGCCACCAAGGTAACTGCCTTAGCATCATCAATGATCTGTGCGTAAATATTCTTATCAGATTTATGCACGGATAATCTAGGCCGACCATTTGCTTTTTGGCGTAAAGCGTATCTCACACGTTGTTTCCGACGGGCTAATCTTACATCATTATTTTTCATGTTATTCCCCTACTTCTTCTTACCAACTTTACGATTGATTGTTTCTTCTACGTACTTAACCCCTTTTCCTTTATAAGGTTCAGGTGCACGGAAAGAACGAATTTCTGAGGCCACTTGCCCCAATAATTGCTTATCAAACCCCTTAAGTTCAATCGCTGTCGGGGCCGAACATGTCGCCGTTACCCCTTCAGGGAGTTTGTAATCAATATCGTGGCTGTAACCAAGACTTAATTTCAAGGTTTTCCCTTGAACTTGGGCCTTATAACCAACACCAATCAATTCTAATTTACGTGTGAAGCCTTCGGAAACCCCAAGAACCATATTGTTAATACGGGCCCGCATTGTTCCCCAACGCATTCTGCTTTGTTTGGATTCAGAAAGAGGTTTTACCACAACTTCCGTGGCGTTCACATCAACGGATACGCCTTCAGGAATTTGAATTTTTAATTCACCCAACTTTCCCTTAACCACCAAAACATCATTTTCCTTTGCAACAGTTGTCCCAGCGGGAATCTGTACAGGATGTTTTCCAATTCTTGACATATTATTCCCTCCTTAAAATACCTTGCAAAGAACTTCACCGCCAATATTGGCCGCCCGGGCTTCGTGATCTGACATCACACCCGAAGGGGTGGATAAAATGTAAATCCCTAACCCATTATAGACTTTCGGTAAATCTTTGACCTTTGAATACACCCGACGAGATGGCTTAGAAACCCGTTGAATTTCCTTAATAACCGGCGTTCCTTCAAAATATTTCAATTCAATTTTGAATTCCCGAATACCAGGGCGAACTTCAACTGTTTCATACCCACGGATATACCCTTCTTTTAATAAAACCGCTAAAACGCGTTCCCGTAGACCAGATGCCGGCGTTGTAACCGTCTGTTTACGTGCCATTCCAGCGTTCCGAATACGTGATAACATATCACCTAATGTATCTGTCACAGACATGTTTCCTCCTTACCAGCTTGATTTAACCATACCGGGAATCATACCTTCATTGGCTAATTCACGCAGTTTAATACGGCTCATCTTTAATTTACGATAGTACCCACGAGACCGTCCTGTTAATGCACATCTGTTATGCACACGCACTTTGGACGAATTCCGGGGCAATTCGGATAACTTAATCATGGCTTCAAACACCTCTTCTGGGGTGGATTGCTTGTTCATGATTACGTCTTTCAATGCCTGCCGACGCCGTGCAAATTTTTGCACCATCTTTTCACGTTTTAAATTTCTATTGATAGAACTTACTTTTGCCATGTGTCCTTCCTTATTTTCTAAATGGCATCCCGAAAGCCGTTAATAAAGCCAAAGCCTCTTTATCCGTCTTTGCGGTTGTCCCAATAATAATATCCATCCCCCGGATTTTATCCACCGAGTCATAGTTGATTTCCAAGAAAACGATTTGTTCTTTAATCCCAAAAGCATAGTTTCCTTTACCATCAAAACTCTTTGAGGAAATCCCCCGGAAGTCCCGAACACGTGGCAATGCCATCGTAATCAAACGATCTAAGAATTCATACATCCGTTCCCGACGTAAGGTTACCTTACAACCAATAGGCATCCCTTCCCGAATTTTAAACCCAGCCACAGACTTCTTCGCATGTGTAATGACGGGTTTTTGACCGGAAATGGCCTGCATATCCCGAACGGCCCCTTCTAGATATTTGCTATCTTCGGCTGCTTCACCACACCCCATATTGATAACAATTTTATCTAAACGAGGAACTTCAAATTTGTTCTTGTATCCAAATTCCTTTTCCAAGGATGGGATAATCTGTTCATCATAAAGCTTTTTTAATCTTGCTGTCATTGTTTCCCTTCCTTTTAAATCACATCACCTGAACGCTTGGACACCCGTTGTTTCACCCCTTCTTTGGTGATTTTGATGCCAACACGCGTTGCTTTTCCGGTTTTTGGATCCACCAAGGCCACATTAGATACATCCACAGGGGCTTCCTTAGACACAATGCCCCCCGCTTGTTGTTGCGTCGGTTTCATGTGTTTTTTCACCAAACGAACGCCTTGAACAACAACCTTATGTTCCGCGGGCATAGCTTTAATGACTTCACCTGTTTTCCCTTTATCTTTCCCAGAGATCACAATTACTTGATCCCCTTTCTTGATTTTCATAGCCATTAGAGTACCTCCGGTGCTAGTGATAAAATTTTAACAAATCCTTTGCCACGTAATTCACGTGTCACAGGCCCAAAAATACGGGTGCCAATAGGTTCACCGTCCTTAGCGACCAAAACGACCGCGTTCGCATCAAAGCGCACAGCCGAACCATCTTTACGATGGACTTCCTTTTTCGTCCGGACAATCAAAGCCTTCATGACATCCCCTTTTTTGACTTTTCCGCGTGGTATTGCTTTTTTAATAGAGACCACAATCACGTCCCCAACGGAAGCAACCTTACGCTTCGAGCCACCAATTACCTTAATACACTGAACTTTTCTAGCACCAGAATTGTCAGCTACATCAAGGATTGCTTGTACTTGTATCATTACTTCTTCCCTTCTTTTTCAGCTTTTTCATTCACAACAACCCACGTCTTTGTTTTAGAAATGGGCCGGCTTTCTATAATACACACGACATCTCCCACTTTGCAAGTGTTATTTTCATCATGTGCAGTATATTTCTTACGTTTAGAGATGTATTTCTTGTAAACCGGATGCATAACACGCCGTTCTACAGAAACAACAACGGATTTATCCATTTTATCACTAACGACAGTCCCTTGTAAAATTCTTTTAGGCATATTACTTCTCCTTTACACCTGTTTGTTCGGATGCTTTTTCGGCCAAAACCGTTTCAATCCGAGCAATCGTTTTCTTAATGTGATGCCGACGTGCCGTGTTTTTCAGTTCGCCATTGGCTTGCTGAAAACGCAAAGTCAAAGCTTCCTTTTTCAAATCATGACGCATCGTCACCAATTCTTCTGTCTTTTTAGACCGAATATCTTTAATTTTTTCCATCTTACACCTCTTCATCTGGGGTTCTGGCGATAAACTTTGTCTTGATCGGAAGTTTTGCCGCAGCTAGCGCAAATGCCTGACGTGCCGTGGCTTCTAACACCCCGTCAAGTTCAAACATCACACGCCCTGGTTTGACACGGCAAATCCAAAATTCTGGACTCCCTTTCCCTTTCCCTTGCCGAACTTCAGGCGGTTTTTTGGAAACAGGGACATCTGGGAATAAACGAATCCATAAACGTCCTTGACGCTTAATCGCCCGCATCACAGCCCGACGAGCCGCTTCAATCTGACGCGCCGTAATCCGTTCAGGTTCCAAAGCCTTCAGACCGAAGGAACCGAAATCCAATTTTGTCGCCGCACGCGCAACGCCGTGAATGCGACCTTTAAACGCTTTTCTAAACTTTGTTCTTTTTGGACTTAACATTTTCTAATTCCTCTTCATTGTATGTTCTGAATTCTTTTTGTCCTGAGCCATCGGATCATGCGCCAAGATTTCACCTTTGTAAATCCAAACTTTAACCCCGATACACCCATAGGTTGTCCGAGCCAAAGCAAACCCATAATCTACGTCTGCCCGTAATGTATGCAAAGGAACACGCCCTTCACGATACCATTCCATACGTGCAATTTCGGCCCCACCTAAACGACCGGCACAGTTGATCCGGATCCCTTCAGCCCCCATGCGCAAGGCAGATTGAACTGCCCGTTTCATGGCCCGTCTAAAAGAAACACGTTTTTCAAGCTGTTGGGCAATACCAGATGCCACCAAAGTTGCATCTAATTCGGGTTTCCGAACTTCCACGATATTGATTGTGATATCTTTCATACCACTGAGGTCAATCAGGCCTTTTTTCAAAGCATCCATATCTTGACCTTTCTTACCGATAATCACCCCAGGTCTGGAACAGTAAATATTCACATGAGCCTTTTTCGCCGGCCGTTCAATAACAATCTTACTGATACCAGCGGCTGCTAGCTTCTTTTTCAAATAGGCCCGAATTTTGAAATCCATATGCAAGAGTTCTGCATAGTTCTTTACGGCGAACCATCTGGAATCCCAAGTCCGGTTAATCCCTAAACGAAGCCCTGTTGCATTAACTTTTTGCCCCATTATACACTCTCCTTTACTGTTTTCTTAGCCCCTGTCGCTTTCTTTTGAGCTGTTTTCTTTGGGGCGGATTCTGCTTCTTTCTTTTCAACTTTTTTAGCCGCTTTGGCGGGGGTAGAAGCCTCCGCTACTGCGATTGTCATATTAGAAAAAGGCTTTTCAATCCGACCACTACGGCCCCGTGCCATTGCAATAAAACGTTTCATTACCATGGCTTTACCAACATAAGCTTCTTTTACAATCAACTTATCCACGTCCATATTGTGGTTGTTTTCGGCGTTTGCAATTGCAGAAAGCAACAGTTTTTTGACTTGAACGGCCACTCGTTTTTTAGAAAATTGTAATTCGGCCAAGGCTTTTTCAACTTTCAATCCCCGAATAGTCGCTGCAACAAGATTCAACTTTTGCGGTGAAATTTTAATCGCCCGCAATTTTGCTTTTGCTGTCTTTACAGTTTCTTTGTTCATCATTTGCCACCTGCTTTCTTCTTAGCTTTTGCATCCGCTTTCACGTGCCCAAGATACGTCCGCGTTGGTGAAAATTCACCAAACTTGTGACCAATCATATTTTCTGTCACGGAAACCGGAATAAACTTTTTACCGTTGTAAACACCAAAGGTTAATCCTACAAACTGAGGCAAAATCGTTGACCGACGTGACCAAGTTTTAATTACATCATTGAATCGTCCAGATGCCCGCACTTTATCTGCCTTATCCAGCAAGTACCCATCAACAAAAGGACCTTTCCATACACTTCTTGTCATTTTATGCCTCCTTACTTCTTCTTACTTGCATGACGGGTTCTGATAATCATGGAAGACGTCTTTTTATTCGTCCGAGTCCTCATCCCCTTAGTGCACCAGCCCCAA
>Ga0310695_10013977_pt1 | contig 10935 bp, 8 predicted proteins | sample RumenRJG_04DNA_FD_203882 | JGI IMG/M metagenome (GOLD analysis project Ga0310695, IMG submission 203882) | Bovine rumen microbial communities from Lethbridge, Alberta, Canada - RJG_04 (v2) (version 2) | ecosystem: Host-associated > Mammals > Digestive system > Stomach > Rumen | place: Canada... | reverse complement strand
ATCTTTTAATTTAGGTCTTGAATCTTCATTTTTACATTCTATTGAACTTCTTGCATTTTCATCAGTCCATTTTAAATCTTCTTTTGTATATTCTATTTCTGGTTTTATTTCATATAAATCTGATTTTGTTACTATTGATAAATTTTCTGCTACTTTTTTTGTTGTTCCTTGAGCACTAAAATATGCTATTAATATTTTTTTCTCTGAATTCATATTTTTTTTTAATGTTCGAATTAAGAATATTTATTAATGATTATTTATTTTTTTATTAATTTATATTCGTTGAAATTTTTTATATTAATTAAATTTAATAGAATGAATTAATAATATTAAAATAAAAATAACAATTTAAATTAATAAAATATTATAATTAAAATTATATTATTACATATTTTGTAATAACATTTTTTCATTTCATCACTCATGAAATATCTATATTAATTTTATTTAATTATTTATTTGTGTTTCATAACTCAATTATTTTAATTTGATAAATTTATATTTCAATATTCTTATTATATATAATTTTTATTTTTCCTTATATTTTTTTAATAATTTTTTATATTTATAAAAGTATTTTATTTTATTTGTTATTTAAATGATTATATATAAAAACCCTAATAATATATGATTACTTATCAAATTAAAAAATTTATTGGTTTATTTTCTCATATTTTTTAAAATTTCTTTTATATAAAATGAAGAAAATTAAATTGATTTATTTATCAAAAATAATTTATTTTATACTTACATAAATATATTAATTACTCTAATTTATTCAATCTTTGTATATTATTAAATTGAATTTTTCAATGATAAAAAATATATTATTCCTTATTTTTGATAAATTAAAAATTTTTTTTATTTATTACCATCACTAACTTCTAAATTTTTATCATCAATAGAAATATTTTTAAATTTTGATAATTTATTATTACTATTACTAGTTTTATTGACATTATTACTTACTAAACTAACATTTGCTAAACTTTTATGATTAGAATCATCACTAAAACTTGGAGTTTTATTATTATTAAAACTTATACTAGAACTAACTGAAGAATTTCTATTTTGTTCATTTGTTATTGGTTTAGGATTAATTGTTATTTTCATATATGTAAATACATCAATATATGTTGTATCTATTTTATTTTGATTATCTTTTGGTTCAGTTTTTGTTATTATAACTGGAGAAATTTTTTTTATTTTTTTATTTTGATTAATTGATATTTTGTTTAATTCAATATTACTTTCTTCTTTTTTTGATAATTTATTTGTATTTTCTTTTAATGTCAATATTGTTTTATCTTCTGTTTCATTTTTTAATTCTTCATATAATAATTCTTTTATTATATTATAAAATTTTTTATTTGTTCTTAACACTTGATTTAAATTTTTTTTTGGTAAAAATATAAAAATTTTTTTCCATATGTTATTATCTATTAATTCATAATTAATAGTATTATTCTTTGTTAATAATTTTATGGCAATTTTTTTATTACCAACACAAATACACCCCATTTTTTTATTTAAAGGAATAAGGAATAATTTTCAATTTTTTTTTCTAATATTTAAATAATTTAATCATTAAAATTCATTCTAAGTAATAAAATATTTTATATAATATAAATTCTATTCAATATTTAATGAATAAAAAAAATTTCAAATTGAATAAAATAAATATAATTTAAAACATTAATTTTGCTTTATTAATTTAATAAAACAATTCAAAATAGTTTATATTTAATATTATTAAAAAAATCCTTTCATTATATAAAAAAGAAAGGATAAATAATAATACTTTTTTTTTCATATCACAAAACATAATACTTAAAAAAAAAACAAACATCAAAAAATAAGTATATCATTATAAAATAAAGTAGTAAAAAAACAAAATAATTTAAAAAAATATATCAAAAAATCAAAAAAAAACATAAAAAAAACCTAATCACTTCTCTTGATTATTTTCAACATTCATAGCATCATTATTAAAAATTGGTTTAGCTTGTTGTGTTTGTTCATTTTTTTCTTGATGATGTTGTTGTTTTTGTTTTTTTTCTTTTTTCAATTTTTCAAAATCTTTCATACTCATTAACGATGCTTCAATATAAGTTCTCCCAATTTGAAGATGTATTTTTCTTTCTTTAATAATTAAAGGTTTCTTAATTAAAACAAGAGTTCCAAATTTACTTTTTAAATCTCTTAATAATAATCTTCCACTTGTAGTATCATATTTTAAACAAGCATGACTTCTACTAACAGAAATATCATTAATTCTAACATCACTTTCATGTCCTCTTCCAATTGTAATATTTTCTCCTGTTAATTTAATAATATGTATTGATTTAATATTACAATTTTCTTTCATTTGATTTAATGATTCTAATATTATATAATCACAATTTGGTCTTTCAATATCAATTAAATCAAAAACATCATTTCTTCCAATAATTTTAAACCTAACTAAATAAATAAATAAAAAAATTAAATAAAAAAAAATATAACTTACATGGATATGGAGTTTTACATATTTCACAATTGAAACTTTTAATATTATAACTTTTAACAGTTTTTTTTTCATTTTCTTTAATAATTAATTTAGTTTCCATCCATTTTTTAATACAAAAATAATGAGCAAATCTAATTCCACCTCCACAAGAGCAAAGATGTACTAAAGGATTATCATTTTCATTAGAATCACCATAACAAATTTTACACATATTATCATCTTCATGTGTGATATTCTCAGCAGCTTTTGCTTGGAAAATAAAATTAAAAACAGGTTGAGAATGAATATTTAAAGCATCAATATCATAATTTTTAGGATCTGTTGGAGTTTCTATATCAATAATATCCATTCTTTCAGGAATATGAATTTCATTTAAAGCATATTTTACTCTTCCTAATTTTATTAAATCATTTTTACAAAGATAATAATCATCATTTGTATTTGTTACTGTTTGATTTGTTGATGAATTTTGTGTTTCTTCATGTTTTAAAACATACCATATTTTATTTGATAAATCTGTTATATTTTTTTCTGTTGGTTCCATTAAATTTTGAATTGGATTTTCTATTGTGTATTTATCTATTTTTTCATATTTTACATCTAGTAACATTTCATCGTCTGTTTGTAATTCTGCTTTATTTGGTACTGTTTTTATTTCGTGCTTTTTACGTGCTATTATTACTGATTCTGCTAAAACTGCATTTAAGTTTTTTGTTTGGGTTGATTCGTAGTCGTATAATCCATGAGAATCTCTTACCCAGGTTTTTGTAAAGAGACTTAAGACGAAATGCTTTTCTGAGTTTGACATTTGTTTTTTTTCTTTTTATTATTTTTTATTTTATATTTATATTTTATAATTCAATACTATTTTTTAAATTTTTATAAAAAGTTTTTTATTTTTTTTCGTTTTTTTTTGGAATTAATTTTTAGTAATAATTATTTAATTAAGATAAAAATTAATAAAAAATATTGATTTCAATATCAATTAAATATATTATATAATAGTTATATATAAATCAATAATAATGAATTCATAATATTAATATCAATAATGAATTTATATATATCAATTTCTTATTAAAATATATTTTGTTTTTTAAATCTAATTCTATATATTATTTCATATATATTCAACATAGAAATTTAATAAAACATATTAATATTATTTTATTTATATTCTAAAATTTCAAAATTAATAATTCAAACATAAAAAATAATAAAAACCAAAGAAAAAAAAAAAAATGGGAAAAATATTCCCATGTTCAAAATCTCAAAATTCAAATTTATATCATCAACATACCCATCAAGTAAAAATACCATCAATAACATCAATATCAATAAGTAACAACATCCCAAAAAATATAGAAGAAGAAGAAAACAAATTAATAGAAGAAAAAGATGGAAATGCTGAAGACTATTACAAATGTTTAAATTTAGTACTATCAACAGATTCATTATCACTATGGAAAGCAAAAAGTTTAAAAATAGGTTTATTACGTTCATTACTAAGAATAGAAAAAAATACCCCTCAAGAAGAATTTTACAAAAGAGAAATAAATATTTTAAAAAAATTAGACCATCCATACATTTTAAAAATTTTTGAAACATATGAAAATCAAAAAACTTTTGATACAATTTGTGAATTTAATGATGGTAGAAAAATAAATGATGAAATAAATGATATAGGACCTTTCTCAGAAAAAATAGCAGCAAATGTAATTTTTCAATTATTAGGAGTAGTAAATTATTTACATAATACAAAAGGTATAATTCATACTAGAATTAATCCATTAACAGTAACAGTAAATACATATGATGATGATAATGAATATTATGATATTAAATTGAATAATTTTGGTAATTATTTATTAAAAAATCTTCCTCCTTGGAAAACAAAACCTAATACTTTAAATTTATTTACTGAAGAAAATGATACTATAGAAAAATTTTTTGTTGCTCCAGAAACTATAAAAGGAAATAATTATGATGAAAGTTGTGATATTTATAGTATTGGGATTTTAGGTTATTATATGATATCTGGAAAAATTCCTTATTTTAATTGTAAATCTCCTTTAAGAAGTATTTTATCAAAAAATTTACCTGATTTTAAAATTCCTTCATTTGAACATATTTCAGAAGATGGAATAAAATTATTAAAAGGATTAATTAATAATAATCCAAAAAAAAGAATAAGTATAAATAATGCTTTAAAAAGTAAATGGTTTATTAATTTAGATACTAGAAAAACTTTTAAAATATCTAAATCACATTATAAGAAAATTATAACTAATGTTAAAAAATATAATCCAAGTAATAAATTACAAGAAATTTCAATTGCTTATTTAGTTCATAATATTCCTGATATTGATGATGTTAGAGATATTAATAAAGTTTTTTTTAGTTTTAATTTAACTTGTGATGGAAAAATGTCAAAAGAACAAATGAAAGAAGGTTTTGATACTCATTTAATTACAAAAGAAAATGATAAAAAAAAATTTAAAAAAATTATTGATGATATGTTTAATATGATTGATTATAATATTGATGGATTTATTGAATATGAAGAATTCGTTAGAGCTGGAATTGATAAAAAATTATTTTGTGAAAAGGAAGTTTTGAAATTTTGTTTTGATTTTATTGATAAAGATGGATCAGGGAAAGTTTCTTTATCAGAATTAAAACCTTTTTTATCTAATGATAATAGAAAGTTTGAAGAAGAAATTATTAAAATTAAAAATGATGGGAATTTTAATGATAATGGGGGATTTTTAACTTTTGATGTTTTTGAAAAAATGATGAAAAAATGTTTGATTTGAATTTGTTTTTTATTTTTTTTTTTTTTTATTTATTTATATAATTAAAATATAAAATGATTTTATTTTTATAAATAAGAAGTTTATTAGGAATTTAAAAGATAAAAATTATTTTGAGAAAAATAATTTTTAAAAAATATTTCAATAATAAAAATATAACTTTTCCTATATTTATAATTTAGATTTATTCATTTATTAATATTAAATTAATTATGAGAAATATTATTTATTTTTCCTATTTTAAAATTGAATTTGTTAAAAAAAATGATTAATATAATTTTTCAACTAAACAAATTTCATGTTTTATTATTCAAATTTTAAAATATAAAACTAAATTTTATATAAAAAATAATTAAATTTTTTTTAAATAAAAAAAAAAAAAAATTAAAAATTAAAAAACTTTAAAAAAAATTAATAAAAACTCAAAAAAAAAAAAAAAAAAAAAAATTAAATCTAATTTAAAAAAAAACTTAATTCTTATTAGAATTATATTCAATTTCCTTTTCTTCTTGAAGTAACGAATCTTGTTGTTGTAAACTTCTCAAAATTCCTTTTTTATCACTTTCTTGAATAAACCCAGCAGCCAAAATTTCTTCAACAATATAATAAGCTTTATGATAATTAAAAATAATATCTAATTCACAAACACTACCAAAATATCTATCAAGACATTCAACAAAATGATGAATCATTTCAAGAATAATTAATTCATTATCTTCTTTATCAACTAAAGTAATAAAATATAAAGATGCATATCTCTTATAAACAATTTTATATTCTCCCCATTCTAAAAAATTACAAAGACGACTTGATCTTCCTATTACTGTTACTGCTACTTCTCTCATGTATTTATATTTGTCTTGTATAAAATTTGCTTCGTACCATTTTACTAAACGAATTTTTCCTTGACGATTTATTAACATTATGCAATGGATCATTTTTTTTTTTTTTTAAGTTTTTTTTATATTTAAATTTTTTTTTTTTTTGGTATTTTTTTTTATTTTTTTTTTTTTTTAATTTTTTTTGATTTATTTTATTTTTATTTTATTGTATTTATTTTATTATAATTTATAATTAACATTTTAATTTATTTGAATATGAATTTTTTGGTTTAGAAAAATAGTCAATAATCAAAAGAACAAAGTTAAAAAAAATGAGTTTGTGCAAATTTATTAAGATCTATATTAGGATATTCTAAATTATTATAAATAATTATGTCTTTTTCTTTTTAAAATATATTTCTTGAAGGATTAAAAATTTATTTAAGTCTTATAAATTTTTAAAAAGAAAGAGATATTGAAATTGGAAAAACGGAATTTTCAAAAAGGAAAAATCAAAAGATTACTTTTATTCAATAATCAAAAGAAGAAGAAAAAGTCAATTTAACTATAAAAATTTTTTTTGAAATAAATTCAATTCATTAAGATATAAAAATTTAATTCCTTTTAATTTATAAAAGAAGGAAGAAAATTTTAATATTTATAATTCAATCAAAATAATATGATATCGTTTCTTTAAAATTTTATGCAAAATGTTTTAAATTATAACTTAATTAAAATAAATAAAATTATTAATCCTTATGATAGAATAAAACAAAAGGTAGAAATAAATGATTTGATATATTAATTATTTTTTTTATTTTGATGAAAAATCTTTTATTATAGAAAATAATAAAAGAATAATCAGAAAAATAAAAAAATTAAATGTCAAAATCTTACATATTGATAATATAAAATAAAAATCATTCCAATTTTTTACAAAAAAATAAAAAAAAATATCATTTTGTCTTTTGTCTATATAAAAAAATTAAAAAGATATTCAATTTTATAATCTGATTTTTAATTTAAAAAAATTAATATTTAAAAAAAGAACATGTCACATATGAAATATGATTCAGGTAACTTTATATTAAATTCCTATAGAAAAAAATATAAAAACGTTATATTCTCAAATAGAAAACATAAAAAAAAAAATAGATATAAAAACATTAACTCAAAATAATCAATATAATAATCAAAATATAAGAGAAAGACCATCATTAATAAAAATAAATCAATCAATAAAAAATTATGGAAATTTCCAAAAAAAAATAATAAATCCAGCATCAAGTGGAGACGAAAGTGACTTTGAAGAAAAAAAAGAAAATATTCCAACAATATATTTAGTTTCAAAAGAAATAATAGATCCAAATACAATTATGATTGTAAATGATACAAAAAAATTTCCTAAAGAAGCTTTTCCAAGAATATTAATTATTGGAATTGAAGATTGGGTTGAAAAAAATCATATTATTATGTTTATTGAAGATATTCCAAGTGTTAAAAATATAAAAGTTAAACAATATATTAAAGATATTACAATTATTGAATGGTCAAAAAAAAGATGTGCTTGGGTTAAAATTGAGAAATTTAATATTTGTGAATCTATTGCTAATTTTTTTTATTATCCTATTAAAAAAAAATATCCTTCTAAAAATTCAAAAGGAGAAAAAATTGAAGTTTTTTTATCTTATAATTTATTAGAGTTAACTAAAAGTAATTGGTATGGTATTATTATTAGAAATATTCCTCAAAATAATACTGCAGATGCTATTAAAAATTTCTGTGAAAAATATGTTAGTAAAGATACTGTTAAATATTGTACTCCTCCTGTTTTAATTAAAAATATTTATTGTTGTATTGTTGTTTTAAATGAATTAGAAAATGCAGAAAAATTATGTATTAATTTAAATAATTTTGAAATTTCTAAAAAAAGGAAATTAAAAGTTAATTTTCATCCTTTAATTTGTAAAATTAGAAATAATTTTTCTGGAAGTTTTTTTAATAGTATGTTTAATGAAAATGGTTATAAATTTTCTGATGAAGTTGAACAAAGTTATAATGTTATTCCTTATTCTATTCCACTTCCTTTATTATATTCTAAAGTTAATGATAATAGATTTAATAATGAATATAATAATAGAGAAGAAGGTGAAATAAAAGATGATGTTAATTTAAAAAAAGATATTAGAGATAAGGAAGATAAAAAAAATTTTTTTAAAGGAAATAGTATTTCTTTTCAAAAGAAAAGTGAAAATAGTTTAAAATTGAATAATAATTCTTTATTAAGTTTTTCTTATAATTTAAGTTCAAGTTCAAGTAATACTTTAGAAATGATTTTAAATGGATTTCAAAAATTAAAAGAAATAGGAAAAAAAAAATCAGATGATAAAAATACAAAAGAAACAAATTTAGAAGTAGGGGAAATATCAACAGAAAAAAGTAAAAATAATTATAATAATAATAATGATAATCAAGAAACAATTGATATTAATAAATTAAATAAAAATAATAATAATATAAAAAATAATGACAATAACATAAATAATTATTATAGTAATAATAATATAAATAATAATAATAATAATGATGATAATAATGATTTTGAATATGATCAAGCAGATATTGATTATTATACATATAATATGAAAGATAAATCATATTATACAACTAAAAATTTTATGGGAGATATAGAATCAAAAAGAGATAAAATTGATTGGGATGTTGAAAGAAACAAATTAAGAAATAGAAATATTGATAGAGATAAATATAGAGAAAGAGATTATATTAAAGAAGATAAATATCATAAAAATGAAAAAGAAATGTATTATTATAAAGAAAGAGAAAATAATATAAAAACAAATTATAATAAAAAATATGATAATTACACAAATCATTATAGACATAGAAGCAAAAGTCGAAGTTCATATCATAATAGAAGTAATAGTAGTAATAGAAGTTACAGTAAAAATAGAAATAAAATGAAAAATACAAATATAAGTATAAATTTAAGTAGAAATAAAAGTAGAAGTAGAAGTCGAAGTAGAGAAATAATGAATGATAGAAATAGAAGTAGGAGTAGAAGTAGGAATATGAGATATAATCAATCTAATTATTCTAATTTTTATAAAAAAAATAATTATAGTTATAATAAAATCAATAATAGTGGGAATAATAATTATAGTTATCATTATGATAGAAAATCAAAAAATATGAAAAATTATGATAATAAGAAATATTATCCTTAAAATGTAATTTTGTATTGATTTAAATTTATTTGGATAATTTTGATTTGATAAAAATTAAATTTTTATAAAAAATAAATTTTATTATTAAAATAGTTTAATTAATAAAATGGATGACAATAATAATGTTAAAAAAATATTTTAAGTAATTTATTATTTATGTTAAAGTTGAATATTAATAATGGATTATTATTGGAAAAATAAATTAGAATCATGAGTTTCATTTTAGTATTATAATTATTTTTTTTATAAATTTTTCATTATTAAAAAAATATATTTTATTATATAGAATTTAATCTTTTTATTCAATTATTCAAATATTACTAATTTAAATATATTAATATTTTCTTTTAAAAAATAATTTTGAAAACAAAAAAATTTGTATTTATCTAAAAAAAAAACATTTATAATAACTTATTTACGAATTAGCAATAAAAAATTCTTCTTTTTTCATTTTTCCTTTTCCTTTATTTCTAGTTTTAACAATCAATTCATTTTTCATAATATTTTGTTCATTTAACTGATACAATTTATGTATATCATACAAATCAACAACACAACATTTTTCATTTCTATGAAAACTTTTAATACATTCTCTACAAAAATTATTTTCATGAAAAGAACAATAATAATGTTTTTGTTTTTCAGGATGTTGATTACAAGAACTACTAAAAGAAATATCAGAAGAAGGATCAATTAATAACATAATAACAGGATCATTTTTTACAATTTCTCCAAAAATTGATAAATTTAAAGGAAGAGTTTCAACATTATCTAAATTTTTTACTAATTTTCTACAATATGGACATCTAATATGAGAATTATGATAATATTTCATTAGACATGATGTACAAAATGTATGTCCACAATTCACTAGTATACGAGGAATTTTATCTCCTACATTGTATTTTTGATGACATATTCCACATATGTCTAATTTACGATAGGAATAGTCAAATATGTGCTTTTTTTCTTGGTTTATGGATTTTTTGGCTGAATCCATTTTTCTTGTTTTTGAATTGGCTTTTTATATATTTTATTTTTTATATTTTTTTTTTTTTAATTTTGAATTTTTTTTTTTTTTTATTTTTTTTTTTTTTTTCTTTTATTTATTTATAATTTTTTTTTTTTTTGGGGTTTTGCTTTTTTTTAATTTATAATGATAATGATAAAAATTAATTTTGGATTTTTTTATTTTTATTTTTTTGTATTTAGTTTTAATGTCTATAATTTATATTATTAATAAAATCAGAATAATTATTTTAAATTAATTAATTTTTAATTATTTATAATCTTTTTAAAATGTTTAACATATTTTTACTTATTTTTTGAAATATTATATTCTTATTTATTATTTGAATAGGCCAAAATTTAGTTTTTAATTGAGATTGATAATCAAAAATTGGAATTTTAAAAATAAATTTATTTGATTTCCAGTAATACATTCACATTTTTTATTTTGAATAATATTTTCTTTAATAATATGTTTTCTTTTACAATTTTTATGACATGTAAAATAACAAATTGAACATAAATAACAATTATCTTCT
>Ga0310695_10013972_pt1 | contig 10938 bp, 6 predicted proteins | sample RumenRJG_04DNA_FD_203882 | JGI IMG/M metagenome (GOLD analysis project Ga0310695, IMG submission 203882) | Bovine rumen microbial communities from Lethbridge, Alberta, Canada - RJG_04 (v2) (version 2) | ecosystem: Host-associated > Mammals > Digestive system > Stomach > Rumen | place: Canada... | reverse complement strand
TTGATGCATCGTTGTAGTTTTCCGGCAGTGCCATCTGTTCATCCAAAGATTTGATCTCTTCCTCCGTCCGGGAGATCTTCTCCTCGCACTTTTTAAAGTCACTGGCCGCCTTGCGCTGCCGTGCCTGTTCTTCTTTCTGCTGTGCCCAGTCCTGTTTGCCGGTCGACTTTGCAGTTTGATCTGCTTCAGATACCGCACCGGTGTGTGAGGGGGAGGCGCCGGGACCGGGAGTATCACCGGACGAAGCTGTGTTTTGACCGCTTTGCGTCTCACGGATCGCTTTTCTAAGGAGCACGTCCCCGACCTGGGCGGATTTTTCCAGATAGAAGTCATAGTTTCCGATAAAGCGCTCCGGCACGCTCTCCGAATTGCTGCCGGGATAGTTTAAGAGCACCTTCTGTGTCAGGGAGAGGATGCGGCTGGCCGTCCTGTTGATGAAATACCGGTCGTGGGATACGTACAGGACAGTGCCCTCATAGGCATTGAGTGCGTTTTCCAGGACTTCCTTGGAAACGAGGTCCAGATGGTTGGTCGGCTCGTCCAGGATCAGAAAATTTGCCTTGGAAAGCATGAGTTTGGCCAGAGAGACGCGTCCCTTTTCCCCTCCGCTCAGATCACCGACTCTCTTAAAGACATCTTCGCCGGTAAACAGGAAGGAAGCCAAAAGACTGCGGATCTGCGTGTTGTTCATGGACGGATATTCGTCGGAGATCTCCTCGAAGACCGTCTTGTCGTCGTGAAGAACGTGGTGTTCCTGGTCGTAGTAACCGATATGTACGTTGGTTCCCAGACGGATCACGCCTTTGTCGGGCGGTGTCTTTTCGTTGAGGATCCCGAGAATGGTGGACTTGCCTGTTCCGTTGTCTCCGATCAGCGCCACATGTTCTCCGCGGCGGATGCGGAAGGAGAGGCCGGAGAACAGCACTTTGCTTCCGTATGCCTTGGCGAGATCTTCCACGATCAGCACCTCGCGGCCGCTCTTAATGCAAGGCGTAAAAGTGAGGTGCATATCGTCCCGGATATCAACGGGCTTCTCCAGGACTTCTGTCTTGCGGAGCAGCTTCTCGCGGCTCTCCGCGCGCTTGATCGATTTCTCGCGATTGAAGCGCCTGAGCTTTTCGATGACCTCCTCCTGATGGCGGATGACGGCCTGATTGTTCATATAGGCGTGGTACTGCTGCTCGCGAAGTGCCTTTTTGCGTTCTGCATAGACGGAATAGTTTCCGTTAAAGAGCATGCATTTTCCGTTTTCCAGTTCCAGGATCTTCGAGACGGTGCGGTCCAGAAAATACCGGTCATGGGACACGACGAGGACGGTCCCCTTGTAGTTCATGAGGTAAGTCTCCAGCCATCGGATGCTGTTCATGTCCAGGTGGTTGGTAGGTTCGTCGAGCATGATCAGCTCGGGGCTCTGAAGCAGGAGCTTTCCCAATGCGACCCGGGTCTTCTGGCCTCCGGAGAGGGTCGAGACGGTCTGATCCAGCTCCTGGGCAGTGAAACCGAGACCCTTGAGGACGCCCATGACTTCCCCTTTATAGGAATAGCCGTTCTCGCGCTCAAATTTATGCAGAAGATCGGTATACTCTGCGATCGTCTGTGTAAGGGCTTCCCCTTTGAGGATCTCCATATCGCGCTCGAATCGGGACAGGCGCTCCTCCATATCAATAAGATACTGCTTGACAGAGAGCACCTCTTCGTAGATCGTGCGCTCCGAAAAGAGCCCCTGGTTCTGCGCCAGATAGCCGAAACTGCTGTCCCGCTCAAAGGAGACGGAGCCTTCATCCGCGTTTTCCTCGCCCACGATGATCTTTAAAAGTGTGGTCTTTCCGGCGCCGTTGATACCGACGATCGCCGCTTTATCCCCTTTCTCGAGATGGAAGGTGATATCCCGCAGCACCGGGTTTCCGGGGTATTCTTTGCTTATGTGATGACATGCCAGGATCATGGATCTATTCCTTTATGGATCTTATTTTATGGATCTGTTTTTTACGACTCTGTTTTATAAAAAGCCGGATCATTCCGGCGGTATTGTTCTCAATTCGTGACCGGTCAGCGCCCGGTATCCACCATGATATAGAAAAAAACAGGATTCGTCAAACAGACGGGGCATAATCGGAAAGCATCCTCTCCCCATATGGAAAAATGTCCTTTCGCGCAGAAAGCGCGTCAAAACACAGCATGGGATTTGCAATTGACGTGTTTTTGGCGAATCGATATAATAATAGCTATAGAATATGAATTGAGCAGAAGAATGAACAGATTTATGGAAAGGATGTAGTTGGGGAGTGGAAGAACGGGGGATTTCACAGGCGGTAATAGGAAGGCTGCCTCGTTATTACAGATATCTCGGCGATCTGAAAAGTGAAGGCGTTGAGAGGATCTCATCTCAGGAACTGAGCAGGATCATGAATGTCACTGCATCGCAGATCAGGCAGGATTTCAATAATTTCGGAGGCTTCGGACAGCAGGGTTACGGGTATAATACAAGTTTTCTGTATGAGGAGATCGGGAAGATTCTCGGCCTCAACAAACAGCATGATATGATCCTGATCGGTGCAGGAAATCTCGGACAGGCGCTGGTCAATTATATGAATCTCAAGAACAGGGGATTCTTGTTTAAGGGAGCATTCGATGTCAATCCGGCACTTCATGATAAGAAGATCGCCAACATTCCTATATATCCGATGGAGCAGATGTCGAGATTTATCAGTGAGAACAGTATTGATATTGCAGTGCTGACGGTTCCCAAGGCAGCTGCCATTGAGATCACGCAGGTCCTCACGCAGACACCCATCAAGGCGATATGGAATTTTGCCCATGTGGACCTTAAAGTTCCGAGCAGGATCCAAGTGGAGAGCGTTCACCTGCAGGACAGTCTCATGAAACTGTCTTACAACATCCGGCGCCATGAGGATGAGAACTGAAATGTGTGCGATCAAGAGTATGAGCGAAAAAGTGTGTAAGGATCATAATGATCTGATACGATGACACAGGACAGCGCCTTTTCCGGTACGAGCCGGAAAAGGCGTATTTTTCGGTATTTATGAGAGCGGAGGGAAGGCAGCAGTGAAATACCTTCTGACAGGAAATGAAATGGCCGCGGCGGACAGGATCACATCCGAAAAGATCGGGATCCCGTCGATCGTCCTGATGGAGAGAGCGGCGCTGGCAGCTGCGGACGAGATCACGGAGAGATTTGCAGGAATAAAGAGAGTCACGATCGTGTCGGGACCCGGCAATAACGGAGCTGACGGACTGGCAGTCGGGCGGATCCTGATCGACAGGGGATGCAGAGTGCAGTTTTTTGTGCTGTCCGAAAAAGACCCGCCGGCGGGATCTTCTATGGAAGTGCAGAGGAATATCCTTCGCGCTTACGGCGCCGTACCGGAGGTCTTCGACGAGGAACGATTGAAAAGGTTTGCGCCGGAGATCATTGTAGATGCGCTCTTCGGTACGGGGCTTGCAAGAGAACTGAGCGGGACATCTAAGCAGGTAGTCTGTGCGGTCAACGAATATCGAATGCAAAACGGATGCAAAGCGGTGGCGGTCGATATCCCTTCAGGCATCTCATCTGAGACCGGCGCTGTCATGGGATGCGCCGTGACATGTGACCTCACAGTTACATTCGCCTACTACAAGCGCGGCCATTTTCTCTATCCCGGGTGCAGCTATTGCGGAGAGACCGTGCTGCGCCAGATCGGCATTCATGACAGAAGCTTTGCGGCAGAGGAGAGACCTCTTCCCGAGATGTTCATGAATGAGTACGCGGATATCGCAAGGCGAATCGCATACAGAGATCCGGGGGGCCATAAAGGGACCTTCGGCAAAATATTGATCATAGCGGGAAGTTATGCCATGTGCGGCGCAGCGCTTCTGTGCGCAAGAGCAGCGCTCAAAAGCGGAGCGGGCATGGTAAAGATCTTTACCAGAGAAGAAAACCGCGTGATCATCCAACAGGCTTTTCCCGAAGCGATGCTGACCACCTATGAGGCACTGCCTGAGGACGGGGAATTGAGAAAAGCGGCTCAGAAGAAGATCGTCCAAGCGCTCAAAGCGGATATACAGTGGGCAGATGCCGTGGCCGCCGGGCCCGGGATCGGACGCGGAAGTGAAGCCGCCCTTCTTGTCAATACGGTCTTAGAAGCTGCGGGGAATGACAATACCGGGCTCATGGAGAGCGGAAATGCGATCTCAATGCTGGTGCTGGATGCAGATGCACTGTTTATGATCGCGTCGGATGCGGCGATGGAGAGACAGCTTGCAGATCACGCGGAAAAGACTGCCGTGGTCCTGACGCCTCATTTGGCAGAGTTTGCTTATCTCGCGCATGTGTCCGCATACAGCGCTGCCGCAGACAGGATTCAGCTTATGAGAGATATAGCTGACAAGTACCGCTGCACGATCATCGGAAAAGATGCCAGGACGCTGATCATGTCTCACGGCGTCAGGGAGATCTGCATGATCACGAACGGAAACAGCGGTATGGCAACGGCCGGGAGCGGAGATGTGCTCACAGGGATCACGGCTGCGATGCTCTGCACCGTAAGAGAAAGGACAGGATGCGGACAGAAGGCGGCGGAATGCGCTGCTTATATCCACGCCCAGGCCGGCAGCAACTGTATGGAGAAGCTGGGTAAGAGGGCAATGCTGGCGGGCGATATTCTCGCAGAAACGGGAAGAGTACTTCACGAAATGGAATTCTAAGATCTGGAGGCGGATGATGAAGAATGCGATCAAATGCGGAACAAGCTGCAGAACCGGAAACGGCACCGGATATGAGAGGGTATGGGCGCAGATCGATATGGACGCCGTGCTCTTTAATATGGAGAGTATGAGAAATAATATCAGAGAGAATACACAGATCATCGGTGTGCTCAAGACCAACGGATACGGCCACGGCGCAGTTCCCATCATGAAGGAACTGGAGAAGCTGCCTTATGTGTGGGGGTATGCGGCGGCCACTTACGAGGAGGCCAAAGAGCTCAGAGACAATGGTGCTGAAAAGCCCATCCTTCTGCTCGGATATGTGTTCCCGTACTGCTATGAGGAGCTGGCCCGGCTGGAGATCAGACCTGCCTGCTTCAGGGAGGACATGCTCGAGCAGCTCTCATGCGCGGCGCGCGGCGCGGGAAAAGATATAAAGATCCATATTGCCCTGGATACCGGGATGGGCAGGATCGGGATCCGGCCCGATGACGAGGGACTGTCTTTTGTCAAAAAAGCGATGAATACAAAGGGCGTGACCGTGGAAGGCATGTTCACGCACTTCGCCAAAGCGGATGAGAAGGATCCTGTACCGACCAGGGAACAGATCGCACTCTATACAGGATTCAGGAAACGGATCGCAAGGGAGACAGGCCGGGAGATCCCGATCTGTCACTGCTCCAACAGTGCCGGCATCATAGAATTCCCCGAGGCCAATATGGACCTTGTGCGCGCCGGGATCACGCTTTACGGGCTGTGGCCGTCCGACGAGGTGGGGAGGACTGCGGTCCCCTTAAAGCCTGTCATGACTCTTTATTCGCATATTGTATATATTAAGGAAGCAGGGCCGGGAGTGAGCGTCAGTTACGGCGGCACATTTACGACGAGCAGGGAGATGACCAGGATCGCCACGATCCCCGTCGGTTATGGCGACGGCTATCCCAGAAGCCTGTCCGGGAAGGGATATGTGCTGATCTGCGGAAAGAGAGCGCCGATCCTGGGAAGAGTCTGCATGGACCAGATGATGGTGGACGTAACGGATATTCCGGAAGCGGCGGAAGGGAGCCTCTGCACGCTGATCGGCACAGACGGCGGTGAAACGATCACGATGGAAGAGCTCGGAGATCTCTCCGGAAGATTCAATTATGAACTCGCCTGCAATATCAATGAGAGAGTTCCCAGGATCGTCTGCGGAGGAAGCGTCGGTTGACGGCTCTGCGTGTTAATGGTATAGTCAAGGTTGTATTTCTTTATCCAAAAAATGTAAGGAGCAGAAAAATGTCAGGACATTCCAAATTTGCAAATATTAAGCACAAAAAAGAAAAAAATGATGCGGCAAAGGGCAAGATCTTTACGATCATCGGACGTGAGATCGCAGTAGCCGTTAAGGAAGGCGGAGCAGATCCCGCCAATAACTTCAAGCTTGCCAAAGTCATTGCGAAAGCCAAGTCCAACAATATGCCCAACGAGACGATCGAGCGCGGGATCAAGAAGGCCGCCGGCGACGTGGGCAATGTCAATTTCCAGTACAATACGTATGAGGGCTACGGCCCCGGCGGAATTGCGATCATTGTGGATACGCTGACAGACAACCAGAACAGAACGGCAGCAAATGTACGCTCTGCTTTCACTAAAGGAAACGGGAGCATCGGAACGCAGGGATGCGTGTCCTTTATGTTCGACAAGAAGGGACAGATCATCATCGACAAAGAAGAGTGCGACCTGAGCGCTGATGACCTCATGATGATCGTGCTCGATGCCGGTGCGGAAGACATCAAAGAGGAAGAGGACAGTTTTGAGATCCTCACGGCAGAGGAAGATTTTGACGCAGTCGAGAAAGCGCTCAAGGACGAGGGCATCGTCCTGGCTTCCTCGGAAGTGACCATGATCCCCCAGAACTATGTCAAAGTCACCGACGAGACGATCATGAAACAGATCCGCAGGATCCTCGATATCCTTGACGACGATGACGATGTACAGGCTGTATATCACAACTGGGATGAGGACTAAGCCTTACAAAAGCGCGCGAACAGATGACCGCGCCTTTACAGGCAGACCGCACACGGATGCACGGGCTCACGCAGAGCCCTGAAAAACAGATAAGAAAAAGTCAGGGCAGCTTTGTGTGCAGACATAAAGCTGCCTCATTGGCATAATGGATACAGCATAACGGGTTAACATGAACGGAGACAGTGAATTGAAGTTACCTGATCACACCGGCGGGACTATGCAGGACACAAACGAATTCAGACTCTTGAAAAATCCGCTGCCGGCACCAGTCAGAAAGTCCCATGTCCGCATGGAGTTTGATCTGGAGGAACCGGACGAGGAGGGATCGGAGACGGAATTCGACTATTTGATCAGCGACGATGACGATTTTGACATCTGACAGATCATGACGGCGGACAGCAGCGAAAGACAAGGAAGGTTGACGAAACGAATGGCTTCATCCAAAGCGAAGAAGAGCACGAAGAGGACAAACTCAAAGGCAGCCGCAGCAAGGAGCGGCTCCAAAAGCAGGAGAAGAACAGCGTCAGGGACAACAGGCAAAGATGCGGCGAGATTAGCGCAGGAAGAACAGCGGGCCATGGAGGTCAGGCGGGATATCCGTCTGCTCATCTTTATGGGTGCTATGGTCTTTCTGATGCTGGCTGCCTGGGGACTGGGCGGCGTCGCCGGAAGATCGGCCTCTTACGTCATGTTCGGTCTTTTCGGGAGACCGGCATATGTCCTGCCTGTTTTTCTTTTTTTTGCCGTTGTCTTTGTCATATCCAATATGGGAAAGAGGACCCTTCCGGCAAGGACCGCTTCGCTGATCATGCTTTTCGTATGCGCCTGTACGGCATTTGAACTGTGGAGCGGCGAACCCTCCAGATCCGCGCAGTACAACCCGGCAGAGGTCTTTCAGCGATGTGCTGCGTCCAAGGAAGGCGGCGGACTGATCGGTGGAACCGCCGCATTTGGTATGTTCCGCTATCTGAGGGGGGTGGGATCCGCGTTTGTGCTGGTCCTGATCATCCTGATCTGTGTTATGATCTTCACGCAGTTCTCACCGGTTGAACGGTACCGAAGAGCACAGGAGGAGAGAATCCGCAGGGGAGACCCCTCGTTCATGGAGAGACGCAGGCTCAGAGCACAGGAAAAAAGAGCTGCGGCGGCTGTGCGCAGGGAAGAGGTTGTCAGAGAAAGGGCGCGGAGGCGCAAAGAGCGGGAGGAACTTCTGGAACAGGAGGAGAAGAACCGGGAAGAACGCCTGCAAAAGCTGAAGGAAAAGACAAACGCGGCAGATCTGGTCAACAATGTCATCGAACCGGAACCGTCCCGCAGCCGCTCTCCCCGCAAAGACGGGTCTTTGGTCCAAAATCGTCCGTCCCTTCAGGAGCAGCCTTATTTTGAGGAAGAAAAGCCTCTAAATGAGGAGAAGCCGGTGAGAGAAGGGAAGAAGCCGGAGCGCACACAGGAGAAGGTCGTCACGGGAACCCCTCACGGGATCCGTTTCCTCGACAGAGGAAAAAGGGAACAGGAAAAAGCAGAGGAGATCCGGGTCAGTGCTCCGGTCGTCAGTGATGACGGCAGTGAGATATCCGAGAGGATCCTCCGTCCGGACGCCAATACCGTCAGAGTGGAATCAGAAGGACTGGTCCAGCCGGCATCAGAGATGAGAGACCTCTACGGAGGACCTTATGCTCCCGGCTCAGGGCGGGGTACGATGACGGTGTTCACAAGGACGACGGATACCGGCAATATCGATGAAGACCTGCATTTTCCCTTTTATCAGGAGGAAAATGAGAAGCATCTGCGCAAAGTGTATGCCAGTGAGAGCGCGGCAGACAAGATCCTGTCCGGCTCCATGGATATAGCAGATGCGGGTGGAATGTCGACTTTTTGGGCGCAGTCAGCGGATGCAGATGCACCTGCTTCTGTATCCGTCGATACAGCGCCTGAACCGGAGAGAGCACCGGTGGATGACCGGACGGAAGATGTGCAGAAAGCCGAACCGGCCCTGCCGGCAGAAGAAACTCCGTCTGTTGTATCTGCAGCAGCTGAAAAAGAGCCGGAAAAAGCCGGAACTGCCGCTGTCAAAAATAAGGAGAGTACACCTGCGATCAGCGCCACACAAGAGGATCTCGACGGCATAGAAGTCCACAGAGAAAGAGGCGGTCCTGCGGGATCCGGAAAAAGAACTGTGATGAGCGGTGAGAAGCGAAATGCGGAGAACCGAAAGTACAGTTTTCCGCCGTTCCACCTGATGGAAAAAGGTCAGCCGCTCCACTCCGAAGAGTCGGACCAGGAACTCAAGGAGACTGCATTCAGACTTCAGGAGACTCTCAGGATCTTCGGCGTCAATGTCTCGATCACGGATATCAGTCAGGGACCTTCTATCACAAGATATGAGCTGCAGCCGGAGCAGGGCGTCAAAGTCAGTAAGATCCTGTCCCTGGCAAACGATATAAAACTCAGCCTGGCTGCAACGGACATCCGGATCGAAGCGCCCATCCCCGGAAAACCTGCGATCGGAATAGAAGTTCCCAATAAGCACAGATCCGTGGTGGCACTCAGAGACATTCTGGAATCCAGGGAGTTCCGCACCGCCAAGAGCCTTCTGACTTTTGCAGTCGGAAAGGACGTGGGCGGAAAGACGATCGTCGCGGATATTGCCAAGATGCCCCACGTGCTCATAGCCGGCGCGACCGGGTCGGGCAAATCTGTCTGTATCAATACGATCATCATGAGTATTCTGTACAAGGCATCGCCCGATGAAGTGCAGATGATCATGATCGACCCCAAGGTCGTGGAACTGAGTGTATACAACGGGATCCCTCATCTGATGATCCCTGTCGTCACCGATGTCAAAAAATCGTCGGCGGCACTGAATTGGGCCGTGGCGGAGATGGAACGCAGATACAAACTGTTTGCTGCGGCGGGCACCAGAGATCTCGCAGGATACAACGCGATGGTGAAAGCCAAAGGGAGCGAGGCGGGTGAGAATGAAAAGCCTCTTTCCAGGATCGTCGTGATCGTAGATGAGCTGGCGGATCTGATGATGGTCTGCAAGAATGACGTGGAAACCTCAATCTGCAGACTGGCGCAGCTTGCCAGAGCGGCAGGACTGCATCTGATCATTGCGACGCAGCGTCCCTCCGTGGATGTCATCACCGGCCTGATCAAGGCCAACATGCCCAGCAGGATCGCTTTTGCGGTCGCCAGCAACACCGATTCCAGGACCATTCTGGATATGAACGGTGCAGAGAAGCTGATCGGGAAGGGCGACATGCTGTTTTATCCGCAGAATTATCAGAAACCTGCCCGTTATCAGGGGGCGTTCGTATCCGATCAGGATGTCCAGAATGTGGTGGAATATATCAAAGAAAACAACCATTACGACACCAATCCGGATGAGATCGGCAATGTGATCGATCAGATGGCCGTCTCGGGAATGAACGGCACTGGACTCGATGCGGGCGGCGACAGCGGCTACGATGAGTATTTTGAAAAAGCCGGCAGATTCATCATCGAAAAGAACAAGGCATCCATCGGAATGCTCCAGCGCGTGCTGAAGATCGGCTTCAACAGAGCGGCCCGAATCATGGACCAGCTCGCGGAAGCAGGTGTTGTCAGTGAAGACAACGGGACCAGAGCGAGACAGGTGCTTATGGATATGACACAGTTCGAACAGTTTCTTGAGGAAATGTGAGGACTGCGCAGAGCAGTAAGGCATGGAGGTGAACATGAGAATAAGCAGGCAGGTGCGCATAGCCGCTGTCCTTATATCGATCGCCGCTGCGCTGTGTTTTGGCTTTGTGACATATGTGGGTACCCTGTCCAACACAAGGGAAGCGCTTTTGGACAGCTCAAAGGATCTGGCTGATCAGGGAGAGTACAGGGAAGCGGTCAAACTGATCGACCGCGCCCTTGCGCTTGACAATGACGACACCGTGTCCGACGAAGTGCTGTGCCTGAGAAAAGCGGAATACCTGCAGAAAGCCGGCGAACCGGACCAGGCGCTGATGGCAGCCATGCGGGTCGTCAAGAACACATCGGAGGGACAAGAGGAATTCGATGAGGCCTGGGAGAGGATCGTCTCCATCTGTACGGAGCAGGGGGAGTACGGGAAACTGGCAACGCTGCTTGAGGGGTCTGAATCGGAGACCATAAAAAGCAGGTATTACAATTATCTGGTCTACGATCCTGTGTTCAGGGATCCGCCCGGCACCTATGAGGGTGAGTTTACTC
>Ga0310695_10013971_pt1 | contig 10940 bp, 12 predicted proteins | sample RumenRJG_04DNA_FD_203882 | JGI IMG/M metagenome (GOLD analysis project Ga0310695, IMG submission 203882) | Bovine rumen microbial communities from Lethbridge, Alberta, Canada - RJG_04 (v2) (version 2) | ecosystem: Host-associated > Mammals > Digestive system > Stomach > Rumen | place: Canada... | reverse complement strand
TACGAGACACAGAACGGGCTGATTCACCTTGGAATACTAATCCAATCGCGGACATCTTTTCTTCAACACTAAAATTTCGTCTCATTTGAACCTTTAAGTTGTGTCCAACTTTCTGGGTTCACTTCAGGACTGTCCCCCTGTGCACTCTACAAACAACTGGGGCGCAGGGCCACAAAGCGCCTTGTGCCCCAGTTGTTTTAACTACAACCTAAAATTAAAAATATTATGGCCAATCTAAGTTTAGAAATGAATGGTCAATACTTCTTAACTAATGAAGAAGTAGACAAGCAGATTCCTGAAAATGTTATAGGCAACTATGCCTATGGAAATACCGTACAAGATGGTGCTGGGAATAAAGCTTTTCAGGTTCGGTATGTCGGAAGAGCTGATAAAGAATCACTTCGTGACCGCATTAAACATGGAATTAAGGACGGTTATAGCGAATTTAAGTTCAGTATAGCACAATCAGCGAAAGAAGCATATGAGAAGGAATGTCGTAATTGGCATGATTTCGGTGGACCCGATGATTGTTTGGACAATAAGATACATCCAGATAAGCCAGACGGAATGGACTATAAGTGTCCAGTCTGTGGGAAATAAAAATTCTTAATCCACGAGTGTCTTGTTAAATTTCCAGAACCTCAGTTAAACGCCTAACTATCAATAAGAGAGGAATAAGAGTATAGGCGCGCTGTGCGGTTAGAATACGTGAAGTTGTCATGTTATGGCGCATCGGAAGAGCGAAACTTCGCTTTGCGACACATAATAATGTAACATTATAATTATAGATAATCGTATTAAAAAACTATTCGGATAATTATCTCCACGATTTTGGTATTGACGAAAATAATGAATGATTTTTAATAACGATTTAAGATGATATTTCATAATTTAAAGCTAAAGAATATAGGACCGTTTCGGGACACAAGCCTTACTTTTGAAAAAGAACAAGGAGGTGTATATCCTGTCGTAATTATAACGGGAGAGAATGGTACTGGCAAATCTATCATACTCGATGCTATCAGAACGGCTTTACGTGGTTTATATGGTATTGAAAGAGATGTCATAGCGGATAAAGCTGATTTCTTAATTGATTTAGAGTTTGTGGATGGTCAGTCTAAAAAACATATTACTGCAGACCACATAGCTGTTAATGGAAAGCCAACGGGCAATAATGTCTATGTAGAATTTTTCCACAAAGAATTAAGTAAGGAGAATAATGTTAATTGGATTATTGACTATTGGAGTCCAGATCTGAGTGCTGATACTTTTGATATTAATACAATATCATCAATCAATATAAGCCAAGCACTATTGGGATGTCTAAATAAAACACTTCCCAACGTAAATCTTACCAAATTTATTAGCAGCATAGACTATCTAAAAGGAAGTGACAAAGGGGAGGAATCCCATAGAGGTGAGATTATATTTAAGAAGATAAAAGAGATATTTGATGATTGCGTCAGCAAAAACTCTTTCTCCCATGTTGAGCGTGAATCCATCACTCCGATGATTAAGACACATGGGAAAGAAGTCTCGTTGGAGAAGCTAAGTAGCGGAAATATTCTGTTGGTAAAACACCTTATTGGATTGATGAGTAGAATGTATGGCATCTGCAGAATTAACGAGATGTCAATTGAAGAAATGTTTAAAATAGAAGGTGTATTACTCATTGATGAAGTCGAAAACCACTTACACCCTAAATGGCAGAAAAGTGTGATAGGGATTATCAGAAAACATTTCCCTAATCTACAAATCATATTAACTACACATTCTCCATTTGTCGTATCCTCTGTAGATGATGCTAAAATATACGCATGTATAGACAAAGTAGACCATTCTGAAATTATTGATGAAACAGCAGACTATTCGAATTATCCTGTTGATGATGTACTAGGCACTGGCGTCTTTGATGTAGATCCTTTCTCAAAGAAGATTTCAGAAAAATTAGCGGAAAGAATGAGAGCAATAAAGTCTGGTGATAAGGCAAATAAAGAAAGAGTAGAGAAAGAGTTAATAAGCTTAAACGAAGGATATTTCAGCTATTATAATTTGAAAAACCAAATAGCATTTTACGACAAGAATGAGACACATTGATCGATTACCCAAGCCGCAGATCTTGGAACAGAAAGGAAAAGAATGGCTCGATAAATTCCTTGAAAGTGGGAAAAAGAGACCAGATAGTTCCAAATATGCGCACCAATCAGTTAAACAAGCACTGGAGAGCATGTCGAATACGAAATGTTTTTATTGTGAGTGCTCTGTAAAAGAATGGGGTGAAGAAGTTGACCATCATATAGAAGTAACTGTAGACAAAACGTTGGCTTTCAATTGGGACAACCTATACTTAAGTTGTTCAGATTGCAACAAGAAAATACCCCACAATGTAATAAGAATAGATGAGGCTTTAGACCCGATAGTTGATTCTGATGAAGAAATAAAAAGACATATTACTTTCGCAGAAGAAAGTATTTATGAGATGAACGGATCTGAAAAGGGACGGAAGACTATAGAAAAATATCGATTAAACTCGAAGATTCTTGATAACAGAAGAAGAATGCAAATAAAGAAAATGCAAACAACAATAATCGAATGCTTGAAAAAAGGTGGAACTAGTTGCTTAACCAATGATGATAAAGAACTAATCAAAAGATACACATATAGAAGTTCACCATTTAGTTATATGTGTGAGTGTTATCTAAGGGAGCATCTACCTGAGTTTTTTAATGATTAACTGACTTTGAGGAAATTTGGAATTTGTGGATCATGAGAAGTGTCCCCAGTTCCAATTCTTAGTCGCATAATATATAGGTGCTTAACACGGGGAGTCCCACCTCTATCCATTCCGAACAGAGAAGTGAAAATCCGTTGTGCCTATGGTACTGCCGTGATTGGTGGGAGAGTAAGGTAGCGCCGTAGTAGATAATTCCTTCCACGAGAGCGTGGAGAAAAATTTAATTATAGCTTTTTATATGAGTAAAAAGTTGACAAGTATCATGATTAGAGTATTCGCCGGTGTGTTGGCAACAACCGCTGCGATAGCTATATGCCTTAATGCTGCTCTTTGGGTATATGGTACACTCGGCACATTATCAGCCCTGTCGTATACCATCGCTGATGGTATCGACTTGTATAGTTTGATATGTTCATAGTCAAATAAATGACTTAAATTATTAGGGTGGGCTGTGGCCATAGTCTATAGGTCACCCTTACAATAAAGACATAGAGAAAGCGATCTTTGAAATAGTGAAAACAAAGTGAAAGAATTACCGACAGATGATGGATAGTTGCTATGAGGATAAATGGTTCTGTCATTTTTCTTGTCGGAAAATTTGGTGGTTCGGAAAATAGTTCTTATCTTTGCCGACGTAATGATATAAACAGTATCGGTATGTGTAACTATAATATTGCAATGGTTAAGCCACATCAGCAGATGCTGTCGAAGAGGCTGAGGGGTATTGCTCATGCTCCTAAAGATTTTGACTATAAGAAAGAACTGGAGGAGCGTTTCTGATGCTAGAAATTATTGATTCCAGAGCTTTCCTTTCTGAAAGCTGCTAAATTCTTTTTACTTTATTTATTCTGACTGAGTCCTTTTTGGCAAGAAATCTTGAAATCACAATATGTGATGTCAAGTTGCTATCTGTTGGGGAACCCTCAGAATTTGATGTCGCAATTTGCGACATCAAAATCCCAAACTCGTCTTTTGTCAACTATCCTAAAGACAGAAGTAAGCGCTCTTTGAAAAGCTCTTGTAAAACTGGGTTCACTTCAGAACCGTCCCCAATTTGATGTTCCATTTTGGAATATCAAGTTGGATGATAATGAGAATAAAGAAAACGTCGTATGACGACAAGAATAGAAAACACACAAGCGCTCTTTGAGGCTACGCCTCGAAAAACGCTACGCTCGAAAGAGCATAAGAGCGAGCACTAAGCTCTTTACTCGCTCAACGCGTTCTTTGATAATAGGGGATAGGTGGCCCGCAGGATAATATGGTGTAGGATCATCCGTCGAGTGGGAGATGGGCGAGGCAAAAGAGGTAAGATGTAAGAAGTAAGATGTAAGAGGGATTCGCACCGCCACACTCTGACCTTGGTCAGAGAAGAGGGTTGAAGGATGATGTCTGATGGAAGACGAAAAACGGGAAAGACTTCCCCACTTCCCCAAATCTCTCGGAATGCCTTTGTACAAAGGGCTTGCGAGAGGGGAAGTGTTTGCAAAAGACTTCCCCAAGACTTCCCCCAGACCTCCCCCTTGGAATTGGTTCTGCAGAGTGGTTTGGGTTCACCAGCAATCGGTGGTTAGGGTTTAAACAAAAACCTTAAAAACAGGATTTTGCAAGTGCCCCTGAAAAACTGGGGGAAGTGTTAGGGAAGTGTAGGGGAAGTGTTACGGGAAGACTTCCCCGCCGAGAACCCTAGTGTAGATGGGCATTACAGGCCATAGGTGGGAAGTGTCAGAAATAAGCCTAGCACAGATCATAGATAGGCTAGTTCTCACACCTAAAGGTATGAGTGTGGCGTCGCATTCAGAAAAAGACAGCCTAATACAGATCCTAATTAGGCTAATACAGCTCCTAGATAGCCTAATACGGACCCCGTAATAGCTGTACTAGTGGGGCTAAAGTAACTGATACGCAGCTGCATAAGCTGTAATAGAATAAAGATATGAGAAGAAAGATAATTATAAGAACAAACAGGGAAGCACAGGTGCCTGTCGAGGCGCTATATAGTCTGTTCCAAGAGTCGTTCCGCCAATGGAGCGACAATGGCATAGACAGCCCCTTCCTGCATAAGTCGCTGGAGGAATTCCAAAAAGTTATAGAGCGCTCAGCGGTGTATGTAGCGTTAGATGCAGGAAATGGTGCACTCCTTGGTATGCACTGCTTTGCGAAATACCGTTCGCGTTATGTCTTTGATTACTTTCTGGCAGTAGCTCCTCAAATGCAAGGGCAGGGTATAGCGACGCAGCTGTTGCAAGAGGAAGTGGCGTACTTGCAGCAACGTGGCTGCAGATTTATGAAATGTACCACCTCTGCTGCTGCCCCTTGGTCCGTGCAGTGGCATCTGAAGAATGGATACTACATCGTAGGATACAATCGTAGCGAAACAAGCTCCCATCCTACCTATACTTTCCGCAAACCCATAGCGCCCAGTCTCCTGTGGTCCCGTCCCATAGCCCCTATCACTGCCAAGCTCCTCTACTGCCTCTCGTGGCTCGTCACGAATATCTGTAAGAGCAAGAGTGGAAAACTTAATGCGATTGGGAGAATCGCAAAAGAAGTAAGATGTAAGATGTAAGAAATATAAGCGATCTTTGAGGCTGCGCCTCGAAAAACGCAACGCGTTCTTTGAAATAGTGGAAACAGGTCTTGAATGACGATTCTTGACGGAAAATTTGGTGGTATGACATTTTCTTTGTACTTTTGCCCTCGGATACATCTATAAGTATATGGCAAGAGAAGATATTACATCAAAATGGAGAGAAATAGCAGCCAAAGACATTGAGGTGGCAGAATTGACCCACGACAATGGTTATTGGCTCTATGCTGCATTCTTATGCCATCAGGCTCTTGAGAAGACTCTAAAATCTACAAAGGAGTTAATACAATGGATAGAGAAACGCTTACCAGAGAACAGGCTCTAGATACAGTGAGAGAATACAAACGAGTGATTCGCCCACGCTATCAGTCTGAGCCTAAGGTGTTGATGTATGGTTCGTATGCCAAGGGACAGGCTAATGCTGATAGTGATATAGATGTTGCTGTGATTGTTCCCGAACCAGAAATTGTGAATCACTGGGAACAGTGGGCTGACCTATGGGGAGACGTTCGTAAGGTGAACGTGCTCATAGAACCAGTATTGCTAGAAGAGAATGAAGACTCAATGCTATACCGTGAGGTAATGCGAACAGGTGTTGCAGTATAGCATATTGAGTTCCTTAAACAGATTTTCCGCCGATACATCCAACAGATGCCTCGGTTTTTTTGTGTAAAATAGAATACGCGGGTTGCACGTTTAGGTGCAATCTCGCTTTGCAACGAACTATATTTCGATATAGTTTGAATGTTTTAATTAATAGAAGGCAGTGTGGCCCGTGAGGGTCGTGCTGTTGCAAACACAAGTAATAACAATGTAAATTGTTATGGGCTGTCGCTGGTCTGTGACAGATAGGCGGCATTTCCAGGGAAGCGCTGACAGTCGTTTTTAGTTGGAGCAGGCATTTCCTTCTTTGACTGTCGGTTGCTTCCCATTTTTTTTTGAAAGGAGAATAATTATGATGGATTTCTTGTAATTATCAGAAATAATCGCTATCTTTGCACACAGAAAGAATTAATATGTTAAGATTATGACGACATTTGCATTGAACAATCTATGGACATACATCGAAGGCCTTTCGCTCAAGCAGAAGGACCGTGAGTGGCTCGCAGGTAAACTGTTGGAGCCAAAAGTCGATGATGGCAAGACTGCCAAGCAGAAGGCGTATGTAAGGGAAACGTTAACCCGTGCATTGAAGGAGGTAGAAACCGCCAAACGTGAAGGTCGCAAATTACAAACACTCGAGGAATTTGAAAAGGAGCTGAAAATGGAGGGTATCTTATGAAAGTAACCCTTATTCCTGCCAGAGAATTCGCACGCCAATTTAAACGGCTTGCCAAAAAGTACAAGTCGCTGGGTGAGGATTACAAAACTCTCAAAAAAGAACTTATGGAGAATCCTTTCCAAGGTGACGACCTTGGTGGAGGTGTGCGAAAAATCCGCATGGCTATTGCCTCGAAGGGTAAGGGCAAGAGTGGCGGTGCCCGTGTGCTTACCCTAAACGTGTTGGTAAGCGAAGAGAACGAGGTAACCCTGCTGACTATTTATGACAAGAATGAGATTGACAACGTTTCCGATGAGTATATCCGTTGGCTCATTAGCGAGGTACGAAAGTAAAACTTGTATATTTTACTTCCCTTGATACCACCGCTGGAGGACGTAGAAGGCTTTCTTCTTCTGGCCGTTGTCAGAGTAGAGGCCCTTGCGGTTGTAGTAGTCCTGGATGCCGTTGAGCACACGACGTGGTGAGCGGAAGTCCTTGAGGACCCAGGGGGTGGTGCCTGCCAGTCCGTCAATCTTGTCGAGCATGGCGGTATTCTCGATGTAGAGGTTCTCCTGGAATTCCTCTGTCCAGCGCTGGTTCTTGGCACCATGCAGTCCGTACTTGGCACCGCCACCGAATTCGCTGACGATGACGGGTTTGTCGTAGGGGATTTCCCACTCCATCTTTGGCGCGTCATTAACGTCACGATACCAGCCGATGTACTGGTTGAAGGAGACGACATCTACATACTGGTGCATGTTGTCGTGCAGGCGGTTCTTGTAGTTTGAGGCCCCCGTGACCTCCATCGCCATTGAGATGAGGCGTGAGTTGTCGAGACTGCGGGCATACTGTGCCAGACGCCCCAGGAACTGGTCGCGCTGGGGAGAGTGGGGTGTCTCGTTGGCGATGCTCCATATGATGATGTTCGCACGGTTCTGGTCGCGCAGAATCATATCCGTCACCTGCTGCTGCGCGTTGGCGTAAGTCTGTGGATTTGTCCACGCGATAGTCCAGTAGCACGGTATCTCGCTCCATACGAGGATGCCCATGCGCTCAGCCTCACGAATCATATTCTCGTTGTGTGGATAGTGTGCCAGACGTACGAAGTTGCACCCCAGCTCCTTCGCCCACGAGAGCAGGGTGTGGGCGTCGCTCACGCTGTTGGCACGACCACCGCCGTTGGGCTTCTCCTCGTGCATGCTGATGCCTTTCAAAAAGATAGGCTCGCCATTGAGCAACAGCTGTTTGCCACGCGTCTCGATGGTGCGGAAGCCGATGGAGTCCACCAGCGTCTCACCATCCATGCTGAGCTCCACGCGGTAGCGCTTGGGACTGTCGGGCGACCAGCGCTGAGGCTTGGCCTTCACAGTGAGACTGGCAGTGCCGTCGGCTGTGGTGGTGACTGTCTTCTTGATTTTCAGTTCAGGAATGACTAGCGAAATCTGACGATTGGCCTCCTGCTTGTTCAGCTTGACGGAGAAGAGCAGTTGACGGGTGTCGCTCTTATCCAGCAACAGACGGTAGTTCTCGATATAGGTAGGTGCCACCTCGACGAGCAGGACGTCGCGGGTGATGCCGCCATAGTTCCACCAGTCGAAAATCTGGGTGGGCACGTTCTCTGCACGTCGCTTGTTGTCTGCCTTCACAATGACGAAGTTCTCACCCTCCTTCAGCAGGTCAGTCACATCCATGTTGAACGGTGTGAAACCACCGATATGGTGGCCAGCGAGCTTGCCGTTGACATAGACGTAGGAGTCGTAGTTGATGGCACCAAAATAAAGCAGCGTGCGATGATCAGTATTGCTATGCCAGTCAAAAGAACGCTTAAACCATACGGTACCCTCGTAGAAGAACAGCCGGTCGTCCTGCGTATTCCAGTCGCCAGGAATCTGCATGGTCGGCGCCTTGTCGAAGTCGTATTCTATCAGGTCTTCAGGGCGCTGAGGCTTGGCATTGAGGAAGAAACCCCAGGGTGTGGGATTCATGCGGTAGTCGTAGTAGCCCTCTTCCTGCACATCGACGATATAGTGCCACTCACCATTGAGTGAAGTGGTCTGGCGGGCGGTGATGTTGGCGACCTGTGGGATGATCTCAGCCTGTACGGTAGTCATGCCGATGAACAGCAGAAGTACTGATAGAATCTGTTTCATTGTGTTAGCTCGTTTTAGTGAATTGCGCCACAAAGTTACGGAAAAACGAGTGAAATGCAAAAGAAAAGCTGGCTTTTCTTTTCATTTCCGAGTGCTAAGTAAGTTCGGCGTAGCCAAGGTTACGAAAAAAATATGAATTAGAAATGTCGAATTACGAATTATTTTCGTAATTTTGCCGTCATGAAACAAGAACAAATAGCAGAACGCTTGGCATTGTTGCGCCAGGAACTGCGCAGGGAACACCTGTCGGCATACATTTTCCCCACGTCCGACCCACACCAGAGCGAATATACCGCTGACCACTGGAAGGGTAGGGAATGGATAAGCGGCTTCAACGGGTCGGCAGGTACGGCCGTCGTCACACTGACGAGTGCAGCCCTGTGGACTGACTCGCGCTACTTTATTGCTGCTGCCGAGCAATTGGAGGGTACGGAATTCCAGTTGATGAAGCTGAAGGTGGAAGGTACGCCGACCATCGCTGAGTGGCTGGGCAAGGAGTTGACGAATGTGGCAGACAAGGCGGTAGGTATCGACGGTATGACGGCATCGGTCAATACCGTAGAAGAGCTGATTGGCGACCTGCGCAAACAGGGTGGTCTGACGCTGCAGACGAACTTCGACGTGCTCAGAAGAATATGGGCTGATAGGCCTGCCATTCCTCTTAATAAGGTGGAGCTGCAACCTGTGGAACTGACGGGTGAGGATGTGCAAAGCAAGTTGCAGCGCATCCGTAAAGCCCTTCGCGAACAACATGCCGATGGTATGCTGATGGCGGCGCTTGACGATATCGCCTGGACACTGAACCTACGAGGCTCGGATGTGCATTGTAATCCCGTCTTTGTGTCGTACCTGCTGATAGCATCGCAGATCGCCACCCTATATATTAATAAGGAGAAGCTGACCAGCGAGGTGGAGCGATACCTGAAAGACAACGGCGTCAGTGTGGCTCCCTATGAAGAGGTGGCTAAGGGTTTGCGCGACTATTTCGAGTACAATATCCTGATAGACACAGATGAGGTGAACTACACGCTCTTCAAGAGCATCAAGCGCGAAGTGGTGAGGGCAGCATCGCCTGTACCCCTGATGAAAGCCGTGAAGAGCGAGGCTGAGCAGGAGGGCTTTCGTCGTGCCATGGTGCGTGACGGTGTGGCAATGGTGAGATTCCTGAAGTGGTTGGAGGAGAACCCCCAGCAGACGGAACTGTCTGCCAGCGATAAACTGGAACAGTTGCGTAGCGAACAACCCTTGTATCGTGGACTGTCGTTCGATACCATTTCCGCCTATGAACAGCATGGTGCCATTGTGCACTATGAACCTACCAAGGAGAGTGATATCGCGCTGGAACAGAAGGGGTTCCTGCTGTTAGACAGTGGCGCTCAGTATCAAGACGGTACGACGGATATCACGCGTACCATCGCCCTTGGTCCGCTGACCGACGAACAGCGTCGCGTCTATACGTTGGTGCTGAAGGGACATATTGACCTGCAACTGCTGAAGTTCCCTGAGGGTGCCACAGGTACGCAGATAGATGCTATTGCCCGTCAGCCCTTGTGGCAGGCTGGTCTGAACTTCCTGCATGGTACGGGTCACGGCGTCGGTAGCTACCTGAACGTACACGAAGGACCGCACCAGATTCGCATGGAGTGGAAACCGGCTAAGTTGCGTGCAGGTATGACGGTGACTGACGAGCCTGGCATCTACCTGGAAGGCCGTTTCGGTGTGCGTATCGAGAACACCTTGCTGGTGGTTCCTGACAAGGAAACGGAGTGCGGTCGCTTCCTGGGATTTGAGACACTGACGCTCTGCCCGATAGATACCAAACCTATTGTAAAAGAGTTGCTTACCGATGCTGAACGGTGCTGGTTGAACGACTATCATGCGAGGGTATGTAAACAACTAAAACAGTACCTTTCTGTTGACGAACAGGCGTGGTTGACAACCGCTACAGCCCCGATTTGACCAAAATGACGGTTGAAATCGTAAAAAGTTCGTAAAAAACTTGGCAGTTCGGCGAAATTGTAGTAACTTTGCACCCGCTTTTCGTGGCACTATGTCCGAAGCGGTAAGAAATTAACATTAACAAATAAAATAAATTAAAGCAAAAAGTAACATGATTATTGTACCAGTAAAGGAAGGCGAGAACATCGAGAAGGCCCTCAAGAAGTTTAAGAGAAAGTTTGAGAAGACGGGCGTTGTTAAGGAGCT